>WNFV01002855.1_pt1 | contig 22667 bp, 17 predicted proteins | sample 5400101 | NCBI WGS metagenome assembly WNFV01 (sample SAMN13153361, study PRJNA577476) | soil metagenome | isolation source: 115 cm soil or saprolite under grassland replicate 1 | place: USA:California | collected 2016-06-15 | reverse complement strand
ACACCCTCGGCAGATCCTGGCGTACGGTCGGCAGCATGCAGATGATCGCCGGGCCGGATCTGGCCACATCGACGATCGAGCCCCATGAATTCCTCGACTTCGTGAGTGGAAAACTGGACCGCCGCTTCATCGATTCCGGGCGCACTCTCGACCTGCGAATCGGTCAAATGGACTTGGAACCCGACGGAGAAGGACAATTTCGTGTGACAGAATTTTTCTGCCACGACGATACTTGGAAGCTTACCTTGGCCCGGCTCGCCGATGAAAGCGATGCAGTGTTGATGGATCTACGGGGGTTTTCACAGCAGAACGCCGGCTGTGTTTTCGAGATCAATGAGATCTTCAACCTCGTCCCGCTACAGCGGGTAGTTTTTGTCGTCGATGAGACCACCGATCAGTCGTTCATGCGACAGACGATGCAACACGCCTGGCGGCGCCTAAGAGAACTCTCGCCCAATCGGCGGCCGGGCGCCGGACAAGTTTCTCTAGTGCAGCTCACGCGCCGCGATGGGATTCGTGATTTACTCTTCTCCATCTGCGGCGCCGCAACTGCAAAGCCCGAGCAAGCTGGAGTAGAGCCATTAACAGCCGAGAGCGACGATCGACCGTTTTCATGGTGACCTTTTCGCTATGCTACATCCAGGCTACTAACTGCTCGGTGCGCGGAGCACACCCTACAAAACCTTCGTGTCCTTCAGGGTACAAAGTTGTCCGGGGGCGCGCAAAATTTCCGCTGACGTGAAATACTCGAACACGGGGACTGACTCGCGCCAAGGCGCAAAGTACGCCAAGTTCGGAAGGGAAAGTTAGATAACCTTACAGACGCGTTACACCATTTTTCTCCAACCTTTGCGGCCTTGGCGTCTTTGCGCGAGATATTCCGAGTCGCGGTTGCGGCACTGCCGCGCTAGGCCTTCGTGGTGAAGTATTATTCTCCTTTGGCTCCAGCTCTGCTAGGTCGAGACGCCAATTCCTCGGTGCGCCGACCGGCTAGTGCCGATCGTGGCCGAAGGTCCCCTTGTAGTCGCGCTGTAAGTCTTTAGGAATAAACTCATCCTCGATCCGAAGAATTTTCTCAGCGGGAAGAAGCGGGTCGTGGGTGCGCGGCACCATACCCCACTTGCTGGCTTCCGCTTTCTTGTTCCACTCTTCCAGCACCCCCGGGCCGCGCTCCTTGAACTCGTGCAATAGCTCCCAGGTTGCCTGCAATCCGTTAGCGGTGGTCAGGCTCGGATACAACACCGCCGCGGCGCCGAGTTTTTGAAATTCCTCAAAAGTAGGCGACGGCCGTGCTCCGTAGTAGGGGGCAATCACCGGCGCCGGAATGCGCCGGCATGCCAGAGCAATCTCTTCGCGCGTCCGCAAAGTATTCACCCAGATCGCGTCGACGCCTGCTTCGTTGACATAAGCAATGCTGCGCTCGATCGCGTCCTCAAAGCTGCCGCCCTCGGAGCCGACCGAATCGCAGCGCGCGCAAATCACCAAGTCCGAATCTAGCTCCTTTTTTGCGGCGACCGCGGCTTTGTACTTGCCAACGGCCTCCTCGCGCGAGATCAAGCGGCGCCCAGCGTGCGTCCCCGACTTCTTCGGCGCTTCTTGATCTTCGATGTGCAGTCCGGCGGCGCCGGCGCGAATATAGGCCTGCACCGTGTGGTAGACGTTCACCGCGTTGCCGTAGCCTGTGTCGGCGTCGGCAAAAATCGGCATCGCGCAAACATTGGTAATGCGCCGCACCGACTCGACCATTTCGCTCAGTCCGAGAAGTCCCACGTCGGGGTAGCCGTAAACATAGGCTGCCACTTGCGAGCCCGACATGAAGAAAGCCTCGTATCGCAACACTTCCGACATGCGCGCGTGCAGCGGGCTAAAGCCGCCGGACATAACGAGCAGCTCGGGTCGCTTCAACAACTCCTGCAATTTTGTCGTGATTTTAGTTTGCATAGGGAAACTTCCATATCACAACCGCGGAGAACTGAAAATCGGCAGTTCCATCGATTCCGGCGCAGCGCAAAAATGACTGGACTGGGTGCCGCAGACCATTCCCGTCAGAATCCGAGGGGGTTATTGGGTAGGTACAGCCCGGCCAAGGAGGCCTATCAAACTTTCCGCCAGACAGCAAAGCTTAAACCCTATCCCAATCCGGAAAGCTTCAAAACGATTTTCAAAGATGTCAGCGATCGGATACCGGCAGCCAAGACCGCCAACCCGAAAGACTTCATGGATACGAGCTTTCTCGAAGAGCTGGACAAGTCCGGTTACATTGACGGGCTTTAACGCTGAATAAAAAAAACGGCGAGGATAATTTCCTCGCCGCCGTTAATCCAGCGCAGCGACCGGATTCCTGCAATGCCGCTCTATTCACCAAGCAGCTTTTTCATCCGCGCGATAATGTCAGGAGGTTGGTTCATCACGTCTTTAACGATCTTCTCCAGCTCTTCGCCCGGCACCGGATCGAGATCGAACTTGCGCTTATCGAGATCGGCGAGAAATTCCTTGTCCTCCATGGTTTTAACAAATGCTTCGCGCAATATTTTGACACGCTCCGGCGAAATCCCCGGCGTGCCGAGCATCGGCCGTCCGAGCCCTCCCGATGCCAGCATCAAGTTCGCCAGACGCCGGCTCGATTCGGGCGTCTTGTACTTATCCATCAGCTCCCAAACGGTCGGCGTTTCCGGCAACTTGCTATCGCGTTTTTTGCCGGTCTGGATAATGTTGCGGACGAAACCTTTCTTGCGCCACGTGTGGTAAGGCTCGCGCGACAAAAACGCCTCGATCGTAAATGCGCGGCAATGAATTTCGCCGCGTTCGACCGCCAGATCGATCTCCGGCCCGCCGGGATAACCTTGTACGAGGTTGAACTTCGTCCCGATCAGTTCCTCGAATAACTTGGGCAAATAATAGGCGGTATCGGATGTTCCCTGCGCGCCGCAGCGAGGCGGCTCTTTGGCGCTGCGGACATCCTCGATCGTCTTGTACGGCGTGTCCGCGCGCATATACATCTGGTACTCGCCCTGTACCGGCGAACCGATCCAGACAAACTTGGCCCAATCGTACTGCGCTTCCTTGCGTCCGATCAACTGATCGAAGTAAAGCGACGGCACGATCGAGCCGATCAACGTCAATCCGTCCGGTTTCGTCTTGTTGTAGAGATAGTTCGCCGCGATCATGTGGCCGGCGCCCGGCATGTTTTGCACGATCATGTCCGGCCGCCCCGGAATATGCTTGCCCATATGCTGCGCCAACAAACGCGACCACTGATCGTAAAGCGCGCCGGCGGTGGTTCCGGCGATCACGGTAATCGTTTTGCCTTTGTAAAACTCGGCCTGCGCGGAAACCAAGTTTGACCATATCAAGCTCGCGGCAAAAGCGAGTGCGCTTAAAAGGTAAAAGCATCTTTTTCGAATATCCGGCATGGAAACTCCTCTCCGACTCGTAGCGTAACGTATCACGGAACCGTGTCGCGTACAAAAACGATGATTGCGGTTGTTGTGAGACTCGTGGTTACGCTCGGCTTCATAGGTCGGCTATCAATCTTGTCCGGCCGATTCTCTCCTCGATCCTTTGGACCGCTCCCCAATCCTTTCAAATTTGCAATGTTGATGAAAGGTTACTGCAACGTTTGCGCATCACATCGCGTCAAAAATGGTTTATGTTTCAACTGATGGAAACGCAACTTTGTAATCGGTCAAAAGCTCAACTCTCTAACGGCATAACGCGAGAGTTCGGAAAAGGCTCCGAAGCTCTTCGAAGAAAATCTTGAACCGTTTAAGCTGTATTGTTCCTTTATGCTGTGATTGGTCTTGGAGTGCGAGGCCCCCGCCGCAGGGCGAACGGATCTTGTTGCTATCGCGCGGCCAAAGTATTAGGCCTAACTAAGGTTCGAAGAGCACGGTCGGCGATGGGAGGAACCCCGTGACATCTAACCCGCCTTTATCCTTTAAGAACAAGCACACAGATTTTTCGGTTGACCGCAATACGACTCCCATGCGTAATATTGGCAAAACCACTTCGGCAAGCGCTCCGCTAAGAACTATTCCCCTTCTCGATCTAACGAGAAAATATCGTTCGATCGAAGCTCAATTGCGCCACCACTGGTCTGACACGTTCGACTCCATGCGCTTGCTCAACGGGACTAATTTGGCGGCATTCGAGCAAGAGTTTGCCGCCTATTGCGGGGTTCGACACGCAATCGGGGTCGCCTCCGGCACCGACGCGATTTCCCTATCGCTGCGCGCACTCGCCATCGGGCCTGGGCATGAAGTGATCTTGCCGGCTCACGCGCCCGCCCCTGTGATTGAACCGATCGTTTATTGCGGCGCGACGCCGGTGTTGGTGGACAAAGCTGTTGAAGATTACGGTCCGGATCTGACGAGCCTACAAGCCGCGATCACTGCCAAGACAACAGCAATTATTGCCGTGCATCTGCTTGGGCTTGCCTGCGATATGGAGTCGATCTGTCAGATCGCGGCAAAATATCGGATTCCAGTCGTGGAAGATTCCTCTCAAGCCCAGGGAGCCGCTTACCGCGGTAAACGCGCCGCCGGTCTCGGCAGCATTACGCCGATGAGCTTGGGGCCGGTTAAGAACTTGGCCTGTTACGGCGACGGCGGTGTCGTACTGACCAACGATGATGCTTTAGCGCAAACTGTTCGCTTGCTGCGCGTGCACGGCCAAGGCGAGAAATACAACCACAAGATCTATGGCTGGAACAGCCGTCTAGACGAATTGCAGGCGTCCGTTCTGCGAGTGAAACTCCCAACCCTGGATCAGGACAACGCGCGACGGCGCGAAATCGCCGCGATGTATACAAATCAATTTCGCAACCTGCCCGTGAAAACCCCGCCGGCTTTTGCCGACCGGCAAAGTGTCTATCATCAATACGTCATAGAAACCCCCCACCGTGATGAACTCAGGCAATTCCTGGCGGCAAGAGGAGTCGGCACGGGGATCTACTATCCTTTGCCTCTTCATAAACAAGAAGCATGGATAGCGCGCGGCCTGCCGCCATATTCACTGCCGGAATCGGAACGGTACGCGAGTCAAAACATCGCCTTGCCTATGTTTGCCGAACTAACCGACGACGAAGTCGATTATGTGATCAGCGCCGTGAGAGATTTTTTTCCCGCGCGCGATTACTAGGTCCGTGTCAGGAATCAAGATCTCGGTCGTCGCGCCAATGCATAACGAAGAAGGAAACGTTGTGCCGTTGTACGAGGATATCAGCAGAGTCTTAACTCGCCTGGAGCAACCGTACGAGATCATTTTTGTCAACGATCTAAGCGCAGACGGCACGCTCGCAAGCATGAAAACGATTCAAAACCGCGATCCTCACTTTCATTTTGTCGATCTGGAAACCAACGTCGGAGAAAATTGGGCTTTGCTGGCGGGAGTTTCCAAAGCCCGCGGCGAAGTGCTGATGACCATCGATGGCGATTATCAAAACGATCCCGCATACATCCCGGCGCTGCTCGAAGAGCTATCGAACGGCTATCGCGTAGTCTCGGGCCGGCGACGCCAACGCGTCGACAAGCTTTGGAGCCGGCTGCTGCCCTCACAGATCGCCAACAGTCTGATCCGATTCGTCAGCGGGGTACCGGTCCACGATTGCGGCTGCGGCCTCAAGGCCTACCGCCGCGAAGTGCTGGACGGGAAATTCGTGCCCGAGGGTTTCATGAATCGTTTCTCGCCTGCCGCCCTCGGCGTCCGGCCGCACGAATTCGCTGAAGTCGAAGTCGTTGACCGGCCGAGAATTTCGGGTCAGTCCCACTACGGACTCAATCGAGTTTTTTTTGTCCTCAGAGATCTTGCCGCGCTGCCCTTCGCCGTGCGCGGGCCGGCGCGTTGGATCGGGCGTTTCCGTCTGCTGAAATGGTTTTCTCTGGCGGTCGCCGTGCTGCTAGCGCTTACTGGCCGGTGGGGTCTCGGCGCAGCCGCACTTTTGTTGGCGCTGATCGCGTTTTCGAATGTTTGGAATCTTGACCGGTTTATCAGGGCACAAACGGATCCTGAATTCCGCATCAAAGAATACAGGTGAAGTCATGCAGACCAAAGTTTCCGTCGCGCTCGTCGGCGCCGGCTACTGGGGAAAAAAGTTGTTGCCGAAGTTTGTTGAAAGCGCTGAAAGCTTGGTGAAAGCCGTCTGCGATATCCATCCGGCCCATCGCGCAGAGATCAAGCACACCTATCCTGATATTCCTACGACGACCTCCTTTGACGATATTATCTCTGACCCTGACATCGCGGCTGTCATCCTGGCGACGCCGCTGGCGACGCATTTTTCGTTGGCCCGCAAAGCTATCGAAGCGGGCAAACATCTGTGGATCGAAAAGCCGCTGGCGCTCCGCGTGCAGGAAGGACGGGAGCTCGTCGGCCTGAGCCAATCAAGGGGAACGGCTCTGTTTGTCGATCACACTTTCCTTTACGACCCGGCGATCCGGAAAATTCGCGACCTTATTGCTCATGGCGAGCTCGGTCATGTTCACCATATTTATTCACAGCGTCTTAATTTGGGCCGGATCAAGCGCGATTCCAACGTGTGGTGGAATTCTGCGCCGCACGATGTGTCTATTCTGCTGTACCTTTTGGGAAGCGCGCCGCGGAGCATCGCTCTACACGGGTATCGTTGCCTGCAATCGAATTTAGAAGATCTCAATATGGCAGTTCTCGAGATGTCCGATGGCGCGTCGGCGTTCATTTATCACAACTGGCTTTTCCCCGAGAACACTGCGAGGCTTACTGCGGTCGGCAGCAAAAGAATGCTGGTCTATGAGGGAAAATTCGAAAAGCGTGCGGTGACCTTGTATGACTACGTCGTTGGGGAACGCTCGAACGAAGTCGATTGGCAGTACCCACCGACGACTATTCCTTCGAAGATGATCGCTGAACGCATGCTATTAGGCTTAACCGCTGAAGAGCCGTTGGCGCTTGCTGTAGACGATTTTCTGGCTAGCATCCGGCAGGGTCACCCGCCTGTCTCAGATGGCGCTTTCTCCTTGCGCGTTCTCGAAGTACTGGAAGCCGGCGAGAAGTCACTGCGTTCCGGCGGGGCGAAAATTTCAGTGCGCCCCGAACCACATTTGAAAGCTCCCCGGCCGAGCAAGGGAGCGTCAATCGCCGCTTCGCTTTCCATGAATGAAACGATCGCCAAGCGCGCCGATGCCGGAGAGACGGTTGCGCGTTATGGCCTTCGTGACCGGGTTTTCTTTGGCGTCCTCCTGCTCCTTTGCGGAGTCGTGCTTTTTGGTCACTTGGGCGCGTCAGCGCTTTTTGAGCCGGACGAAGGGCGCAATGCCGAGAAGGCCAGAGAAATTTTGCTACTCAAAGATTGGGTCACACCGTATCAGAACTTCACCGTCGTTTTGGATAAGCCGATCGCTTACTACTGGCTTGTCGCCGCGTCTTACAAAATGTTCGGCGTTTCGGAATGGGCCGCTCGATTACCTTCAGCACTCGCCGCGGCAGCTTGTGTTCTTTTGGTTTTCCTATTTGGCCGGCGCTTTTTCGGATTCTGGGAGGCTCTTTGGAGCGCTCTTGTTCTCCTCACGAGCCTGGAATTTTATCTTTTTGCTCGTCTCGTCATCTTCGATATGGTCCTGACACTTTGCATCAGCTTGTCTTTAGTCTGTTTTTTCTGGGCGTTGCACGAGGACAATACACGGCTCGTCAAACTGCTGCTTTTTTGTATGTACTCAGCCCTCGGCGCAGGCACCTTGATCAAAGGCCCCATCGGCTTTCTATTGCCGAGCATGGTAATGCTCCCGTACTTGATCGTCACCCGGCGGTTTTCCGCCCTCCGTCGTCTCGCGCTGCCTCTCGGAATAGTCTTTTTTTTGCTCATCGTGCTCCCCTGGTACTACGAAGTCGGAATTCGTAACCCGGGCTACTGGCGCTACTTTCTCTGGGAAGAGAATTTCCTTCGCTATCTGACGCCGCATTTCAAACGAGGAGAGAAATGGTTTTACTTTTTCATGGTCGTCGCGATTGGTTTTCTGCCGTGGACTGTATGCATTCCCACAGCGATCAGAAAATCCTGGCGCGAGCGCAAAGATGAAAAACTACTCTGGCTGATCTTATGGACGATTGTCCCTTTCACATTCTTTTCTTTCTCCAGCGCGAAGTTGCCGCACTATATTCTGCCGATTTTCCCTCCGTTGGCGTTGCTCACAGGAATCGCTCTCGTCCGGGAAATTGACACGGGGCCGGTTAAACGCAGCCGGCTGCTCGGTCTCGTATGTCTGTTGGTGTTTTTAATCGTGCTCTCTTTCGAGTTCGGCGCATCCTGGCCGCAATTCTTGCCACACCCGGCCCGCGAGGCGATGGCGACGATTTCGCCCTGGGTTCGCACCTTCGGCTGGATGACGAGCTTCGTTCTGCTCGGTCTCACGATCTTACTGTGGCGCCTCCATTGGACAGCACAGACGGCATACCTATCGTTCGTTCTTGGATTCATCGCGTACATTCATTTTGCCGGTTATTTTATGGAAGTTGGTTCGATCAACCGTTCCACTCGAGAGCTCGTGAAAAGAGCTTCCGCGTTTCTCCAACCACAGGCCCAGATCGTCCTTTACGACACTTCGTATGAGAGCCTGCCGTTTTATCTGAAGATCGATCACCCGATCTGGATCGTTTCATCAGGTGAAAAGACCTCGATAATGGGAAGCTTCTATCTCGCGGAACAAGGAGCGCGATACGCTCCGGGGTTCGATAAGAGCCTTTTGACGTTCGCGGAATTCAGCGCCGAGTGGGCAAAGGCGTCGAAAGGACATCTGCTAGTTTTCATTAAACAGAAAAACCTCGCGCGCCTGGAGCAACAAGTAGGAAGCCCTGCAGAAACCCTCGTCGCACATAATGACCTGTTATTAGTAACGAATTGACTGCGCGCAGAACGAGCCGGATGATAAATCTTTGATCAATGCGCTTATAACGCCGGTTGGTCACGCGGTCTTAGAGCGGTAATACGGAGGACGAGCGCATTCCAGCGCGATCAGGTCCTACGTTTTGTTGAGTTTTTCGTTTGACGAGAATTAATCTCAGCCAACTGAAAATTTTTGAACTACATGTGCGGCATTTACGGATACGTCAGCCGAAACGGCAAGATTAACGCCGACGTGCTGCGCGCCATGGGTCGCGCGCTTGCCCACCGCGGACCTGACGATGAAGGTGAACTGATTCAGAACACCGGCGCGGTATCCGCGGGTCTTGGACATAAACGGCTGAGCATCATCGATCTTTCCCAAGCGGGAAAACAGCCCATGGCCAACGAAGATAAGACCCTATGGCTCACGCTCAATGGTGAGATTTACAATTACCAAGAGCTCAGAAATGAACTCGAACATAAGGGACATCGCTTTGGATCGCGATCGGACGCCGAAGTTGTCGTGCACTTGTACGAAGAAAGCGGAACGCGCTGCCTGGACAAACTCGACGGCATGTTTGCCTTCGCAATCTGGGATAGCAAAAAAAATTCGTTGTTTCTCGCTAGGGATCGCGTCGGGAAAAAGCCGCTGCATTACTGCGAGACAGACGACGGAATTATTTTTGGCTCCGAGATCAAAGCTCTTCTGCAACATCCTAAAGTAAGCCGCGACCTAAATCTGAAAGCGCTCAGCAAGTACCTCAGCTATGAGTATGTTCCCGCTCCCGATACGATTTTTAGGTCTATAAAGAAATTGGAGCCGGGCCACTATCTGTTTCATGAAAACGGCGAGAGCCACTGCTTCCCTTACTGGCAAATTCCCATAGAAGACGATCCCGCTACTAACCGATCCGAGGCCGATTACACCGAAGAACTTAGAGAGCTATTGGAGCGCGCCGTGCGACGGCGGCTGGTTGCCGATGTGCCGGTGGGATTGTTCGTCAGCGGCGGGCTTGATTCCGGCATCGTCGCGGCATTCGCCGCGAAAGCAAGAGATCACCTACAATGCTTTTCCGTCGGCTTTGACGAGCCGAGCTTCGATGAAAGCGCGTACTCGAAGCAAGTCGCCGCGAGCCTTGGCATCAAGCATCATTTGAAGGTCTTCGATGCTAACGAGATGTTGCGGCTCGTGCCCGAATTGCCGCAAATCCTGGACGAGCCGCTCGCGGATCCATCCATACTGCCGCTGTATCTCCTCTCTCGTTTTGCGTCCGAACGGATGAAGGTTGTGTTGAGCGGCGATGGCGGCGATGAACTTTTTGCCGGCTATCAAACATTCCAAGCGCACAAACTCATGACTTATTTCAGCGCTCTACCTGGCTTCATCAAACAGAGCATCAAGACAATTTCATCTCACCTGCCGGTCTCTCATGGCTACTTGAGCGCCGATTACAAGCTCAAGCAATTCTTAAAAGGCGATGGAGCTTCTGCGGAAACTCGCTTTTTTTTGTGGCGTGGAGCTTTTGGCAACGACGAAAAGAACGATCTTCTCACTCCGGATATTCGTCGCGAGCTGGCTGGTCACGATGCGTATGAGGACGTCGATCGTTACATCCAGGAAAGCGGGTTGACCAAGGAACTGGAGCGAATCCTTTATCTCGCCATGAAGCTTTATCTACAAGACAACAATCTAGTAACGGTGGACCGGGCCAGCATGGCCAACGGTTTGGAGGTGAGATGTCCGCTGTTGGATAAAGATGTTGTCGAGTTCGTCTGCCGCCTGCCGATGAAATACAAGCTTAACCGCTTTACGACCAAATATTTGTTGAAGCGGGCCGCCGAGGGTATGCTTCCTCGAAATATTATCCACCGGCAAAAACGTGGGTTCGGGATTCCCCTCGCGAAATGGCTCACTACGGACCTTAAAGATTTTATGCTGGATTATCTGAGCGAGGAAAGGATTCGGAAACAGGGCATCTTTCATTATCCGTCTGTCAAAAAGCTGATCGACGAACAGTTTGCGAAAACCAATGATCACCGCGAACCGCTGTGGACCCTTTTAGTTTTTCAGACTTGGTACGAGCGGTATCTCGACGGCTCCGCGAGCGCTAAGGCGAACTCCCGTGGCTGATACTTTGGCTTCGCAAAGATTAAAGCTTCTCAACGTCACCACCCTCCTGGGCATTTGCTTTCTTCTCTTGTTTTCGAATTTGGGCGTTGTGCCCTTTTTTTTGCGCGGTGAGCCGCGCGAGGGCCTGGTAGTTTCGGAAATGTACACTACCGGGAATTGGATTCTGCCGGCGGTAAACGGAGATTATATTCCGTTCAAGCCGCCTTTGTTCCACTGGCTCGGAGTCATCACCGGGTATCCTTTCGGCGGGATCGACGAGTTTACGCTACGCCTTCCTTCTGCAATCTTCGCGGCCCTGGGCGTGCTGATGACCTACTTCACCGCTAGGCGTCTCTGGGGCGAACGCGCCGGCATGGTCGCGGGCATCGTGCTCGCGACCACAACTGAATGGTGGCAAGCCGGCACAAACACCCAAGTGGATATGACATTGGCATTCTTCATCGCCGCGGCTTGTTTGTATTTTTATTTTCTCTACAAACAGCGCGACTTTGGCGTCGCGAAATCTTTAGGCCTGCCAATCCTTGTGGGACTTGCCACTTTAGCGAAGGGCCCGATAGGGGTTTTGATTCCATCTCTGGCAATTTTTGTTTTTCTTTGGCTGCGGCACGATTTCCTCTTTGTAAAAAAACTTCATCCGTTTGCCAGCGCGGCGGTATTCCTCCTAATAGCGGGGTCCTGGTATGGCTTGGCGCTGTGGCAAGGCGGCCCGGCATTTTTCTTGAGGCAGATCATCGATGAAAATTTTCGAACTGCCGCCGGCACCTATGGACGACACCAGCCCATTTATTACTACTTTCCCGTTCTTCTCTTGAACACATTGCCTTGGAGTATCTTCTTTCCCGCCATAGCGCTATTCATTTACCACCGGCGCAGCCGATTGGCCGACGATCAGCTTTTGTTTCCTTTAATCTGGTTCGGTTGTGTATTTATTTTTTTCACGCTCTCGTTGGGAAAAAGGGGCGTCTATCTCCTCCCTCTATACCCGGCCGTCGCGCTGATTTTTGGCGCCTGGTGGAACAAACTCGAAGAAGGCCAGGTTCAGAGCAGCGGGCTCACGCGCGCCATCACCGCTCTACTGGCTTTCGGTTGCCTTCTTTCGTTCGTGATAATTTCGCTCTACTTTACCGCGAACTATGGGTTGGCGAGTCACCGTCTCGTTGATGCGTTGACGAGATTCAAGAATCTTTCTCATAGTCTGCGCTTGCTCATACCGCCTTCACCTCTCGTTGTGGCATGCCTCGCGCTTTATGCAGCCGGACTGTTTTATCTGATCTGGGCTCTTCTTAAAAAAGATTGGCGTGCCGCCTTCGCTTCCGTATCATCGTTGGCCATCGCGTTCACTCTGCTAATGAAGTTCGTCATCCTTCCACCGGTCGCATACGAGCGAACGATGAAGCCCTTCATGGCCCGGGTAACCTATAAAGTAGATGTGAATGCGCCAATTTTTTTCTACCACGGCTTTGACTATGGCGCGGTTTTCTATGCCCGGCGCCACATCCCGTCGTTCACCAAAAGATACGCGGACATGAAACCGCCATTTTTTCTACTCATGTGGGAGGAAGAATGGAAGCGTATTGAAGAACGGCCCTCGTTTAAGATGCTGGACATCAGCGAGGGTCGCGGTCCTGCGGGCAGACACCGGCTTGTGCTGGTGGAGCGTCAACCGGTTGCTACTTCATCGCCGGAGCTGTTACCGACGGACACCAAAAACTATCTCCCGGATAAGGACGCCGATTGAAGCGAGACCAAAAAACCGCAATCGAAGTCAACCAGAGAGTGGTTCATTGTTTTCTGGCACCGGTTAACGTGGAAAAAATGTCAAAAGCGGAATGCACGCCCACTTCAATGATTTTTTGATTTGTTAACCACTCAGGCCGCCTAACACCGACGGCTCCTTGGCGTTGCGCACGTCTTCGATCGTCTTGTACGGCGTGGCCGCGCGCATATACATCTGGTACTCGCCCTGTACCGGCGAACCGATCCAGACAAACTTGGCCCAATCGTACTGCGCTTCTTTGCGTCCGATCAACTGATCGAAGTAAAGCGACGGCACGATCGAGCCGATCAGGCTCAAGCCATCCGGTTTAGTTTTATTGTAAACATAATTCGCCGCGATCATGTGCCCCGCGCCCGGCATGTTTTGCACGATCATGTCCGGCCGCCCCGGAATATGCTTGCCCATATGCTGCGCGAGAATCCGTCCCCATTGATCGTACAGCGCTCCCGGCGTGGTGCCGATATACACGGTAATAGTCTTGGCTTTGTAGAAGTCGGCTTGCGCAAGGGCGGACGATATCCGTCCGAACACACCGACGATAAGGACTAGTGCGACTAGTTTTAAATTAAGTTTCATGATGAAGATCTCCTCAGCCGTCTCAGATGGGTTCGTAGGTTAACATGACTTACTCGGCAGTCAAGTTATACAGCAAGGAGATGAGATTCCCAGCTGGTTTAATATACCGTGAGAAATACGTCGAGAAGATTCATTCGGGTTTGATGTCGAACTTTGTCACGGTACCGTTCGGCTCTTGCATATAAGTTCGCACAACAGTGTAGTTGTCCTTCGGATCATAATCGTAATCGAACTTGTAGATTTGCCCATCTGCAAATGCAATCTGCCCCAATCGGCCGCGCTTATAGCGAAAAGCTGCGAGCTTACTACCATTCTCTTCGATCGACATCAGGTACATGTCGTTGTAATCGAAACTCCGGGATGACTTTCCGTCTTCGACCTTAAACAGGCGCCCGCCTGCATCATACGAATATTTGACGGTTCGATTGCGATTATCAACAGCCTTTGTCACTCGCTCCGCCGAGTCATAATCAAAGGAAACGAAACCTCCGCCCGGCGAAGTGATTTTCTTTACGTTACGCCGTCTATCACGTTCGATCTTCACCTGCTGACCGGTTCCGTCTCGAAATCCGATGAGAGCGCCGTCGACACCTCGCTTCGCGTAGTAAGATTCAGGAAACAGAAGCAGCGAGCCATCACTACGCTTGAGGTCCCAACCGTTACCATTCCAACTAAACCGGGATCCGAAGAATGGTGTTGCGGTCTGGCGATGCTCGAAAAGGGCGTCAGCATAACCGGTGCCTTGAGAAATACGCTCGAAACGAAGACGACTACCGTCACACGTAATAATTTCAACATACGTGTAAGGGTTGCGGCTCCCGATCGGATACATGTCCCAAGAAAGCGCCGAACCACGACCGAACGTTCTTGAATCCTCGTCCCAAAGTCGGTAGCAACGCGTCAGTGCCACCGGCACAGAATCGGGAATAAACAAATCGGTGGTTCGTGTAATGACAAGGCCATAACGAAGGTCAATCTCGATTTCATCGACGACCGTGTCGAGAAGGCTTCGCTGCAAACAGTTATCGAGCGTCACGCTGAATCGCACGGCTGCGGATCCTTTTGATTCGATTCGCTTCGCATGGAGACATGGATAGTGGCCATCCGCTTTTATCTCGGTTAGATTCGGAAGGAGCTCGATCTTTGCCGGCGACTGAGCGTGCCCGGTTGTGAATTCATCCGCAATCGGCTGCGGGCCGAGCCCGTCGAAGCTCTCGATCATCTTGTCGAAGTCTCTCGCCCCTAATCCTCCGCTGTAGAGAAGGCTCGTCGGATCATCATTTAGCGGCAATCGATAAACGAGAATACCGATATTCTTGCTCACCAACTTGCGAACCCGCGTGGTCAATAATTCTTGGTTGTTGGCGATTCCACTCAGGATTGGTTGCAAGCGGTGACTAGAAACGATCCCGAACCGACCTTGGTAGCGCAAGTTGACCGCAAAACTCCAATCGTAGTCGCGTATATACATGTCTTCTTCGGTGATGCCGAGAAGTATGGCGGATGGATCGTTGGCGAGTTTTGGCAAACGGCGACGCATCAAGCTGATCAATTCTTCCGCGATCAACTGCCGTCGTTGCTGATCGCGCACCCGCTCCTCGAAGGGCATAGCCGCAAGGAGTTCGATTTTCAGACCCAGCGCGTCGTTGTAGTATGAAATCAACTCTTGAAGATTCAGCGATTTAATTTGCCCGATTGGGATTAGATACAGGTGGCCATAGGGTTTTAAATTGGCGCCCAAGGACGGTTGCGCGCCAAGTAGTCTGACCACTCCACCTTTTGTGACGGTCAATTCCAAATCCGAGAAAACCCATGGCCCGCTTTCACGCCCCGCTCGCACGTAAAGCGTACCTTCGCCTTTGGTGCCTTGTACTGGGATCCACAATCGCCCCTCGCTCCACCCGGTCCCGTCATCACGGACATATCCCTTCACAGACCACCCAGCTTTCATCGAACCGATTGCTGCTACAGCGCTGGATTGTCCGTTTGCGCGTTCGACAGCCGCGGTTAACAATGGAGAGAAACGGAGGGGCCACAAAAGACGAACGTAATGATTAATGTAAGGTCGATAAAGATGAACGACAGCGATCAAAAGCACGGCAATCAAAGCGCGACGCAAATTGCGCCACAACAGAGAGCGACGACGAGACGATTCGGTGAACTGAGCTAAGGGCACCGAGGCGCCACAGGCAGGACATTGCTCCTTGCCAGGAGTAAGTTTTGCCGAGCATTTGTAGCAGTGATCGAATGGGCCCATTTAGTCACGCCTTTCATTAAAACGACGAGTTGATTTTATCTCGCTGTCCAATCCAGGAAAAGCTAGAAAAATCGACCTCCGCGTGCCGGTCGAAAGGTTGGCAATTTTATAGATGGGTGACCGGGCGTGTAACTCAGCAGACCAAGCCACGCTCGTCAATGCGTTCTATTTGAGAAACAACGTGTGACTGGACAATTGCAGTGTCTAGCGGCTCAGTAGTCGATCGATCGACAAAGCCCCCGCACCACCGACAAGAACAGCCAGTGTCATTAACAACAACGCGAGAGTGTATTCGATGCCACTGCCTCTGCCGTGTCTTTGAGCCAGAAAGAAGCCGTTGCTCCAATGACCCAAGAAAAGAGCCATGGCGATAAAGCCCGCCAGACAAAATGCCGCTGGGCGCACTAGAAAACCCAACGTCATAGAGACGGCTCCGAAAACCTCCGAGAATAGGCCAAAGATCCCGAGCGCGATCGGTACGTGGTACTTTTGATTCCAGTTTGCCAGCTGGTCCTTAACGCCCTTACCGCCGTGCCAGCCGAGCGCTTGTTGCGAGCTGTGCGCGAAAAACGTCAGCGCCAATCCGAAGCGTAAGAAGACATATGAAAACGAGCCGTCCGTTTGAAATATCCAGTCCACTGCGAAGTCTCCATTCTATCGTTGATCTAACCCTATGACATTCGGCTGCGGACATTATCACGCCTGACTCTTTTCTCGCAACCCGAGAATTTGCAACGAGATGCGCCGTCCGGGAGATGCTGTAACGCGCCATTGTCGCAGCTTGCGCAACCTGAAGCCGAGGTGAAATAATAGGTTCCGTTTGGGCACCGGAAGGGAAAACAGATGAAACCGAAAACTATCAGCCGAGGGCTTTTATGGAGTTTAGCTTTTCTGATCTCAAATTGCGCAGTCGCTCAAGCATCTTCTTCGAGCGACGCAATTCAAAAGAAAGTCGCCCCGGCCGTCGCGCAGGTGATAGCTCTTGATGCACACGGCAAGATTCTTACATCCACGACCGGATTTTTCGTTAGCGAAAATGGTGACATCATTACGTTTCATCGTCCGCTTCTGAGAGCGAGTCGAATTGAAATCAAGAGAGCAGACGGCAAAACAGGGTCGGTAGTTGGCGTTGTGTCGGAAAACTCTGAAGCTGATCTGGTTCGACTTTCCACGACACTCACAAATAGTCCGGTGGTCTTGTCCAACATGGCAAAGTCACTGCCACGCGAAAACGAGAAAGTTATTGTCTTAGGACCAAAAAGGGCCGTTGAGGTGAGAGCGTTGGATGTAGCTGAAATGCCTTTATTCGGCAACGTTTTTACAGCGCGACTTTCACCCTCGGCCGAGTTTGTCGGAGCGCCGATTGTGAACGTCAACGGAGAGTTGGTTGGACTCATTACATCGATTCAACGAAAATCGCGTGCTATAGCTTTAGCAAACGACTTTCTCCGTAGACTGCCGTCAGCTTCGCCCAAGCCCTTTGCACAATGGAAAATGGAGTTGAAGCCCAATTGGGCGCACACCGAAGAAGGATTCTACGCCACGGGAATCCAGCATACTTTGGCTGGAGATCATGAAAAGGCGCTTCCTTGGTTCAAAAAATCCTTTGAAACGAATCCAACTAACCATACTGCGGCATTTCGAATGGCGCGCGCCGAGCGAGGACTAAACCGGTACAAGGATGCGATCGACCACTATCAATTAGCTCTTAAACTCAAACCCAACTTTTCCGAGGCTTACGGGGGACTCGGGCTAAGTTACGAGGGCCTACGTCAGAACGACAAGGCGATTGACGCATTCAAAAAAGCGATAGAGTTGGACCCGCGATATGAAACTCCCTATCTACGCCTGGCGAATTTGTACGCAGACAAGGGCCAGGAAAAAGAAGCTATAGCTATCATCCTGAGCCTCACCAGAATTAAGCCCGACTCTTTCGAGGGCCACGGTTGGTTGGGCTGGCTTTACGCAAAGTCAAACGAGTCGGAGCTATCTAAGAAATCTTACTTAAAAGCAGTAGAGATAAATCCCCGATTCAGAGAAAGCTTACCTTGGTCTTGGAAGTTATTATCTGGGTCGCATGGATCCCAAGACCGCGTTGGAACATTTCAAAAAGGCTTCTGAACTTAACCCGAACTCTGGCGAGGTATGGCAGGCACTGGGATGGGCATTCCAGGACTCCGGTCGCGACGATGAAGCAGCGAAAGCTTACAAACAGGCAGCACAGTTCGAAACCGATGGTGTGAAAAAGCAATATTTGCTCGCTTGGGTTGCGAGTCACGAACGAGATCATAAACGCGCTGTGGAAGTGTACAAGCGCGCGCTGGCATTGAAACCCGCGGAACCATTCACCCACTTCAGACTCGGTTGGGAATACTATTATCTGCGTCAGTATCAAGACGCCGTCGCCAGCTTTAAAGAAGCGATTCGGTTGGACCCAAAGAATCATGAGGCGTACCTCGGGTTAGGTTGCGCGTATAAAGGTCTTAAGCAGAACGACGAGGCTTTGAAGTCGTACCAAACGGCCGTTGAAAAGAAGCCTGACTTTGCCAGAGGCTACGTCGCCTTGGGTTGGGAATACCAGATTCAAGATCGGAACGACGAAGCGATCAAAGCATTCAAGGAAGCGATCCGTCTCAGCCCGAAGTGGGAAGAAGGCTACATGGGGCTCGGCTGCGTATATTGGAAACAGGAGAATTACCAAGAAGCGTTGAACGTCTACAAGCAACTCGTCGAACAGATTCCGAATTCCTTTCACGGATTCCGCGCGATCGGGATGGCTGAAGAAAAGTTAAGTCACCGGCAGGCGGCAGTTACGGCATATCAAAAGGCACTAGGAATAAGGCCCGATGACGTCGATACTCAGATCGAATTGGCGTACGCTCATCACTACGCGGGTAAGACCAACGAAGCCTTCAGCGTATTGAAGAAAACGCTCGCACGCGATTCGAAAAACGCTCGCATCCATTACGGTTTTGGCTGGCTCCATGGTCAAGCCGGCGATTACAAAGAGTCTGTCGAAGCCTACAAGCGAGCCGTGCAGCTAAAGCCAAAAAGTGCGCACAATCGTTACGCCCTGGGCTGGACCTACAGTAAACTCGGCTGGTATGCAGAAAGCGCAAGAGAGTACAAGGAAGCACTCCGACTCAAACCGGATTATGAAGACGCGCGCGAAAGTCTGGAGTGGGTATCTTTCCGACTGAAGGCACAGGAACCGAAAAAAAGCGTGAAGGAAAATCCGGCCAAAAGAGACTCGAACGTCGAGGTTGTAACCACTCCTTACCAACCAACGAACAAGCACGAACCAAAAACGAACCAAATTAATTAAAGACGATTCTGCGGCCCAGGCTACAGACGTGTTGGTCACTTTGCTAATCCGCGACCCTGTTCGGGCGCTTGGAAACGACGCGGCAGGCGAACTCGGAATCCCCATTGAGGAATAAAATCATGCAAATCATCGATGCCGACGGACACATCAACGATCACGCTTGTGGCGAGGAGATCGCCAAGTACATGCCCCCGGGCAATCAAATGGCGAATTTGGTTCCGGAATTCGACCATCTGCATTTTCGTTACCTGAAGCAGAATCGCCGCGCGACCGGCAATCCTTCGCCGGATGACTGGAATCAGTTTCTCGACAAGACAGGGATTAGTTGGACCGTACTGTATCCGACGGCAGGATTAGCTGTCGGAAGAATCATCGCGCCTGACTGGGCGGTAGTAGCGTGCCGTGCCTATAACACCTGGCTCTACGAAACGTTTCTAAACAAGAATTCACGGCTCAAGGGCGTCGCGCTGATCCCTTTTCAAGACGTGGACAAAGCAATTCTCGAGTTGCGCCGCGTAGTGAAAGACCTGGGCATGCTCGGCGGCATGCTGCCGTCCAATGGTGAAGCGATCCAGGGTCACCTCGGCAACAAGATTTACTGGCCGCTTTACGAAGAAGCGGAGAAACTCGGCTGCGCATTAGCGGTGCACGTGGGTTGTCTTCACAACATGGGCCTTGATGCTTTTTCGACGTATTACCCCGGCCCACGCGCTAGGTCATCCGTTCAGTTTAATGATCCAGGCCGCGGGGATGCTCGCCCATGGCGTATTCGATCGATTTCCCAAACTACGCGTCGCCTTTCTCGAAGGCGGAGCCACGTGGGTGCCATTCATGATGGACCGCCTCGATCGTTCCTATCACGGTGGGCACATGCAGCTTAATTTAAGGCGATCTGATCGGCGGACCGAAACAAGGCGAAAAAGCCAGCGATTATTTTAAGACGCAACTTCGCGAAGGTCGGATCTTCGTTGGATTCGATTGCGACGACGACGGTCTCGGCACCGCGGTAGCTAAAGGCGGACGCCAATCGTTTCTCTTCGGCAGCGACTTTCCCCACGAAGTCTTCGATGCCACAAAATGTCGACATGAGATCGACGAGCTGCTCGAACGCGAGGATTTAACACAGAAAGACAAGGAAGCAGTCTTGGGTCAAAATGCGTTGAGATTTTATCGGCCTGCTCTGTGATGGGAATCACTACCAACCGGAATATCAGCGATTGTACTTCTATCCGGAGCCCTCGACGAACGCTTCTTCACGGGTCTTGCTGAAAGCCGGAATTAAAACCGAGCACATGGCGAGTCCTGCCAAAACCAACAACGTTGCGCTGATCGGACGCTGGACAAAAACCCACGGATTGCCGCGCGACAGCAGCATGGCGCGCCGTAAGTATTCTTCCATCAACGGCCCGAGGATAAATGCCAACAGCATCGGCGCCGGCTCGCAACCGAGTTTGGAGAATAAATAGCCGAGCGCGCCGAATAACGCCATAAAGTAAATATCGAATTCGGTATTTTTGAGGCTGAAGACACCGATAGCGCAGAAAACCAGAATTCCCGGATACAAAAATTGGTAGGGTATCATAATCATCCGCACCCACATGCCGATGAGTGGATAATTGAGGATGACTAGAAATAAATTGCCGATCCACATCGATACGATCATACCCCAAAAGAGTGCCGGCTGTTCCGTAATGACCGACGGTCCTGGCTGAATGCCGTGGACAATCATTGCTCCGACCATCAGCGCGCTGACCGGGTTGGACGGAATCCCGAGGGTGAGCAAGGGAATAAAAGATGTTTGCGCGCCGGCGTTGTTGGCTGACTCCGGCGCGGCAACGCCCTCGATGGCCCCTTTACCGAACTGGGCGCGATTCTTCGAGACCTTCTTTTCAATGGAGTAGGCAGCGAAGGAACCCAAGATCGAACCACTCCCGGGAAGAATGCCTAATACCGAACCGATTGCGGTGCCGCGAAGTATCGGCGCGACCATGCGTTTGAAGTCTTCCTTAGTCGGCCACAGTCCAGTGATCTTTGTGATCAGCACCGATCGCTCTTCTTCGTCTTGCAAGTTGCGTATGATCTCGCCTAAACCGAACATACCCATGGCGACGGTGACGAAGCCAATGCCATCGGCGAGCTCAAAAATCCCGAAGGTAAAGCGTTGCGTGCCCGAATTGACGTCGGTGCCGATGAGTCCCAATAGCAGCCCGAGGACCACCATCCCTATCGCATGGAGCAACGAGCCCTGCGCGAGCACCACGGACGCCACCAGGCCGAGGACCATCAGCGAGAAAAATTCCGCCGGTCCGAACTTGAGCGCCGCGGCGGCCAAGGGCGGACCAAAAGCGGCGATCAGAAATGTTGCAACCGTGCCCGCAAAGAATGAGCCGATGGCCGACGCCGCAAGCGCTGGGCCTGCCCTGCCCTGCTTTGCCATTTGATAGCCGTCAAGAGTCGTAACGACGGATGCCGCTTCACCGGGTAAATTGACGAGGATCGAAGTCGTGGAACCACCGTACTGTGACCCATAGTAAATCCCCGCGAGCATGATAAGAGCTGTGACCGGTGGCAAAACGAACGTCACCGGCAATAGCATGGCGATGGTGGCGGTGGGGCCGAGGCCGGGCAAGACACCGATCGCAGTGCCGAGAAATACGCCGAGGAGACAGTAGAGTAGGTTAGCGGGAGTCGCCGCGGTTTGTAACCCTAGGGCAAGATGACTCAGTAATTCCACCGGTATGTCCCTCGTTCTCAGTACACACGTTTAACCGCCGAGCCACGGACCAATGATCGGCAGCGGGATACCCAGACCTTTCAGAAACACGAAGACACAGAAAATAGTGAGCCCCGCCGCCATCACGAGCGTCGGACGCCAGCGAAATCGCGTGCTGCCGTAGGCGCTGACGATAATTAGCAACGGCAACGCAATCGCCACGCCCAGACCGCGCACGACAAACCCAAAAGCGACAACCGAAACGGTAACCAAGAGAAGCCCCTTGAACGCGAACGCGCCAATCGGGGTACCCGGTATGACAAAAGATCGAATCACTGAAATTACGCCGATGACCAAAAGCAACCCGCCGAGAATGGTGGGAAAATAAGCCGGCCCCATCTTGATTGCCGTCCCCATACCATAGTCACGGGCGATAAGAATCGCGCTTGAGCCGAAAAAGATATAGATCAGCCCGGTCCAGAAATCTCTTGCGTTACGCGTCATGAGTTCACCACGCTTAGGCTATCGAGCGGTGCCGCCACCGGAGTCGACTAGGCGCCCTTCTACATCAACTGGCCCACAAAAAAAAGGCCGGGCAACGCCCGGCCTTTGCTGCTATAACCGATTCTGCTGAAAAACCCCGTCAAGCTTTTTTTCCTTTCTTAGGTTTTGAGCGTTGGCGGATAAGGTAGAGTTTGTAGTTAGTGTCCCCTAAGCGGTCTTCTGGTGCGGTACAGAACCCGTATGATCCCGATGCTCATTCCGCGGATAAGGCGGATAAGGGGACAAACCTGACGCCGCGGACTTATCCTATCCCCTTTTTCTCTCAATTAAGCTTGTCGGGAAATTGCACGTACGGTTGTGGCGGGACCTTGTCGGGAGGCACGAAACTCGGTGCAGGCTTACCGGCAGGGCCAGCCAGTCCTTTTCAGGAGTTTTGCCGCCGTTCAGCAGGAAACCCGGCGTGTGGCAATCATTGCAGCCCGAGATTGCGACGACATAACGACCGCGCTCGGTCTCCTTATCAGTAGCGG
>WNFV01002854.1_pt1 | contig 22668 bp, 16 predicted proteins | sample 5400101 | NCBI WGS metagenome assembly WNFV01 (sample SAMN13153361, study PRJNA577476) | soil metagenome | isolation source: 115 cm soil or saprolite under grassland replicate 1 | place: USA:California | collected 2016-06-15 | reverse complement strand
GCGAAGAACGTGATCCCGACGGTGCTGGCGCTGACGAACCCGACCGCGTACGTGCGCTTCCACGGGCGCAACGCGTCGACCTGGAACAAGCGCGGCGGCAGCGCCGCGGAGCGTTTTGACTATCTCTACTCCGACGACGAGCTCCGCGAATGGGTCGGGCCCCTGCGAGAGCTCGCCGAGGAGGCAGAGCAGGCGTACGCGTTCTTCAACAACAACGCGACGAGCCCGGACGGGCGAGGTGGGCGCATGGCACAGGCCGCGGCCAACGCGAAGGCGCTGCAGCGCCTGCTTCAGGCGGAGAAGGTGCCCGTCTCCTCTGCAAAGGCGTGATGGACGTCCTCGCGGTCATCCACGGGGACAAGGTGCGGGCGGGGGTTTTCGCCGACGTTGTCGCGGCCCGTGGCCATCGGCTCGAGGAGTGGAGCCTTGCGTGGGAAACGGCGTTGCCTCGACCGCTTGACGCGTACAGCGCGGTGCTCGTCTTCGGCGGCGCGATGCACGCCGACCAGGACCGGCATCACCCGTGGTTGCGAGAGGAGAACATGTTCCTGCAGCGGCTCCTCGATCTGCAGACGCCGGTGCTTGGCATCTGCCTCGGGGCGCAGCTCCTTGCCAAGGCCGCCCACGCGTCGGTCTACCCGGCCGAGGAGTTCGAGATCGGGTGGTATCCGGTCGAGCTAACGGAGGCCGCGGCGAAGGACCCTCTACTCCGGCGCCTGCCGCAGCGCTTCGACGCGTTCCAATGGCACTACTACGCCCACGGCGTACCGGCCGGGGCCGTCGAGCTGGCGCGGAGCCGCGTCTGCACCCAGGCCTTCAGGCTTGGTGAGAACGCCTGGGGCGTGCAGTTCCATCCGGAGGTGACGCTCGCCCAGGTCCAGAGCTGGGTGGACGAGAAGGAAGAGGTGCCCGTCGACGACGGGGCCCTGATGGCGGAGACCCGGGAGCGAATCGGGACCTGGAACGACCTCGGGCGTGAGTTGTGCGGCGCCTTCGTCGACGTCGCCGAGCGCGTCGCAGCGCCTGTCTAAGCCCTAGGAGGCTTGGCGAAACGAGGCACGTCCGAGGTCAACGTATGTTCGAGCTTGAGCCGCTCCGAATTGCCGACGCACCAAGGGCCGGAGGTCAAGCGAGCGAAGCCGCTTGACCGGAGGCCGGACTAACGCGGGCGGGGACGCGAAGCGCCACCGTCCGCGGACCAGGCCCGGACGCCGAGCGCAACCCCAATAAGAGTGCACGGGCTTCGCCCGTGCACGTTCCCCGCGAAGCGGCCTAGCCGACTCCGAGCGAAAGCGCAGCTTTCGCTCGGCTACTACTAGCGCCGGTTCAAGCGGCACTGCGGCGGTGCCGACATGGAGGGGATGCAGCGGCACGTCGCCGTGCAGTCGCCGTCCGGAACCCTCATCCCGACCGCCGAGGCCAGTTCTCGGCTGAAGGGAAGGTTCGCGGCCTTCGCCGCACCCGCGCTCGTCGCAGCGGCTGCCGTCGCCTGGGCGGGGGTCCGCGGGATCGACCACCGCTTCATCTCCTTCAGCGACGGGGTCTATATGTACGCGTCGTCCGTCGCGGCCTCGGATGGCGTGCACTCGCTCTACAACGTCGTTGCCCTCTCGTTGCCCCCGGGACCCGTACTCGGGACGGCTCTCCTGTGGAAGCTCTCGCCCCACGTCGAGACAGTGCGGCTGGCTCTTGCCGTCGCGGGCGCGCTCAGCGCGCTGCTCACGTACGTCGTCGCCCGGAGGCTGTTCACGCTGAACTGCTGGGCTGCTGCACTCGCGGCCGTGCTCGCTCTGACCGGACCGGTCCACGCGCAATTCGTCGGGGTCGACGGCGAAGCCTTGCTGACTCCGCTCGCCCTCGGGTTGGCGCTCGTAATCGCCGGCCGCCGCCGCTGGGTCACCATGGCTCTGCTCGGCGTCGGGTTCTTCCTCAAGCTCACCTGGGCGCCGTTCTTCGTCGCGGGTGTTGTCGCGATCGCTCTTCGAGACGGGAGACGCGCAGCCTTGAAGGCCGGTCTCGGAGGAATCGCGGTCGCTGTTTCGGCATATGCCTTGGCCCTGCTGACGTTCGGATGGTCAGCGCACGAGCTCCTCGCACAGCTCGTCCTGGCCGAATCCCACAGTGGTTTCCAGCTGGATCTCATTCCCGGCCTGGCCGTGGTGATGCTCGTTCTCTGGTGGCCGTTCCTGCTCCTCTGCCGGCCCGGAGTCGGCGCCGCCGGGCAGCCGGCACGCCTCGTGCTGGCGGCCGGGGCGGTCGGCACCCTCTACATGCTCAAGCAGGGAACCTTCTTCAACGTCCTCGATCCGCTCGAGCCGTTCCTGGCAGTCGCCGCGGTCGCCGGCGGCCGGGAGCTCTGGCAGAGGAAAGGGCGACGCGCTCGCGCGCTGGTCATCGTGTGCGCGCTCGGCGCCGCCCTGCACATCGCGAGCGTGAGCAACGCGAGCCTTTCCCGTGCCCTGCCGATCCCGGTCGGCGCCGCGTTCGTGAACGTCGACGACGAACGTGAGGTCGATCGCGTCGTCGCGGCCGTCGAAGCTCACAGCAAGCCCGACCAGCCGGTGCTCGTCAACCCCTTCTTCGCGCTCGTCGCAGGACGTCATGAACCGGCGCACGCCGCAGACTGGTTCATCCTGGAAGCGCTAGAACGTTACTGCGGCAAGAAGTCCAGCCGAACGCGGCATTGCGAGGACTGGAGCCGATTAAAGAGGCTCGCACGCGACGGACACATTCCCGTCGTCAGCGTCGACTCGAACGTCGTCAGCTTCGACGCCGACTTTCGCGCCGACACCGGCGTCGCTTCGATGCGGCGCCTGCTGAGCGTGCAGAGGCCGCCGATCAAGACAACGGTCTTCTCCCGCTAACGCTCGAGCGGAAGCTCGTCGTGTCGGGACCCGCCGCGAAGCGGCCCGTCCGCGGAGCGGACCGGTGGAGGGGGTCTGGGGGAACCGGGAGGTTCCCCCAGCGGCCGTTATCGCTCAGAGGGCAGTTCCGGATGGCGCGACCACTCGTGCCACGAGCCCGCGTAGTTACGCGCGCGATAGCCGGCGGTGCGGAGCGCAAGGGTCGCGAGCGACGACCGCGAGCCAGAGTGGCAGTACGTGACGATGTCGGCGGCGTCGCCGACGAGAGCGCGGATCTCCGCGGGCGGAAGCGGCTGTCCGGGCGCCGCAAACAGTTCCTGCACCTGGAGGAGGCGCGCCCCTGGGATGTGGCCCTGGCGGGGATCGCAGGGATATCCCTGCTTTCCGCCAAATTCCTCCGGCGTCCGCACGTCGAGAATCGTCAGCTCCGGATCTTGGAGCCGGGAGACGAGCTCCGCGCGGGTCGGGAGAGCAGCCGGCCTTGGCTCGAACGTCGTCTTCACCGGCCGCAGCTCGACCTGGCCGACCTCGAGCTCGCCCGACCACGCGGCGAGGCCTCCCAGCAGGACGGCGACACGCGGATGACCCGCTAGCTCCGCCATCTGCGCAGCCGGCATCGCGCCGACCCCGTCGCCGCGGTCGTAGAGGACGAGCCGCTCGTCACCTGTCACGCCATGCCGTCGCAATCGCAGGCCGACCTCGGGTGCAAGCGCCTGAAGCATGTCGGGGTCGCTCATCGGCGGCGGCGACCCCAGCACCAACGGCTTGGAGCCAGGGATGTGCCCGCGCGTGTGCGCATTCGGGCCGCGCACGTCGCCGAGGAACAGGTCATCAGCCCCGAGCTCCCGTTCGAGCCACGCGACATCGACGATCTGGGGAAGGTCAGACACGGGCGAGGAAGTCGCGCAGGGCCCTGTTGAACTCGCCGGGCAGCTCCACGTTGACGAGATGACCTGCGCCGGCGATCTCGCGGACGTCGAACTCGCGCAGTTCGCCCGAGGAGACGAACGGGTCCGATTCACCGACGACGAACTGCAACGGTCCGTCGAACTCGCGCGCGACCGTCGTTGAGTCCTCACGATCCCGGATCGCCTCGACCGCACCGACCAGCCCATCCGGGTCCCGGAACAGCAGCCGCTCGTCTGCGGCGCGCTCGTTCCCGAAAAGCTTGGGCGCCATCGAGCGCCACAGCCCTTCAGCTCCCTCGCTTCGGATCAACTCGATCGTGTCTGCACGGCCCGCGCGGCGTTCCTCCGAGTCGGCGTCCGGACGCGCGCCGACGAGCAGCAGCGCCCGAACTCGTTCCGGTGCGCGGCGCGCGAGCGCGAGCGCACAGTAGCCGCCCATCGAGGCACCGACCACGGCCAGCTCGCCCTCGGTCTCTCCGGCGACGGAATCGGCCCAGGCGCCCATCGTCTGACCGCGGCCGTAGAGCCGCGGTGCGATTACCTCATGTCCGGTGAGTGCCCCACGCTGCGGTTCCCACATGCGCTCGTCGACCGGGAACGCGTGCAGCAACAGAACCTTCACGTCGCCGCGACGAGGTCGACCTCAGCCGCGATCGCCGGGCGAGCTGTCAGCCGCTCGACCCAGTCCGACAGCGCAGGAAATCGATCGAGGGAGACGGCCATGCGGTCGCGTGCGCGCAGCACCCACGGAACGTACGCGGCGTCGGCGAGACCGAAGGCGCGACCGGAGAGGTACTCCTGCGCCCCGACCAGCGCCTCCAGGTTGGCGAGCGCCGCGTCGAATCGTTCGGCCGCGCCGTCCTCGCCGCGCCGGAGCGCGTAGTAGGGCTTCGAGAGCTCGTCGAAGCGAAACACAAGCAGCCGGCCGAGTGCTCGCTCGCCCGGGTCGGGGGGCCAGAGCGGCGGTTCCGGATACCGCTCGTCGAGGTACTCGTTGATCACGGCCGACTCCGCGAGCACGAAGGTGTCATCCTCGAGCACGGGCACCTTGCCGAGCGGGTTCTTCTCGTAGATCCACGCGGGCCGGTCGTCGAGGTCGATGACGACTGTCTCGTACTCGACGTCCTTTTCGGCGAGCACGATCCGGACGCGCGCACAGTACGGGCAGCGGTCGGCGTCGTACAGCGTGATCACCGGTCGATCCTAGCTTCGAGACTCATTGCCTCCGCGATCTGGGCCAGAAGCTCTCGCGCCGGTGGAAGCTCGGCCGGCGAGGAAGCCGTGCGTGCAACTGCACGGACATGCGCCGGATCCGCACCGGTCAGGCGTGAGACGAGCGTCCCGTTCGCCGCGAGTGAGAGCTCGTCGGCCTTGTTCAGCTCGCCGTAGTAGCTCGGCACGGAGAGGTACTCGTCCACCATACGCCCGCGCTCGAACAGCAGATAGCGAACGACGCTTTCCTCCTCGAGAGCGAGCGCGATCGCCGGAACGCCCATCCTCTCCGACAGCTCGACACCGAGGCGCCGTTGCGCGCTGCGATCGCGGTCACAGAGCTCATCCACGACCGTGACCCAGCCATTCTGCGCTGCCGAGACCTCGGTCCATTCGGTGCGGCCGAGTCTTGGCAGGAACTGCGTCACGGCGCGGTTGACAGCCACCTCGTCATCCGTCTGGACGTGCGTCGACGCGAACGACGGGGCGCGGTCGGGTGTCTCGAGACGGCGCTCGAGGTCGTCGAGCGCTGCCGCCATGAGGACTTCGTGCGCGAAGAACCCGAGGCGCTCGTACAGGCGCCGCGCGCTGTCGTTGCCGACTCCGACATCGAGCGACAAGTGCGAGACGCCGCGCTTCCTCAGACGCTCCGCCACCTCGGCAACCAGTGACCGCCCGATCCCCCGCTTCCGCGAGCTCTCTCGGACGAACAGGTCGTAGAGGTGACCACGGATGGGTGTCTCCGGGACGATCGAGGCGAGCGCGTAGCCGACCGCCTCTCCGTTCTCCTCAGCAAGCAGCGCGACTCCATCGCGAATCGTGTCATCGACGTCCCCGGCAATCGCCTCCCACGGCTCCTGGAGGAACGGAGGCTTGGCGAGCTCGCGCTGAAACTCGTCGCGCAACTCGCGGAGGCGCGCGCGGTCGGCTCGGGTTGCGGGTCGAATCGTCACGAGTAACGCAGGGCGGCTAGCAGATAGTGGGCGCTGAGGTTCTGGAACGGGGCGAAGCGGTCGCCCGCGGCGCGGACGTCCGTTACGTCAGGGTAGAACGCGAGCACAGCCTTTCGTAGTCCGAGGTCCCCGGCGGGCCACGCCTCGGGTCGAGCGAGGTGGCGGGCGAGGAACCAGTCGGCGCTCCACTCGCCGAGCCCGCGCAGGGACGTGATCCGCCTCTTGACCTCGTCGTCGGGAAGGGACTGGAGCTCTTCGAGATCCAGGTCGGAGCGAGCGAGGCCGAGCACGTACTCGGCCTTCCTGCGAGAGAAGCCGAGCACCGTCAGCTCGCTCTCGCTGGCGCGGGCAATCCGCTCGCGTGTCGGAAATGCAACCGCGTGGTCCACAGGGTCCCCGAAAGTGTCGATCAGCCGGCTACGGACTGCGAAGGCCGAGTGCAGCGAGACCTGCTGCGCTGTGATCGAGGAGACGAGAGCCTCGAACGGATCGGGAGCAAGTGGCGGGCGAAAGCCGGGCAGACGCCGCACCGCCTCGGCGAGCACGGGCTCGCCTTGCGCGAACGAGTGGAAGGCCTCGAGATCGAGGTCGAGCCCGAGCAGCTTGCGGACGACCGGCTCGATCGTTTCGTCAAAAGGCTCGACCTGCACCCCGCCGTTGGCCGGGGTGATTCGAACCTCGCGCCCCGCAACGACGCGGTGGAGCCCGCCGTCGTGGAACACGTTCGCCCGGTCAACACCCCAGAAGCTGAAGCGGTCGAGCGAGCGCTCGAAGTCATACGGCTGAGGGACCGCGAGAAGGCCCACGCGGCCCAGGCTAGCGTCACACCGGCGCGCGCAGGGACGCTTCGGCCGGTGCGAGCAACCGGACGAGCTCGAGCTCCGGACGTGCGGCGAGCAGGAGCATTGCGTGGCTCCAGGCGAGGGGGACAACCCAGGCGGGCTCACCGTCTTCGGTCACCTGCTCGGGAAGCAAGCCCAGGTCCGTCTGAGCGGCGAGCGCGTGCCCCAGGGCGCGCTCGAGTCCCGCCTCGTCGGCCACCTGACGGTGCCAGAGGCCGAGCCACAGCGCCGCGAGCACCCATTTGTTCCCGCCTGCGTAGGTGTCACCGGCGTAACGCATGACGCCGCCTGCAGGGCAGCCCAACTCGGACTCGAGGGCCGCGACTGTCGCGCGCATCCGCTCGCCCCCCGGGTCGACGGCCGCGAAGGGCCAGGCGAGCCCGAGCAGCGAGACATCCGGGACCGGATCACCGATCGAGCGCAGGTAGCGGCCGTGGAAGTCGCTCCAGAGCTCCCGCTCGATCCCTACGCGAATCACCTCGGCTGCGTCGTCGTACGTCTCGGCGAGCGAGGGCTCGTGGCGCCGCGCGAGGCAGGCTGCGGCACGCAGTCCGCCGTAGATCGCGGCGGCGGTGAAAGCGTGGCGGCCCTCTCGTTCCTCCCACAGATCTGCGGTCGCGCACGGAATCCCGTCTGCCTCGATCGTGCCGAGCAGGAACTCGGCCGCTCGGCGCGCGGATGGCCAGAGGTCGGCGTCGAGGGCCTTGTGGCGGAGTTCGCGCCACGCGGCCTCATAGGCGAACAGGATCGCTCCGGTCTCGTCGAGTTGGTGCTTGCACCACGACGGCGCGAGCGAGCCATCCGTCCAGTGACGCTGCAACCACAAGCCCTCTGGTTCCTGCGCGCGCGGAAACCAGAGCAACGCGCGCGCCGCGAGGTCGCTGCGACCGGCCGCGAGATAGGCAAGGACGATGAAGGCCAGATCCCGTCCCCACACGAAGCCGTAGCCACCCGACGACTCGAAATGCGGATCGAGCTCGGGCGCTGCGATCACCGCCCCCGTGTCCCGATCCGTCAAGACGTCCAGGACGAGCAGCGTTCGCCGATAGAGGGCGCCAAGCCCCGGAGTTGCAACCGACGGCCGCAGCGCCGAGGAGAGGCGGGCCGCGTCATGCCGGCGCCTCCCACTGACGAGCCCGTTGAAATCCTGCTGAAGCGCGGCGTCGAGCCTCGCCACGGCTTCGCGCGACGAGGCTCCGAAAGCCAGCGCAACGACCGCGCTACCGCGAAGCGGACACGAGATCCCTCCCTCCGTTGCGCCGGGACTCGTCGAGAACGCCTCTGCGCCGGCTGCGCCGACTGCGAGCGCGACATTGCGGCGGTAGAAGACGACGCGGTTGCCGTCGACGCTGGCTGCAAGTGCGCGCGTCATTCCGTCGAGCTCGGGCCGGCAGTGGACGACCAGGCGAGCCTCGTCGCCTGCATGGGTGACGCGGCGTAGCAGCACAGGCTCCAGCTCGTGCACGAGGTCGACCAGCTCGAGGTCGCCTCTCCGCGTGAGGAGCACGGTCGTGTCCTGCAGATATGACTGCTCCCAGCCGGCGGGCTCCTCGTCGAGCCAGCGCGTCTCGCCGTCGACCTCGATCCCGAACCTGAGCTCGCCGAGGTGAGACCCGCGGTCGAGGTGAGGCCAGAAGAGCCCCTCGACCCGACCGCGCCCGGAAAGGGTCGCAAGCAGCGATCCGTTTCCGAGCAGTGCGGCCGGTCCTGGGCTCAGTTTCCGCAAGGAGCCACGTTCCGCCAATTCAGCACGGTGTCGTTCACGTTCTGCGTCCCGGTGGTTCCGTACGTCAGCGTCAGCGGGCGGTTCGCGATCTCGACGCAGGCTGCGTCCTTCTCGACGTGCTCCCAGTCGCCGAGCGTGTACTTGTAGTCGATCTGCGTCGCCTCCTGGCCGTGCAGCGTCACGCGCCAGTGCGTGGTATCGATCCGCGAGAGGGAGACGCCGCCAGGATTCCACTCCGGAAGGCCGCCCTCGAGCAGGTTCAGCGAGCCAGCGATGTAGACGGTTCGGCCGGTTGCGTCGGTCGTCGACGGGACGGTGACGTTGAAGACGACCGTGACCGAACGCAGATTCGCGGTCGCCGACACTGCACCCGAGTTCGGTGAGCGGTTGAACGACGTGTCCACCGAGCGGACGACGTAGTAGTACGTCGCACCCTCGTCGACGGAGGTGTCGGCGAACTCCGCGCTCGTCGTCGAGTCGATCAGCGTGAACGGCCCTCCTGCGCCACTCCCGCGCAAGACCTCATAGCCGTACAACGTCGGATCGCCGCTGATCGCGTCCCAGGCGAGCTCGATCGCTCCGGGACCGGCTCCGGCCACATGGAGGTTCGCCGGTGTAGCCGGCGCCGCCGAATCACCGGAGGGCTGGACGACGAGATTGCCCGCCTGTGCGGCGCTGTAGCCGTTCCCGATCCCGTCGAGGTCGGCATACACCCACTCGCGACCATCAGTCGTGGTGTAGCGGTACGCGTAGTCGAACGTGCCGGTGTGGTCCGGCTGCATTGACGCGACGAACTCGTCGTTGTTCCCCTGGTCACCGTTGAAGGACGCCTCGACCCATTCCCAGGCCGTGTTGCCGTCGGGATTCGAGCCGTCGGGGCCGAAGCCGAGCTCCGCCTTGAGGCTCGGCGCAGGGCCCGGCTGGTTCGTGACGCCGTCGATCCAGACCTGGCCGTAGGCATTGGCTGTGCGGTTGACGGCGCTGATCGTGTGCGTCATCGACGGCGGCCACTGGAGATTTGCCCAGCCGATCGCGAGATGCGGCAGCGCGCTCACCTCGTTCGAGTTGCCGCTCTCGTTGCCGGAGCCGTCCAGCGAGCGGACGACGTAGTAGACCGTCTGCGCATTGCGCAGGCCGGTGTCGGTGAACGTCGTGCCCGTCGTCTCTCCTGCCTTGACGTAGCCGCCGCCCGAGACCGGGCTCCGATAGACCGCGTACTTCGCGGCGCCGCCCGCGGCGTTCCAGGAGAGCCCCACACGCCCGTCGCCCTCCGACGCTACGGCGAGCCCTCCGGGAGCTGCCGGCGGCGTGAGGTCGATGGTGTCGGTAGCCACGACGATGCCGCTGAGCGCCGGAACGTCGAGGAGGAGCTCGCCGCCGGACACAGTCCCGCCGGCGCTACCGAAGACGGCATGGAAGGCAGTCCCGTCCGGGAGATAGCCGGCGACCGGCACGCGGAGCGTTTGCGTGGAGTCGCCCCGGTTCAGCGCCACCACCGCCGCCTGCGAGCCGGTCTTCCGGCCGTAGGCGACCGTGTTCGCAGCGTCGTCGGCGAGCAGGACTCGGAAGTCGCCGCCGACTAGCGCCGGCGTTCCTTTCCGTAGAGCGGCCAGCGACTTGTAGTGCGCGTACAACGCGGTGTCCGGCGAGCCACCCGTGTCCGTCCACGGATATGTCCGGCGGTCGTCGGGGTCGTCGTCGCCCGTCATGCCGACTTCGTCGCCGTAGTACACGGTGGGGGCGCCGGGAAGGGTGTACTGGATCAGCGACGCGAGCCGCACGCGTTGCTTTCCGGCTCCCACATTCGCGGCGTTCTCTTCCTTCTCCGCGCGGTTCTCCGCGCCAGGCGTCAACTGCCACAGCAAACGCGCGGTGTCGTGGCTGTCGAGCAGGTTCATCAGTGAGTAATACGCGGCGTCCGGATAGTCCTCGCGCACCGAGGCGAGACGCCCTGCGAACTGCGTTGCGCTGAGCGAGTGGCCGCTGTCTGCGAACCCCTTCGGGTCGAATTCCTGCGGCGCGAGGAATCCGAGCACCGCATCGCGCAGCCGGTAGTTCATCGTCGAGTCGGCGCGGTCGCCGCGCAAGAACCGCAGCAGCGTCGTGTCCTTCTGCCACAGCTCGCCGATGATCAGCGCGTCCGCACTCTTCGCTTTCACGACCTGACGAAACTGATTCCAGTACGACCCCGGGAATGACGAATCGCCCATCACGTCAAGCCGCCAGCCGGCGGCGCCGCGGTCGAGCCAGAGGCGAGAGATACTGTTGTCGCCGGTGACGAACTCGTTCACGACCGCCGCGTTGGCCTTGTTGAGTACCGGGATCGAGTCGAACCCGAACCAGCCCTCGTAGTCATCCGTCCCACAGGGAACGTGGTTCGTCTTGAACATGAACCACGATCGATACTGCGAGGTCAGCGACTCGCACGCGCCGAGGGTGCTGTAGTGGTGATAACGATCGAAGAGCGGGCTGTCCGACGACATGTGGTTGAAGACGCCGTCGACGATCACGCGGATACCGCGCCTGCGCGCCTGGTCGCTCAGAACCTCGAAGAGCCGATTGCTACCGAGGTAGGGGTCGATGCGCCTGTAATCCGCCGTGTCGTAGCGGTGATTCGACTTCGCGGCGAAGATCGGATTGAAGTAGATCGTGTTGACGCCAAGGTCGCGTAGGTAGTTGAGCTTGTCGATCACACCGGCAAGATCACCGCCGAAGTAGTCGCGCCCACGCGGGCCCTCGATGGTCGGACTCCATGGCGGGGGCGTCGAATCGAACCGCCATGGGCAGTTCGACTGCGCGTCGCTGTAGTTCCGACAGTAACCCTCCGGTGGCGTGCCCCACGGCAAACTCAGCACGGGATCGTCATAGCGCGTGTCGCCGTTGCGCGGGTCGTTGCTCCGGTCCCCGTTCCGGAACCGGTCCGGGAAGATCTGGTAGATGACCGCCTCCTTCGCCCACGTCGGCGCGGTGAAGCTCGGGGCGTACACCATCAGCGCCCACGAGCGGTCGAGCGGGTCGACGCTGGGCGCACCGACGCCGCCGTCGAGCGCAGGCGTGTCGTCAGCGTAGTACGCGGTCTTCGAGCCGTCCGTGACGACGAAGCGGTACCAGAGGTTGTTCGGTGCGGGGTTCGTCACGCGCGCCTGCCAGTAGTCGCAGGTCTCCGCCGCGAGGCTGGTCTGGTAGCAGGAGACGTCGCTTGCCGCCCGGGTCATGCTCACCAGCCGTTGCGCCGAGTCGTTCACATCGAACAGACGCAGCCGTACGGACGTGACGTCGTCGTGGAAGGTGCGGAACCGCAGCGTCACGGCAGTGCCGCTGGCGACCGCTCCGCGCGGGGTCCGGTAGAGCGTGTCGCGCGAGTCGTGGCGGAGCCCGGCCCACTCGACGTTGTTGTCGTGGCCGTGGGCGCCCTGGATCGACAGGATGTGCGTCGCCCCGTCGTAGCGGAATTCCGTCTTCGCACCGTTTGTCGGGACGGTGAACGCGATGTTGGCACCGTTCTGGACGCCGCCCTGCCCGTAGTTGACGTCCCAGCTCTCGTTCAGCGCGACCTTGGCCTCGTACGAGCCCGCGGGCAGCGCCATGGTCTCGAAGCTATAGATGCCGTCGCCGTCGGGATCCTGGAGCCACGAGCGCAGACAGCCCGGGTCCCAGTCGCCGGGACACCCGAGCTCCGACTGGAAGCTCCCCGGGGCGACCGCGATCGTCGACGTCACGTTGTCCGTCACCCAGTGGCTCTTGTGGTCGTAGTAGAACTTGACCGAGCGGTCGGTGCCGGGATTGAGCGCGATGTTCGGCCCGTTCGGCTCCGCGTGCAGCCCGTAGTTCTCGTTCCAGCTGTCGTTGAGGGCGCCTTGTACTCCCACGAGCCTGCCGGGACCGAGAAGGTGCCCTGCCAAACGTCGTCCGCCGCATCGAAGGCTAGATGCGTCGCCGCACAGTCGGGCTGCCAGTCCCCCGGACAGCCCAGCTCGCTCTGCAACGTGCCAGCGATCGTCACCGCGCTCGGCGGCGGCGTGTGCGACGCAATCGCCCCCGAGCTCGCCAGCGCGGTTATCACGATCGCCGCGACAGCGACGCGCAAGACCCAGCCCATCCCTCTCATTGTTCCTCCCCTGCCCCGGTCAGCCGCACTACACAGCGGACTCGTGGATCGCGTGCCCTGTCTCGAGATCGAAGAACTGCAACTTCTGTGTGTTGACGACCACCTCGACGTCGCTGTCCGGCCGAACCTTCGAACTCGCGTCAAAGCGGCCGACGAACGTCGTGTGGCCACCCCCGGCCGAGTCGCCCATGAGATCCGCAGCGACCTCGGCTTCCTCGGCGTCGACCACGGCCCCCTCGACGACGTCCTCGGTCACGACGGGCGAGGCGTTGATCTCCACGTGCGCGAGAATCTCCGAGCCGAGAGCCTCGGTCAGCAGGACCCTCCCCCGCAGCCGGGCTCCGCCGTTCTTTGCCACGGAAGCGTCCTCGAGATGCTCCGGCCGGATCCCCAGGGCGAGCTTCCGGCCCGCGTAGCCCGGCAGAGCCGGACGCCGACGCACCAACTCCTCCGGAACGAGCAATTCCTGGTCGCCGAGCCTGCAGGCGATGCCACCCTCCCGGCGCTCAACAGTCGCTTCGACGATGTTCATCGAAGGACTGCCGATGAAGCTCGCGACGAAGAGGTTCTTCGGCGAGTCGTACAGCTTTTGCGGCTCGGCCATCTGCTGCAGCTCGCCTTTGCGCATCACCGCGACGCGATCGCCCATCGTCATCGCTTCCACCTGGTCGTGCGTGACGTAGAGCGTCGTGACGTCGACCTCGTGCTGGATCTTCGCGATCTCCGCGCGCATCTGCACGCGTAGCTTCGCGTCGAGATTCGAGAGTGGCTCGTCCATCAGGAAGACCTGCGGCTTCCGAACGATCGCGCGGCCCATCGCGACGCGCTGGCGTTGGCCACCCGAGAGCTCCTTCGGCCGCCGGTTCAGATACGGGGTGAGACCCAGGAGCTTCCCCGCCCACTCGATGCGGTCGTTCACCACGTTCTTCGGCGTCTTGCGCAGGCGCAGCCCGAAGGCGATGTTGTCTGCAACTGACAGGTGTGGATACAGCGCGTAGTTCTGGAAGACCATCGCGATGTCGCGGTCTTTCGGAGTCAACTCGTTGACGACGCGTCCGCCGATCGAGACCGTGCCTCCGGAGATCTCCTCGAGGCCGGCGACCATGCGCAACGCCGTCGTCTTCCCGCAGCCTGACGGGCCCACGAGAACGACGAACTCGCCGTCCCCGATCTCGAGTGAGAGGTCGTGGACGGCTTGAACGCCGTTGTCGTAGACCTTTTCGACCTTCTCGAAAACGACATCAGCCATCACTCAGCCTCCAGACGTGGAATGAAGGGCCGGCCGCGGGAAGAATCGCGTCGCCCGTATCTGTCTCCGCCTCGGCCCCGTACAGCGGTTCGAGCTCGCGGCACCCGAGCGCGGCGAGCGGGAGCCGCACCGGCTCGTGCTCGCCCCGACTAGCAAGGCACAGCAGCCGCTCGCTTCGAGTCTCGCGGAGATACGCGATCACGTCGTCGTCCACGAACGCGTAGCGGATGCCGCCCCGTGCCAGCGCTTCGCTCGACCGGCGGAGGGCGATCAGGCGCCGGTACTCCTCCAGCAACTCGGCGTCCCAGCTGTCGGGACGGTCCCAGGGCATCGTGCGCCGGGCATCCTCGCCCCACTTGCCCTCGAGCCCGAACTCGTCGCCGGCGAAGACCATCGGAACGCCCGGCGTGGTCATCTGCAAACCAACGCCCACGAGCTGCCGCTCGCGCGACCCGGCCATCGTCCGGAAACGGGGACTGTCGTGACTGTCGAGAATCGCCCACGAGTTGAGGACGAAACTCCAGGGGACGCCGGCGCGGAAGGCGCGCATCGTCGCCACGGACGCCTTTCCGCCAAGACGCGGCATATCTACCGGCAAGTCGAAATACGGAATCTCGAGGTCTCCCCGCAGCCACGTCCAGGTAGGACGCGAGAAGCCCGCGTAGTTCATTGCACCGTGCCAGCCCCGAAAGTCGGGGCGGAAGTCGTGGAAGTGCTCCGCGACCAGGACCGAGTCCTCGTTGAGCACTTCGCGGAGCGTCGGCGCGACGTCCGCGTTGACGTCCGTGTGACCCGTCCGCCCGCTCATGTTCGCAACGTCCACGCGCCAGCCGTCGAGCGCGTACGGCGGCTGCAGCCACTTTCGTGTGACATCCTGGATCCGCTTCCGCAGCTCCGGCGAGAGCCAGTTCAGCTTGGGAAGTGACTTGATTCCCCACCACGACTCGTAGTCGCCGCTCTCGTCGAAGAGGTACAGATCGCGGTCGCCGGCGACGAACCACTCGTGCTTGTCCCCCGTGTGGTTCGTGGTCAGATCCGAGATGACGCGAAGACCTCGCCCGTGCGCAGCCTGCACGAGCGACACGAGAGCCTCGTCGCCGCCGAGCAGCGGATCGACCTGGTCGAAGGTCGTCGAGTCGTAGCGATGAGTGCTTCCCGCCGGAAAGATCGGCGTCAGGTAGATCACGTTCGCGCCGAGCGACTCGATGTGGTCCAGGTGCGCCTCGATACCGTGGAGATCGCCGCCGAACCACTCGAACGGCGTGTCTGGCCCTCGTCCATTCGGGAGCTCGTCCCAGCCGCGCGCGATCGCCCACTCCGGCGCCTCGACGTCGAGCCCGCTCGACGCGAACCGGTCGGGAAAGATCTCATAGACGACAGACTCGGCGTGCCAGGCGGGTGCGCCGTGGTCGATCGCCAGCACGAAGTCGTCCGCGTCCGGAACATCGTGGTGGACGAGGCCGTTGCCGTTCAGCCATGCGTAGCCGACGTCGCCGCCCGTGAGGAGCCATCGATAAGGAACGACGGGTGTCGGCACCGGGAAGTGCGCGATCCACCAGTCGTCACCGTCCCGCTCAGCCTTGACCGCGCGCGCTTCTCCGTTCCCTACCCAGCGAAGCGCGACAGTGTCGACGTCTCTGGGAACGCGTAGGCGCACGACCGCCTCGCCCTCGATCTCCTCCGGCTGCTCGATGACGTAGACGTCCGAGCCGTCGTGGTGCGGTTTGTCGAGCAGCGATGCGCCGATGTCGAGCTCCGTCGCGCTCATCCCTTGACCGAGCCCTGTGTAAGCCCGCCCACGATGTAGCGCTGCAGGAACGTGAACAGGAGCACGACGGGTACTGAGGTGAGGAGCACGCCCGCCGCGAACGGGCCCCAGTGCTCGGAGTATTTCTGGTCGATGTAGCTCTGCATGCCGACGCCGAGAGTGAACCGGTCCGTCGTCTGCAGCAGCGCGCTGGCGATCGCGAACTCGTTGATCGCGAAGACGAACGAGATCAGTGCGATCACGGCCAGCACCGGCGTGGCGAGCGGCAGCACAACGCCCCAGAAGACCTGCGCCGGAGTCGCGCCGTCGACACGCGCCGATTCGTCGAGCTCGGCCGGGATCGTGTCGAAGAAGCCCTTCATCAGCCAGGTGTTCACTCCCATCGCGCCGCCGAGATACACGACAATGAGCGCCGTCAGGTGGTTGAGGCCGAGCACGCCGAAGACGTCCCCGGTCTTCAGCACGATGAGGTACAGCGCGACGACGAGCGTCAACTGGGGGAACATCTGGATCAGCAACAGGGCGAGCATTCCGAGCCGCCGGCCGCGGAACCGGAAGCGGCTGAATGCATACGCGGCGAAGGCGCTGAGGAGAACGCTCAGTATCGCCGCGCTACCGGCGACGATCAGCGAGTTGAGCAGCCAGCGGGCGTAATGCGCAGCGGCGTACGAGCTCGATCCGGACACGTGCGTGCTGAACAGCTGCCGGAAGTTGTCGAGCGTGACGTGGCGCGGAATCAAGCGGGAGCCGGTCAGCGTCGGCGTCGCGTTGAAGGCGGCGGAGATGATGTATGCGACGGGGAAGAGCGCGAAGAGCGTCGCGATCACTCCCGTTAGGTGGCGCCACCACGTGTCTTTGAACCTTGGCCTGGTCCGCTTCGGCTTCCGGGCGACGCGCGGCGCAGCAACGGCTTCGGCGATCTGGTCGACGGTGGTCATAGGGCAGCCTCTGCCCTCTGAGCGAGGGAAGGGGCTTCGGGGGAAACCGTGAGGTTTCCCCGTTCTTTCTCCTCAGCACACGCGGCGATCTCAGCGGCGCGTGGGCTGAGGCGTGACCTAAAGAAGGAAGCTCGTGAGGGAAACATGGTTTCCCTCACGGGAGCGAGCCGAAGGCGAGCGACGGTCATGCGAGATTCTCCAATGCTTTCGTCCGCGAGAACGAGATCGCGGAGATGGTGGCGACGATCAGGAAGATGATGATCGTGATCGCGCTCGCGAGGCCGTAGTCCTGCCCTTTGCCCGTCGCGATCGCGAGCTTGTACGTGTAGCTGATCAGGATGTCGGTGCTTCCGGCGACCGTGCTTTCACCCATCGCCGGTCCCCCGGCCGTCAGCAGGTAGATGTTGTTGAAGTTGTTGAAGTTGAACGCGAACGACGCAATCATCAGCGGCGCGACGGCGATCAGCAGCAGCGGCAGCGTCACCTTGCGGAACACCTGCCACGCCCCGCCCCCGTCCACGCGCGCCGCCTCGTACAGCTCGCTCGGAACCGACTGCAACGCGCCCATCGAGACGAGGAAGAAGTAGGGGAAAGTCAGCCAGAGACTGACGAGGATGACTGAGACCTTGGCCCAGTTCGCGTCGAAGAGCCAGGGGACGTCGAGGTGGAACGCGTGGTTGACGACACCGAACCTGTCGTTCAGCAGACCGGACCACACGAGGATCGAAAGAAGCCCAGGTATGGCGTACGGGATCACGAGCACCGACCGGTAGAAGCGCTGGAGCCGCATCCCCTTCTTGTCGAGGGCGATGGCGAGGAAGAGGCCGAGCGCGAACGACAGCAGCACCGTCGACAGCGCGAAGAAGAACGTCCAGATGAACACCCGCACGAACGGCTTGCGCACGAGTGGGTCGTGGATGAGCCGGTCGAAGTTCGCGAAGCCGATCCGCGCCCGCCAGCCCGGCTCGAGCTCCTCACCTCCGGCGGCCTTGAACGATCCCTTCCCGTCGTCGCGGAAGACGACGCCGTCCTTGATCCGCGTGAAGGTTTCGGCCTTTGGGTCGTAGCGAAGGGTCTGCTGCAGCACGACCGCCGTGTCGAGGCCCTGGGGGCGGATCGCGCCCGCGCTGCCGACCGGCACCGTGTACGTGGACAGCGTGCGATCGAGGCTGAAGAGCTCGCTTCCCTTCACGAGTGTGTAGCCGGTCGCTGAGGTGATCGCGCCGTCGGAATTGAGGACGACGCTTCCCGACGGCAACGGCTTCAGCCCCTTCGTGTCGCCGACGTACGGCTTGTTCGTGTCCTGATCGACGAGGACGAGCACGATCTTGCCGCTCGCGTCTCGGGCCGGCGCCATCGAATAGGCCGTTCCGCTCGCAGTCTCGGAGAGCGAGTTCTGCTTGATCGCCTGGATCGCGTCGCTCCTCGACGAAACGTGGCCTGTCGAGTACTTGTCGAACGCCACGTTGATCGTGTACAGGATCGGAATCAGCTGGAAGGCCAGCAAGAAGATCGTGCCGGGAATAAGGAACTTCGCCGGGACCGCACGCCCGGAGAGGTAGATCGCGTCGATTGCGAGCGTGGCCGCGGCCAGCACTGCAACGGCAATCCAGTTGTGGTCCCCGGCCAGAATCGTCGCCGCCCACACCGCGATTCCATTCATCACGGCGAGCAGGGCGATCTTCACGGCCAGTCCGACCGGGCCGGAGAAGACGGCGATCGCGCGCGTCGGCGCTGACCGGAAGGCCGCCGTGGCGGACGCGAGTCGTGACGGCGCTGGTGTCGGGGCAGCAGTCGTGCTCACTCGGCTCCTTCGAACGGAGGGTGAACGAGACGGGCGCCCTCACGGGCGCCCGTCTCAGGAGCGGTCTTGTCTAGCCGCCTGCGATCTTCTGCGCGATGGTTTTCGCAGCCGCCGCGAAGGCAACCCGCGCCGGCGTCGCGCCCGCGCCCTTCGTCGACTTCACCCAGGCACCGGCGAGATCCGTCCAGACGCTCGCCATCTGAGGGATGTTCGGCATCGGGACTCCGCCGGCACTCGCCTTGCCGAACGCGGAGAGGATCGGGTCGTGGACGCGCTTGCCGGCCGCGACGTTCGCCGGATACCGGCTGTTCGCGGTCGCGAGATCGAACTGGGCTCCGGCCTTCCCCATGTAATTCGAGACGAGATCCTTCGCCGCCGACGCCGTGCCGTGACCGGCTGCGAACTTCGTAACGAAGAAGCCCTGGACACCGAGGAACGGCACCGCACGGAACTTGATCTTCGGGACCTGCACGATCCGGAACTTGATGCCGCTCTTCTGGAGCGCCTCCGTCTCCCACGGGCCGGTGATCCAGAACGCGGCCTTCTTGTCCAGGAAGGCGTTCTTGGCCTGTCCGTAATCGATCTTCGAGTCGATCAGGCCTTCCCTGTTCCACTTGTCGATCATGCTCGCGTTGTTCAGGAAGGTCTTGTTCGCAACGCCAAGCTTCTGCGGGTTCAGGGCGCCGTTCTTCCTGGCGCCGAACACGTATCCGCCCAGACCCGAGAAGAACGGGTACATGTGATACGCGTCGCCGCCGCTGCCCTGCGGGACGGCGATCGCGATACGGCCCGAGCCTTTCTTCTTGAACGCGAGAGCCCGGCTCTCGAGCTGCGCCCACGTCGTCGGGACCTTGCCGAGCGCCGTGTTCACGATCAGGCCGATGTTCTCGAGCTGGGTCGGAATGCCGTACTGCTTCCCGTTGTACGCCATCGCCTTGAGTGCGTATCCGGGGAAGCCCTTCTTGATCGCCTTGGTCGGAAACAGCGCAACGACCGATCCGTCCGCCGCGAGCTGGCCGGTCCAGTCGTGGGCACCGACGATGACGTCCGGGGCGTTGTCCGGAGCGACCGTCTTGAGGTTGTCACGAATCTTGTCGAACTCCTTCACGACCACGTCGACGTCGATCCCGCGGGTCCGTCCCCACGCGCTCGTCACCTTGTCGACCGCCGCCTTGCGGTAGCTGTCGGTCCAGATGACGACCTTGCTCGCCTTCGTACTCGCCTGCGCGCTCGGAGCCGCACGGCCCCCAACCAGGGTCAGCGCGGCAGCGAGGACGACGGCGAGCAGGGTGGCAAAGCGCCTTCCTACCTTCATGGATCCTCCTCCTCTTTCAGTCCCGCCAGAGCTGAGCCCGGCGCCGACTGGCTCTGAAACATGTCTTATCCCCATGAAACAGCAGCGAGCCTATGACGCCAGAGAGGAAAAGTCAAGAGGTGGATAGGCGCATTCCTCCTGGGGTAGCGCTTGCCCTCGTCCTGTAAATCTGTTACACAGACAAGAAGCTATGGCTTCCCTCCGAGATGTCGCCCAACACGCCGGGGTCAGCGTCGCCACGGCGTCCCGTGTCGTCAGCGGGTCCGACGGCGTCCGCTCGGAGACCCGCGAGCGGGTCGAGCGTGCGATGCGCGAGCTGCTCTACATTCCGCCCGGTCGTCGGCCCGCCACGGGCGTGATCGGGCTGCTCGTTCCGAGTCTCGAGAACCCGATCTTCCCCGCGCTGGCGCAGGCGATGGAGAAACGGGCGACCGAAGCCGGTTTCGCCTCGATCCTCTGCAACACGACGGCGGCTGCGTTCCGCGAGGTCGACTACGTCCACATGCTCCTGGACCGCGGCGCCGACGGCATGATCTTCATCAACTGCGAGATGACGAACATGAGTGGCGAGCACGACCACTACGCGCGGCTTGTCGAAGAGGGCGCGCGCATCGTGTTCGTGAACGGCGCGCTCAACACGCTGAGCGTCCCGTCCGTCGCCGTCGACGAGCGTGGCGCGGGCGAGCTCGCAACGCAGCACCTGATCGGGCTGGGCCACAAGCGGATCGGCTACGTCGCAGGCCCGGACTACTACCTGCCGACACAGCAGAAGGCCGCCGGACGCGAGGCTGCGTTGCGAGCGGCCGGCATCGAGCCGGATGGCCTCGTCGTGCACGCCGGCGACTTCACGGTCGAGGAAGGCCGCGAGGCGCTTCGCACGCTGCTCACATTCGATTCGCGCCCGACCGGAGTGATTTGCTCGAGCGACCTGATGGCGATCGGCGTCCTCCAGGAGGCTGCTGCGCAGGGGTTGCGTGTGCCGCAGGACCTGTCCGTGGTCGGCTTCGACGGGATCGAGGCAGCTGCCTGGACATCGCCGGCGTTGACGACCGTCGAGCAGCCGATCGAGGAGATCGCGGAGACCGCCGTCAATGCTTTGCGGACGCTGATCGCGGAGCGAGAGAAGCCGCTTCCCGACTATTCCTTCCGTCCCCGCCTTCGCGTTCGGGGCTCGACAGCCCCACCCAACACCTAGCCTCGAACCGTGTGCCAGGAGTCCCACGTGATCTTGAAGATCACGAGCGTGATCCCCAGGCCGATCAGCGGGTCTGCAATCTCCAGACCGAGTCCGACAGCGGCAGCACTGGCAACGACGCCGAGAGAGACGAACCCGTCGACGCGGGCATGATTACCGTCGGCGATGAGCGCCGGACTCGTCAGACGGCGCCCGCCCCGTAGCCGCACCTGAGCGGCTATCTCGTTGCCGATGAAGCCGACCAGCCCGGCGGCGCCCAGAATCCACAGGTGGGACAGGTGCTGCGGGTGGATCAAGCGCTGGATCGTCTCGTAGAGCGCCACCAGCGCGGACACGAAGATTGCCAGCACGACTGCTAGCCCCGCGAGCTTCTCGCCGCGTGCGCTCCGCAGGAGAAACGCGATCCCAAGGGGGACGGCAGTCAACGCGTCCCCGAAGTTGTGGATCAAATCTGCGAGGAGCGCCACCGATCCGGAGAAGACGAAGATCGCAAGCTGAACAAGCGCCGAGGCTCCGAGCACGGCGAGGCTGATCGACACCGTCCGCACCCCGTCGCGGGAGCGGATGATGGAGGCGTCAACAAGCCCATGCGAGTGACCGTGGGCATGACGGTGCGGCCCGTGCCCGTGGTCGTGCTCCTCATCGGGGTGCTCGTGGGCGTGACGATGATCGACGATCGCTTGCGCCCGCTCGTGCATGTGCAAGGCCCCGCTCAGATGGAAAAACGTACCGGTTCCCAAAAACAAGAAACCCGTTGCGATCCGCGGTAGGTCGGCAACTGGCGCAGCGCATCAGCGTTCGCTGTGTCGTATCGAGACGAGCTACTTCACCCAGAGCTGGTCGAGCAGGACGCCGATGTGCGGAATGTATTCATAGTTGCCGACTCGCTTAGAGACGAAGGCCAACCGTTTGTGAGTGATGAGCGGGACGACTGGCGCCTGGTCGACGATTGCGCGGTCGATTTGTGCCCAGAGCTGATTGGCGGCGTACGGGTCGCTGGTAGGAACCGTGAGCGCCCGCCGGATGCGAGCCTCGATCTCGTGGTCGCAGAAGTGCGAGTAGTTCGCCGTCGAGGCGCACGAGAACAAGATGGTGATGTAGTTGGAGGGAGCCGGGTAATCGGCGTACCAGGAGTTGAGTCCTGCCTGCATCTGGCTGCCTGGGTTCCCCGGTCCTCTGTTCGAGAAATAGTAGAGCTTGAGGCCTACGTGCTTGAGGCGTGTGCGGTAGCCGAGGCTGCGCATGAGCGCGGCGGCGATCGGCCCTTCGCTCGTCTGATTCTGCGGAACCCAAACCGTGACCGGTGTGCCCTTTGTCCGTGAGGCTGCGATCAGTCGGCGCGCCCGCTCCAGGTCGGGGGCGTTCCAGAAGCCGTTTGGGTCTGGATTGCGGGTGTAGGGGCAGTAGCGGCGGAACGCGGGGAAGTTCGGTGGCAGGATCTGGCAGGTGGTCTGAGCCCCGAGGTCTTGCGCGGAAGCGGGCAAAGCTGCCTCACGGTCGGCGGCGTAATTGACGGCGCGACGCACGCGCACGTCGCGGAACGGCGGCACCCTCGTGTTCAGCCAAAGGTACGTGACCCCCCAGAGCGGGAATGGGTGCACCTGCCTTGGGTACTGGACTTCGACCTCACGCGCCAACTCGCGTGGGACCCCATCGAAGGCGACGTCTTCGCGCCCCTGCTCGACAGCCCGCACCTCCTTATACGCGGACGACCTGAATGTCCAGCTGATGCGGTCGGGGTACCCATCGGGTTTCGCTGCTTTAGACCACTCGCGGAAATGCGGGT
>WNFV01002851.1_pt1 | contig 22673 bp, 17 predicted proteins | sample 5400101 | NCBI WGS metagenome assembly WNFV01 (sample SAMN13153361, study PRJNA577476) | soil metagenome | isolation source: 115 cm soil or saprolite under grassland replicate 1 | place: USA:California | collected 2016-06-15 | reverse complement strand
CGCGCCAGGAACGTGACGCCCTCCGTGCGGTGACCTCCGATCATTCTGTGTGGCGGCACGCCGCTTCGTGGGCCGGTCGGAGCTCACGCTGAATCGGCTTGAAATCGAGTACCCCGACCCGGGTCTTGGCCCGTTTTGGCCGCTTTCGGGACCCCGTACGAATCGGCGTGAGTGGCCGGCTAAAATCCGCCGCCCGAACCGACAACGATACCTCGATACCTGCCGATTTGCAGGGCTTTTTACGGGAGCGACGGGACTCGAACCCGCGCCCTCCGGCGTGACAGGTGTGTCGAACCGTTGCGTCTGACTTCGTCTAGCCGCCTGAACCGCATGACGGTGCGGGTTTGACGAGGTTCAGCGAGATTCGACCGCCGGCGAGTTTTTCGTCTGGTTTCACCTGGTCGTTTCCATGGCATTTCCAGCGCCGATCGCCGACACAGCGCGCTGGAGCTCGACTCGGTAGATAGCTCTACTCGCGTGCTTCCGGGCTGCTTAGGCGTCTCTCGCTAGGGCTTCGCCTGCAGCGTCGGTGCTGTCGGTCGATACGGTGGAGGAGTGAAGCCGAACCGTTCCATTCCGTCGGCTGTTGTGATCCCGGTGCTTGTCTATCCCGACGTCCGTGAAGCGGTCAGTTGGCTCAGCACGGCGTTTGGATTCGAGGAGCGCTTGCGGATCGGCGAGAGCCACCGCGCGCAGCTCAAAGTCGACGACGGCGCCGTCATCGTTGCCGATGCCCCTGGGGAGCAGCGGCCGCCGCGGTCTGGCGAGGTCACGCACTCGGTGATCGTGCGCGTGGAGGAGGTTCGCGCCCATTGCGAGCGCGCGCGGTCTCACGGCGCTCGGATCTTGATGGAGCCGACCGACTTCGAGTACGGCGAGCGGCAGTACGCGGCCGAAGACCTCGCCGGTCACCGCTGGACGTTTTTCGAGACGCTGGAGGACGTCGCCCCGGAAGCGTGGGGCGGGACCCTTCTCGAAACGAGTTAGTGGTCAGCCTTTAGCGACTGCGACGGCGGCGGCTTTTTGTAAGAGCGTGACATCGTCGCTCGCGTACGCTCGGTGCTGCTTCGTGGGCGACTCGTTGCGCTGACTCCGTCATCGAGAGAGGAGTGGTAGTGGCAGACCCGACAACCGTCATGACACGCTGAGCTCCTTCAACCGCCGCCTCGTCGGCGGCTCCGACGAAACCCGGGATGTTCCACGCGTTTGATGGATCGCCACGCCCGCGGTCAGTTCGAGGCCAACGCGCAAAGCTTCCGCATCGTCACCAACCTCGAGCCGAAGGCCCGCGCGGGAGAGTGCTGGTGCGTGAAGGGTTTCAAAACTCTGATTCGCGCCTGGGGATGCGTCGTTTTCCAGGCGAACCGTAGTTTTGAAACCCCTCACCCTCGATAGTTTTCGACGCATTCCCCAACACGACGCAGGGAAGCCTCTTGCCCCGGTTGGCCGTCTGCCAGATCACTCCTGAGAGGTCTTGGCCTACCCACGCGTTTCGGGCTCGTCGCCCTCAGGCCGATTGAAGGCATTTTCGCGCAGCCGCGTAGCGCACTGTGATGATGCCGTCAAGCCTATGCAGGATGACTCTGGCTGCAAGCCCAGCTCGCAAACCAGCGCACCCACTCCTCCTGCTCAGCGGTCTCAACAGCTTCGGTTCTGTAGGCGTTTCGCACCCAAGTAACCGCTTCGGCCGGCGGGACGCTCGCAAGAACGGCCATACACGCCAACACCGTCCCCGTGCGACCACTGCCGCCGAGGCAGCCGATCTCGACCAGTTCGCCTCGGCGCGCTCGTCTGAACGCACCCTCGATCTTGCGCGCGGCTGACTCTCCGTCTTCGGGTAGGCCGAAGTCACGCCACTCGATGAGATCCGCACGCCAGCTTGGCCGCCATCGCGCGTCGAGGTAGAGACCGAACGACCGCTCAGCATCGTCGATGCGACGATCGAAGATCGAGGATGCTCGCACGCGCGACCCGTCGGGAAACGTAACGATCACGCCGTCAGCGTAACGTCACACCTTCGCGCCGTTGAAGTGCACGATGGCATAGCGCTGATCGTGCACTCCTCCCTGGCGAGCTCGGCTACCTCGAGGGGCAGCCCCCTTCAAGCGGCCGCGCCGCCGGGCTGCTACCTATGGCTCCGGCGGAATCCAGGGAGGGACGACACACGTTGGCGAGCGATACCACGGAAACCGCTGCGTCTGCCGCCAGTGCCACGCGAGCGCTTACGGGTATAGGTTGTTCGCCTCGGCCTCGCTCGCGCCGAGTTTCTGGGCCGCTTCGGTGAAGTACACAAACGCCTGACACTCGACCTTGCCCTCGTCGCGGCGGAAGCGCCAGTGGCGGAGATGGAGGCGCCTTCGCAGATGGGCGATGGAAGAATCGTGTAGTCGGCACGAACGTTCGTGTAGCCCCAGGAAGCTCGAAAGGCTGTCCGCCTCCCACTCCGTCGCCGAGGCGCACCGCACCTCCCAACGCCGGGGGAGTACGCACGTGCGACCTGGTTCAGTCTTGACGGCCTCTCATAGGCGTTCGCGCGGGTGGCGACAACGAGACCGAGCAGGATTGCGACCGAGACGACTGCAGAGTGCACTCGTTCGTCTCCCTGTCGATATTTCCATGGTGAGAGTGGCTCACGCGGCGATGATTGGACGCCCCGCTAGCGAGCGGCTATCGAGCGGTTACGGTCCGCATCGATGCTGGAGTTCCGCTTCCTCGGGCCGCTCGAGGTCCTCGACGGCGGCCGCGTGGTTCCGCTCGGCGGGCCGAAACAGCGGGCGACGCTGGCGATCCTGCTCCTGCATTCGAACCATGTCGTCTCCGTCGACCGGCTAGCCGACGACCTGTACGCGGGTGCGCCTCCGGTTACGGCAGTGACGCAGGTACAGCGGCAGATCTCGGATTTGCGCAAGACGCTGGGCGCCGGTGCCGCGATCGAGACGCGGGCGCCTGGATATCTCATTCGCGTCGGCGACGCCCAGGTCGATCTACACCAGTTCGAACGGCTGGCTGAAGAAGGGCGGCAAGCGCTCGATCGCGGCGACGCAGGCGCCGCGGCGGAGCGACTGCGAGAGGCGCTCGCGCTTTGGCGTGGAGCGCCGCTTGCCGATCTCGCCTATGAAGTGTTTGCGCAGGTTCCGATCGCGCGACTGGAGGAGATCCGACTCGCTGCGCTCGAGGAGCGGATCGAGGCGGAGCTCGCGCTAGGCCGTCACGCGCAGCTCATCGGCGAGCTCGAGCAGCTGATTGCCGAGCATCCGCTTCGCGAACGCTTCCGCGCACAGCTGATGCTTGGGCTCTACCGAGCAGGCAGGCAGGCGGAGGCACTCGACTTCTATCGGACGACGCGCGAGGAGCTGGTAGACGAGCTCGGGCTCGAGCCGGGACCTGCGATCCGCGAGCTCGAGCGCGCGATCCTTGCCCACGATCCATCGCTCGATCTCGAAGCAGGCGTCCAAGTTGGGAGCGTGCCTCCGAGTGGTCCGACGCTTGTCCTGCCGCGGCAGGACGAGCGCATGGACGAGTTGCTGGCGATCGCGGCGGTGCTGGCGAAGGCTCCGCGGCGTGACCTGATCGTCGTGCGCCTGCTGTCCGACGACGCCGATGTGAGCGCCGCGGCGGCGCGTGTGAGTGCCCGCAGCGCCTCCCTCGACGTGCCGGCGCGCTCTGCCGTGTTCACGACCGATGATCTGGCAAGGGAGGTCGCCCGGCTCGAAACCAATTACGCCGTCGACCTCGTGCTGCTCGATGCGCCGACCGACCTCGCGGGGGGGAAGCTTCCCGACGAGGTGGCGGCGATCTTGGAGCACTCGGCGGCCGATGTCGGAGTGCTTGCCGGAGCACCGGCGGATTCATCGAGTCGCGGCGGGGTCTTCGTACCGTTTGGTGGCGATGAGCACGATTGGGCGGCGCTCGAGCTCGGCGCTGCCTTTGCGCTGGCGAGTGGTCTTCCCCTTCGCCTCGTCGGTACCAAGGCTGTTCCTGGCCGCCGCCAGCGGGACGCTAGCCGCCTGCTCGCTGATGCGTCGCTGGCCGTGCAGCGGGTCGTTGCGGTCCGCGCAGACCCGGTCCTCGCCGACCCGACGGCGGAGGCGCTTCTTGCTTCGGTCGAGTCGGCGACGCTGATCGTCACCGGGATGTCGGAGCGCTGGCGGCGAGAAGGCCTGGGCGTCGCCCGCCGCGCGCTCGTTCGCGATGCCACTGCGCCCACTCTGCTCGTGCACCGCGGTCCGCGCCCGAGCGCTCTGGCGCCGCGCGAGAGCCGCACACGTTTCACCTGGTCGCTACAGGCCTAGCTCTTGCAGAGCGCGCCGAGATCGACGACGCCGTATTCGGCTTGGAAGACCCTGCAGCCGACCTTCGCCGAGAAGTACTCAGACCAGATGAAGCTGCCGAAGACGGCGAGCGGCGCCGCGCGTGTCAGCTCGTCAACCATGTGAACGTAGGCCTTTAGGCGCGCCGAGCCCCGGAGCACAGCGGCCCGCTCGAGACGCTCGCGGAAGCCGGCGGTAGTCCACAATCCGGGGCCGAGCGCCGAGCCGAAGGATCCGTCCCGTGCCAGAGCTTGGTCGAGGAACGCGGCCGGGTCGCGCTCTTCGCTTTGCAATCCGCTGAACAGGATCAGGTCGGCGCGTTTCATCTGCGCGTCGTACCGCCCATTCTTTGGACAGCTCTGAGAGGCCCTCACGGACACCGAGATGCCGATCTCCGCTAGATCCGAGCTCACGATGTGCGCGAGCGTCCGCTGTCTCGCATCCGGACCGCACCAATACAGCACCGCATGTCGACTCCCTCGCCTGGCGAGCTTCCTGGCCGTGACCAGATCCGGGCCATTGAGGGGGTAGACGCGTCCGGCCGGAAAGCTGGGAACTGCCGGCGGGACGATCCGATCGGCGGGTGCGTCGGCGAAGGCCGAGGCCAGCGCGCGTCGGTCGATGGCGTAGTTGACGGCACGCCGCAGCCGGACGTCCCGGAAGAGAGGACGGTTCGTGTTGAAGACGATGTAGTCGAGGAGCGGAGCCTGGTAGAGGAAGTACTGCTGTCGCCCGGCCCGAGCGGCCGCGCTTCCCGCACCGGAACGACGTGCGAGCACCCCGCCGGGATCGAAGAACGACGTGGTGTTGTCGAAATCCTGCGGAAGAAGATCGACGGCTCCCGCGTTCGCCAACGAGACCGCAGTCGGCGTCGGCACGTCGTTCGTGTACACGATTCGCGCCGCGCGTCGCGGCCGGCTTCCGCGGTAATTGGGATTTCGCAGCAGCACCGTGCGGTCGCCCTGCACCGAAGACACGTAGTACGGGCCGGCGGAAGCAGGCGGAGCGGTCGAGTAGCCCTTCACAGGGATCGAGCGGGAAACGGGGCAGAACGCGGGCATCGAGATCCGGGTGAGGAAGTCCCCTGCCGGCTTGACGAGCGTGATCGAGAGCGTGTTCCCGCGGACGGCGATGCCGGAGATGTGCGCGGCTCTCCCCGCGCGGTAGGCGGACTCGCCGACGATGTCCGAGACGAATCGCGGCCCGGGGGAAAACCGGCTGTACGGGGAGAGCTCCCGCTCGATCGAACGACGAAACGTTTCGGCCGTTACCGCCTCGTTCGAAGGAGGCGAGAAGCGGAAGCCCGGCCTGATGCGGAACGTGTAGGTGCGCCCGCCGCGCGTGATCGTCGGCATGGCGGCGGCGATCTCGGGCTGGAGTCGCGCTCCCTCCGGTCCTGCGGAGTCGGGGTAGTTGAGCAGGTTCGCACAGGTCGCATACAGGAACTGCTCGTCGGGGAACCGGTAGTTCAGGGGATCAGTGCTGCCGTACTGGCCGTCCTCGGTCGGCGTGGAGATGCGAAGTTCCTCCCCGCGGATCGGGGGGAGCGGTGAGGGCGCGGGGGCGGCGCCGGTGACGACGACGCCGTCGTGGTACAGGACAGCCGTCGGCTCCGCTCTCGCGGCGAGCCCTTGCCGCGCTCCGGACACCTGATCGAGGAGCGACACGGACGAGGCGGCGGTGTTCGCGATCCAGAGCTTGCCGCCGCCGAACGAGAGCCGCTCCGGATCCGGCCCGCTCCCGGAGCTCCCCTGCACGCTCAGGTCGTCCTCGCTGAGCCTGAAGACGACGCTGTCTGGAATCACCGAGACCCACACGAAGCCCCCGCCGACCGCCACGTCGCTGGCCCAGCCGTGCAGCTTCGTCTGGGCCGTGATTCTGTTCTCGACCGGATCGATCTTTGTGACGAGGCCGTTCTCGGGACGCACGGCCCAGACCGCCCCGTCCGCGAACACCAGCCAGCGGGAGCCCGTCGGAAAGCGATGCAGAACGCTCCCACTGTTCGGATCGACGCGCGCCACGTCCGATCCAAGCGTCAGCCAGAGCGAGCCGGCGCCGTACGCGAGACCCGCCCCGATCGCCTCTCCCTTGAACGTGAAACGACCGGCGATCTTGCCGGTTAGTTCGTCGACCCGCAGAAGGCCGGGTCCGAGATCCTGAGTGACCCAGACCGAGCCGGCAGCCGTCAGAAGACGCGCACCGGGTGAGAACGGCAGCTTCACCACACGGGTGACCTTCTTCGTGGCAAGGGCGATGCGAAGGAGACGCTGTCGAGCGCCGAGCAGGACCCAGCCTGAGCGTCCCGAAACCGCGACGTCGGACCACGTATCTCCGACGTCGACGGGCATCCCGTAGCCGACCCGCCCGGCGACCCGGCGCGTTCGCGCGTCGATGAGGTTGAGCGCGCTGGGCTGCAATGAGAGCGCCCGCCGTTTCGCATGCCCGCCTTCCGCTGCGATCACGGCGCCTATCGCCGCACCGGTCGTCGCCAGCACGACGGCAGCGACAACGAGCAGTCGCCGGCGCACCCGGCGAGGCATGAGCCTCTTTCCCTGCAACGCCGCGCGCGCGGCGCGGGCGAGCTCGTCGCAGCTTGAATACCTCACGTCCGGTGACTTCGCCAACGCAGTCGCGAGAACGCCGTCGAACGCCTGCGGGAGTTCCGGCCGCAGATCGGACAACGCTGGTGGCGGCTCATTCAGATGCGCGAACACGACCGACAGCTCGCTCTCGCGGTCGAACGGCCGCTCACCGGCCAAGCATTCGAAGAGGACACAACCGAGCGAGTACTCGTCGGCGCGGCCGTCGATCGTCCCGCCTTCGATCTGCTCCGGCGGCACGTAGTCGATCGTCCCGACGAAGCCGCGCTCGCCCGTCAGGCTGCTGACGGACGAGACGTGACGAGCTACGCCGAAGTCGCAGACGTATGCGTGCTCGCCATCGCCGTTCGACGAGACCAGGATGTTCCCCGGCTTGACGTCTCGGTGGATGAGCCCGGCAGCATGAGCTGCGTCAAGCGCCTCGGCGACCTGCGCGATCAGGTCGACTGCGCGCTGAGCTTCGAGCCGCCCTTCCCGCCGAAGCAGCTCGCGAAGATCGACGCCGTCGACGTATGCCATCGCGAGAAAGAGGAGACCCTCATGCTCGCCCGCCGCGACAGTCGGGACGATGTGCGGATGATCGAGGCTAGAGGCGACTCGAGACTCGCGCATGAACCGCTGGCGAAAGCGGTCATCCCGAGCAAGCTCCGGGGCAAGCAGCTTCAGGGCGACACGACGGCCGGTCGCGACCTCCTGGGCGAGATAAACGGCGCCCATCGCGCCCTGGCCGATGAGCGAGTCCACACGGAAGCTGGCGATCACCGTTCCTGCACGGACGGCGGATTGCATCAGCAGTCACGATGACAACCACCCGACACCGTTACAAGGGCGTAGTGCTGCGGCGGTTGCGGCTGGTTCCTGGGGGACGCATGGTTGGCGCGACGTCTCGGAGGCCTGGAGCGCGAGCTGAGGACACTTTCTCTCCGCGCTCACCCGCTAGCCGCGACGTGCCGCCAATTGCAGCACCGGGCTCCACAAACGGTCATCGGCGAAGCGCGGCAGCTGGGATTGAGGGGCGTCTTGCCACCCACCCCTCAATCCCACGCCGTTTCCTGCTACGGGTCGGCCAGGTAGTTGCAGAACGCGGTAGTGTCTCCGCGTGTGTTCCGACCGCTGAAGGTGCCGTCGGCGAAATTGATGTTTCCGATCACCTGGAGGACCCCGCCGACGCCCGGAAGCACGAAGTTCAACGTGATCCCGTTCAGGTGGTCGACGAACGCGCTCTCGCTGATCTGGAGAATCTCGCCAGCGGTCTGGCCCATCCCTGTGATGCTCTTTCCGTTGGCCGGATTCGTGATCGTGATCGTCTGCGGCCCGACCGGCGTGAAGATCAGCTGCACCGAATCCGTCTTGTCGATCTCCGTCATCTGGATCATGCCGCTGAAGCTTGCGATCAACGGAAAGTTGCAGGCATAGAACGGCTCTGGCGGACCCGGAAGACCGATCTGATGCGTCACTGTGGCTGCTCCTGCCGAACTCGCCAGCGACAGCGAGACGGCGACGCCGGTCGTGAGTGCGGCCAAAGCGAGCACCTGCTTGACCTTGTACATGTCACCTCCTTTCGCTTCGGTCCTGCTGACAAGCTGCGATTGTCGAAGCGCGCGCTACCGAGTCGCTATCGAAGCGGTGCGGCCCGCGGGTCGCCCGGATTCCGAATCGTCTGCCGAACCTCGCATCGAGGGTCGGCTTGAGCCACGCCTTGGTTCGGCCAGCGCCTTCGCAATAAGGCGCTTCCGCAAGGCACGGCGAGCCTCTGCGTTTGGACCTGGTTCTGCGCGACCGGCGACATCACCCAAGCAGCGGTGGCTGTGGCTGATCGTGCGGGCTTTCAGAAAGGCGGCGTCGACCTGAAGGCTTCATAAACGGCTCCGTACCTGCCGTGCCGTTGCCGATCAAGCGTCGTGATCGCCTTCTCCGGGCACGCGAGTCCGCCCGCGGCGCAGGATCGCGCGGAGGTCGGCGACCGTGCCGAGATGGGCGAGCTTGTCGGGGTTGGTGATCCCGCGGATCGTCTGGATCACGCCGTCGGCGATCTCGATCGACATGACGGCCCCGATGCGGCCTTCCTCGTCCAGGAACATCACACCGGGTTGGCCGTTGACGTGCGTCGGCTGCACCGACGCGCCGAGGCCCGATGCCTGTGTGAAGGTGCCCGCCATGAGCTTCGCCACGCGCTCGCGCCCGTAGATCGGCTCCGGCCAGGAGGGCGCCTTACCGCCGCCCGTCGCCGTAGACGACGACGTCGGCGGCGAGCAGCTCGATCAGCGCGTTCGTGTCGCCCAGCTGGGCGGCGGCGAAGAACCGCCGCGTGAGCTCGTCGCGTTGCTCGCACGAGGCTTCGAACCGCGGTCGTCCGTGGTCGATGTGGCGCCGCCCACGGACGTAGAGCTGCCGGCAGTTGTCCTCGCTGCGCTGGACGATCTTCGCGATCTCGGCGTAGTCGTAGTCGAAGACCCCGTGCAGCAGGAAGACCGCCCGCTCGACCGGCTTAGGCTCTCCAGCAGGACGAGGAAGGCCATCGAGAGCGAGTCGGCCGTCTCTGCGTGCGCGGCGGCGTCTGGCGGGGGTCGGTGAGGAGAGGCTCGGGCAGCCACTGGCCCACGTACTGCTCGCGGCGGGCTCGCGGCGACTTGAGGTGGTCGATGCTGAGGCGTGTCACGACGGCTGACAGGTAGGCCTTCGGCGCGTCGATCTTCGTGCCCTCGGCCTCCGCCCGGTGGATGCGGAGGAAGGCCTCCTGGACGATGTCCTCGGCCTCGCTGACGCTGCTGACCATCCGGTGCACCCGTGCGCTCGAGCAGGCGACTGGATGCGCCATCCGGCTGGAGATGATCGACCTCCTCCTTGCCAGGCGCTTCAAACGGCAAGCAGTGGGAATCCATCTGCTGACTGGCCAGGCCACTGCCTACGCCCTCTTCTGGTTCGACCCCGTGACCGAGGATGGTGGAGCCGTGAGGGTCAAGGATGTGTACCCCGGCGCGGTTTGGCCCTTGCGATGCTCACCGCTGGTCTCGATCGGCTGGCGGGGCGAGGGGCACACCGCCTGAAGGTCGGCTATGGCGCCGACGTGGCACGACGAATGGGCGGCCCAGGCCGCCCATTCGTGCTCATCCCTTGCTCAGAAGGGGCAGTTGCCGGGGCTCGGCTCGTCGATCCGCCGTGGTGCCCCGGCCGCAACGAGCTGGACCGTCACGTAGACGAGAGGCTCGCTGCCTTCGTTCCGGAGGTTGTGGACGTCGCCGGCTGGTTCGAACAGGCTCGACCCGGCCGGAAGCACCTGGGGTGTACACGTGGGGTCGTCAGCCCTGTAATTGGTTGCAGTGCCGGACTTGACGATGAGAAAGCGCGGCCCTGGGTGGCTGTGCCAGCCGAGATACCCGCCCGGTTGAAGCGTGACCTCCACGACGTGGACGTCGGTCAATCCCTTCGTCTCGATCTCCGCCTCCCAGTCGCCGCTCTTGGCTTTGGCATTGATCTCGCCGAAGTGCCCCACCGGGGCGAGAAGCCTGGGGGTCTCACCCGAGGCGGGTGTTGCCAGAGCCGGCATCACGATCAGCGCCGTTGTAACCAAACCGGCGACCGCCGCCATCCCGGTCGCGGCGAAGACGCGCTTGCGATGACTTTTCATTCCTGCTCCTCTCGATCGGACATGACATCTTGCGAGCGGTCGTGGACGGTTTCGCTAACGGGTTTCCGCGACGGCGCCGTCGCTTTGAGTTCGGCGCGAGACGCGAGCAGCAGCGCCTGGTCGGGCGAGAGCGCCATGCCGTGCGCCTCCCACGCGTGTCGCCGGACCTCGGCGACGAGCGCGTCCTCATGCTCGGCGCGGGCTTCGAACCCGCAGTCGCAATGAAGCATCTTGTCCACGATTCCTCGCGGCGAGGCTAGTAAGGCGGCCCTAAATCGAGGCAAGATGCATGCAAGAGCACGGCTAGGGGGTTTGGGCGGTTGCAGCTGAAGGTTTTTCTGCTCGGTCGAGTCGCAGTCGAGACCGATGGTCTGGTGATCGACGACGCCTGCTTCCCTGGGCGGCAGGGTCGGCTTCTGTTTGCCTACCTGGTGGCCGAACAAGGAAGGCCGGTGCCGCGGGACGAGCTCGCGGAGGCACTCTGGGGCGAGTCGCCCCCGGCGACCTGGGAGAAGGCGCTGACCGTCCTCGTGAGCAAGGTGCGGGGCCTGCTTGCCGACCTCGGGCTCGACGGCGTGACCGCTCTGACGGCCGCCTTCGGCTGCTACCGGCTCGAACTACCCCGAGGAAGTTCGGTTGACGTCATGGTGGCGGCGAACGCGGCCCAGAAGGCGGAGGAAGCGCTCGCGGCGGGCGACCTGGGACAGGCGAAGCGTGCGGCCAGCCTGGCCGCGTCATTGGTTCGGCAGCCTTTCCTGCCCGGAGAGGAGGGGGCGTGGGTCGAGGAGAAGCGGCGTGACCTGGCCGAGATCCGCGGCCGCGCGCTGACCGCCCTGGCGGATGCGTGCTTGCGCTCGGGTGATGCGTCGGAGGCGGTGAACTGGGCTGAGCAGGCGATTGTGCTCGCGCCGTTTCGCGAAACCGGATACCGGCGCCTGATGGAGGCGCACACCGTCGCCGGCAATCGTGCGGAGGCACTCCGGGTGTACGAGCAATGCCGACGGCTGCTCGCGGACGAGCTCGGGGCCTATCCGTCGCCCGAGACCGAGTCGATCTACCGTGGCCTTCTCGAGGCGCCGCCTGCCCGCGACGGTGCGACGTCGGCATTACGGGCGTCGGGGCTCAACGCAGCACCAGGCGCCACTGCCGAACGCGAATCGAAGAGCCGGGTTGCCGGAGTGGCTTCACGAAAGAGGGTCGCGGTGGTGACATTGACTGTCGCCGTGACCGCGGCAGCGGTCACGGGCATCCTCGCGACACGCAGTGCAGGCGAGTCGCAGGCCACCGCGGTGCCGGCGAACTCGATCGTCGCCCTGGACCCCTCCGGCTCGATCGCGGCAGCTGTTCCCGTCGGCGCTCGACCGGTCGCGATCGCCTCGGGAGCAGGCGCGTTGTGGGGTCGCGAACCTCGACGACCAGAGCGTGACCAGGGTCGAGGTGTCGTCGCGACGAGCCGTGCGAGCCATCCCGATCGGGGACTCGCCGACGGGGCTCGCCGCCACGGGGACAGGCGTCTGGGTGACCGACGGCACCGGCGACGTGGCCAAGATCGACCCGAGGTACGACCGTCTTGCCCTTATACGGCCGCTGCATGCCTCCGTTGGGTTCTTCGGCGGAACGGTACGGCCGACGCTCGCAGCGTTCGGGTGGATCTGGATCGTCAGCCCGGACGGTGTCGTCTTGCGAATCGACCCCGATTCCGGGCGGGTGGGGACATCCGTCCCCGCCGGAAACGCTCCGTCCGCGATCGCAGCCGGCGCCGGCTCCGTCTGGGTGACGAACAGCTCCGACGGCACCGTCACGCGCATCGACCCGGCGACGCTCGTGGCGACCACGATCCCCGTCGGCCACGGCCCCGCCGCAGTCGCCGTCAACGCTGCGGGCGCGTGGATCGCCAATGCCGGCGACGACACGCTCGTGCGCGTCGACACCAGGACGAACGCCGTCGCCGGTACGGCAGAAGTCGGCGACGGGCCGGCGGCCGTCCTCGCGACGCCGACCGCGCTGTGGGTGGCGAACCGACGAGACGGCACGGTCATGCGCCTCGATCCGCGCTCCGGCGAATTGAACAAGACGATCCCTCTCGGCGGAGCGCCCGACGCACTCGCGGCTGCCGGCGGGCAGGTGTGGGTCGCGATCGCGCCGGCGCCTCCGCGCGGACCGGCGGCGGGCGGCGTCGCGCGTCTCACGCTTGGCGACGACTTTCCGTCCCTCGATCCGGCGTTCGCCGCGCCCGGCGCGCCTCTTGTCTCCTACGCAACGTGTGCCAACCTGGTGACGTACCCGGACAAGCCCGCACCGGAGGGGTCGCGCATCGTCCCGGAGGTTGCCGAGGCGGTCCCGCTCCCGACGGCCGGGGGAACGACGTATACGTTCAGGATCCGTGCCGGCTTCCGGTTCTCGCCGCCGTCGAACGAGGCGGTCACGGCGACGACGTTCAAGTCGACCATCGAACGGGTGACGAATCCGCGCCTGAAATCGCCGCTGGCCGGTACGTTCAGCGGAATCGTCGGTTACCGGGCCTACGTCAAAGGCGAGGCGCGCGAGATCTCCGGCATCGTCGCGCGCGGGCGCACGCTCACCATCAGGTTGTCGCACGCGGACGGCGCCTTTCTCGGCAATATCGCGGTCGGCTCCGCTTGCGCTGTCCCACCCGACACGCCGGCCGACGAGGGCGGGATCAACGATGTTCCCTCCGCTGGCCCCTACTACATCGCCTCGTACACGCCTCGCCAGCAGCTCGTTCTGCGACGCAATCCCAACTACCGCGGCGACCGCCCCCACCGTCTCGACCAGATCGTGTTCGCAATCGGGGTCGATCCCTCGCGCGCCCTCGAGGAGATCGAAGCCGGAAAGGCCGACTACGCCCTCGAGTTGCCGCGCGAGGCGGGACCGAGATTGGAGTCCGCGTATGGACCCGGCAGCAATGCTGCCCGGGCGGGGCACCAGCAGTACTTCATCAGCGAGGCGCTTGGGGCCCGATACCTGCACATGAACATGAGCAGGTCGCTCTTCTCGCACGCTCGCTTGCGGCGGGCGGTGAACTACGCCATCGACCGGCCCGCCCTCGTCGCCCAGGGACGACGGTTCGCCGAGGTGAATCCCTTCAACGCGGGCACGCCCACCGACGATTACCTTCCCCCGGCCAGCGGCGGGGCCGCGGACCTCGATCTCTATCCAGTGAACGGTCCCGCCGTCCGGCGAGCAAAGCGAACGGCGGGGCGCGTACACGCGACGGCGATCATGTACACGCCCAATCTTTCGCCGTGGCGAGAGGAGGCGCAGATCATCCGCCGCGACCTGCGGTCGCTCGGAATCGACGTCCAGGTGAAGGAGTTCCCGATCGGCGATTTCTTCAGCCGCCTCAGCCGACGCGGCGAGCCGTTCGACCTGGCCGTCTCCGGTTACTCCTTTCTCCCTGATCCAGTGGACACGCTCACAGCTGTGATCGGTCCGACGAGCTTCTCGCACTTCGACGATCCCGCCTTCAGCCGAAAGCTCGAGGCAGTGGCGAAGCTGTCGGGCGCGAAACGCCTTCGAGATGCCAGCCGGCTCGCGCTCGAGCTCGATCGCGACATCGCTCCGGCGGCTGCGATCGCGACGACCGCGAGCCGCGACTTCTTCTCGGCGCGGATCGGCTGCCAGGTGTACCAGCCAGTCTGGGGCATGGATCTCGCAGCTCTGTGCCTGCGGAAGTGACACGCCTGCGTCTCTCGTTACGCGTCTACCGTGCCCGCGAGCGATCGCGTCATGCGGGCGCCGCCTTAAAGGGCGCGACGTTGAGTGCTGCCCGTTTGCTGCCCCATGCGGGGCAGGCCGCGCCCCAGCAGACAACGTAAAGCATGATTTGCAGGCACTTCGGGAGACGGGAGCGACGGGACTCGAACCCGCGACCTCCGGCGTGACAGGCCGGCGTTCTAACCAACTGAACTACGCCCCCTGGATGGGACGGCCAGTCTAGCGAGTACCCTCCGGAGCCAGTGACCAAAGTCGACCTGATCGTGCTCGGGTTCGTCGCGCTGACCTCCTTCATCGGCTGGCGCAAGGGCCTCGTGGCGAGCGCGCTCTCGCTCGCAGGGATCGTGCTCGGCGCCTGGCTCGGCTCGCGCCTGGCGCCGGAGCTCCTCGAGGGCGGGACTAGCTCGCCCTACACGCCACTTGCGGCGCTGGCCGGAGCGGCCGTAGGGGCGATCCTGCTCGAGACGCTCGGGACGCTCGCCGGCGCGGCACTCCGTTCGAAGCTGCGCAAGCCACGGCTGAGCACCTTCGACTCCGCCGGAGGGCTCGTACTCGGGGCGGTCGCCGGCCTGGCATTGGTGTGGGTGGTCGCGGCGGTCGCGCTACTGCTCCCGGGCCAGGCCGATCTTCGCCGCGGGGCACAGGGCTCCGCTCTGCTGCGGCGCCTGAACGAGGTCATTCCGCCGACCGACCTCCTGAACGCGCTTGCGCGCATCGACCCCTTCCCCGCGATCACGGGTCCGGCTGCTCCGGTCGCTCCGCCTGACCCCCGCGTCGCCCACGCGCCGAGTGTCCTCCGCGCCGCTCCAAGCGTCGTGCGCGTGCTCGGAACCGCCTGCGGAATCGGCGTCGAGGGCAGTGGCTGGGTGGCGCGGCGGGATCTCGTTGTGACAGCCGCGCACGTCGTCGCCGGACAGGAAGACACGATCGTCGAGCTGCAGTCGGGCGAGCGCCTCCCCGCCGACGTCGTTGCCTTCGACCGTCGTGACGACGTCGCTGTCCTGCACATTCGGGATCTCGGCCTTCGACCTCTCCCGCTCGCCTCCGCGAAGCCGGGTGCGGCAGTGGCTGTGCTCGGCTTTCCCGAGAATGGCCCCTTCACGGCGACGCCGGCGCGGATTGGCCGAACGTCGGTCGTTCTTGCCGAGGACGCTTATGGGACCGGCCCCGTCGCGCGCGCGATCACGTCTTTGCGCGGTCGAGTCCGGCACGGGGACTCCGGTGCACCCGCCGTCGATGCGCAGGGTGCCGTCGAGACGACGATCTTTGCGGCTCGTCTCCGCACCGCTGGCGGGTACGGGGTCCCTGCAGACGTCGTACGCGCCGCGCTGAACTCCGCACGCGGGCCGGTATCGACCGGCGCCTGCGCCCCTTAGTTTTCGAGCAGCTCCAACACGCGCAACGGACGTCTGAACGGCGCCACGAGATAAACGCCTGCCGCGCGTTCGCGTGAGGCCGCAATCAGCTTCTTGGCGTGCGCGAAGCCCACCTGGGCGGCATCGGAGCCGGCCTGTTCGAGCGCATCCTGGAGCGACTGCGGGACGAGGATGCCAGGCACCTCGTTGTGCAGGCGCAACGCAAGTCGATAGCTCGTGAGCGGGAAGATGCCGACGAGGACGGGAATCGGCCACTCGCCGCCGAGCCTCTCGACAAGACTGTCGACGTAGTCGAGGTCGAACACGATCTGCGTCATCGCGAACTTCGCGCCCGCTTCGAGCTTCTGCTGGAAACGATCAAGCTCGACGCCCATGTCGTCGGGCGTCGGGTTGACGGCGACACCCGGGAAGAACGACGTCGGTGCATCGATCGGCCGCCCGTTGAAGTCCTCGCCGCGGTTGAGGTTCGTCATCAGCTGCGTGAGCCCGATCGCGTCGATCTCGTACACTCCGCGCGCGCCTGGATAGTCGCCGACCTCCGGCGGATCGCCGGTGATAGCGAGCACGTTCCGGACGCCTTCAGCGTGCGCGCCGAGCAGCATCGACTCCAGTCCCATCACCGACCAGTCGCGCGTCGTCAGATGCGGGATCGTCTCGATCTCCGCGTGCCGCTCGATCGCAGCGGAGACCATCAGCGAGCTCATCCCTGCGCGGGCGGTCGCGTTGTCGTTGATGTCGACCCAGCCGACCAGTCCCGAGTCCTTCAGCACTGCCGCGACCTCGACGAGGCCGGAGCTGTTGCCGCCGAGGGGCGGATCGAGCTGGACGGAGACGATCCATTCACCGGCGGCGATTGCACGGGAGAGGCCGGTCTCGCGCTGCTCCTCCCCGAGTGCCACGACGAGCTCGGGCGACTCGAACACGAGCCGCGCACGCGGCTTGCGCTCCTCTTCGACCGCCGACCGGATTGCCGCGATCTCGGCAGGCGTCGTCCCGCAGCAACCGCCGATCACCATTGCGCCGAGATCGCGCGCGTGCGCGGCGAACTCCGCGAAGTACTCCGGAGTTGCGTGTGGATAGATGACGCGGCCGCCGGCGAGGCTGGCGAGGCCGACGTTCGGAAGCGCCGCCAGAGGCGTGCCGTCCTTGCCCATCTGCTCTAGCGCCGCGAGCGCTGCGAGCAACCCGGCGCCGTGGTTCGCGCCTACCGCCGCGACGTCGAGCTGCCGGATCCTTTCCGCGGCCTCAGCCGCGGTCACGCCGGCGAGCGTCTCTGCGCTCTCGTCGAATGTCAGTAAGGCGACGATCGGAAGACTGGACGCGCTTCGCACCGCCTCGATCGCGTCGACGAGTTCCTCCAGGTCGTAGAACGTTTCAACCATGAACAGGTCGGCGCCACGGCCGTCCAGCACCGCGGCCTGCTCGGCGAAAAGCTCCCGCCGGACACGGGAGGTTGCGGTTTCGCCCAGCGGACCGATGGAGCCGGCGATGAAGACGTCACGGCCGGTCACCTCGCGCGCGTCGCGCGCCAGCTTGACTCCGGCGGAGTTGATGTTCTCGAGCTCGTCGTCGAGGAAGTGGTGGCCAAGCTTGCGCCGATTCGCACCGAAGGTGTTGGTCTCGATCAGCTCGGCGCCCGCGTTGATGAAGCTGACGTGGAGTGAGACGACGGCGTCCGGCGCTCGCAGGTTCGCCTCCTCCGGCGTGCGAAGGCGAGGAACCGCGGCGGAGAGGAGGGCCCCCATCCCGCCGTCGCCGACGATTGCCGGGCCAGCCTCGAGGCGTTCGAGAAAACGGTTGCGGGTCTGCGTTTGGGCGGGCACTTCCTCTCCTTCCGAACTCGCTCGACACATCCTTCCGAGCTTGCGCCCGGCCGGGTTTGGCACCTTGCCGCGAAAGCAGGTTGCCGAGGCTTCACAGGGCCGGTTCCCTCAGCCTCTCTTGATGCGCGGGCGGCGATGCCCGCTTCCGAGGCCGAGTATAGGGGAGGGCTCCGACGGCCGAAACATCCCCAAGAAACGCAAGAGGGGCCGCCGCCTGGCCCCTCCTGAGTCTCCCGTGAAGGAGAGCTTCCGAGGTTGCCCCCGCCGCATCGGGGCCCGCTCGGTTATGCCTTCTGACTATCGCGGGGAGGGGGCACTTCATCCATCACCCATCGTGAGTTGACCGCGCTGCTTCACTCCTATTCGGGGGGAGAGGCTCTAGCTCAAGCTCGAGGAAGCGCCTGCCGATGCCTCCGTTGACTCCAAGGCCAGGGACTGACGGCAATCTTTCCTGCGGCTACTGGGGTTTAAGCGGCGGACGAGGACTCCGCCGCTTTTTTTCTCTACTCATGGACGACTCGGCCTTCCATGCCGCCGGCCACCGTGACGACCTGGCCAGTGATATGGGCTGAGAGCTCCGGGGAGGCGAGGACGACGACCTGGCGCGCGACGTCATCAGGTTGTGCCACCTTGCGCAGCGCCATCGTCCGCGACAGGCGCAGGATCTGTTCTTCCGAGACGTGGCCGCGGGTCATCTCCGACTCCGTCCAGCCGGGCGCGACTGCGTTCACTCGAGCGCGCGGAGCTTTGCGCACGACCTCGTTCTTGAGGCTGAGAAGGAGGCCGCCGAGGATCGCGGACTTGGCGGCAGCGTAATCCGCGTGCCCGGCCTCGCCGAAGATCCCGGCCGTCGAGCCGACGAGCACGAGCGCCCCGTCACCCTCCAACTGGCGGAGGAAGCCGCGCGCCGTGAGGAAGGTCGTGGTCAGGTTCGCATCGAGCGTCGCACGCCACCGCTCGAGCGGCAGCTCCCAAACCGGAAGGTCCTCCGAAGGCCAGATCCCCGCGACGGCCGCGCAGACGTCGAGCCGGCCCGCTTCGGCGAACAGCCGGCCGACCTCGTCTTCGCGCGTGAGATCGGCGCCGATCACCACGGCCCTGCCGAGCTCGGCAGCCAGCGCCTCGGCGCGCTCCCGTCCGCGGTGGTAGTGCACGACGACCTCGGCACCCTCGGCGGCGAAGGCGCGAGCGCACGCGGAGCCGATACCGCCTGATGCTCCCGTAACGAGCACGCGCTTCCCGACCAGCCCGGTTTCCATCTGTGGGATTCTCCCTCTATGAAGGTCTTCGTCGTCAGCGACATGGAAGGCGTCTCCGGGATCGTCAAGTGGCAGCAGACGGATGGCGTGAAGGAAAAGCAGGCCTACCACGAGGGGCGCGAGCTCTACACCGAAGAGATCAATGCGGCCGTCCGCGGCGCGAAGGCAGCCGGCGCCAAGGAGATCGTCGTCATGGACTGCCACGGCGCGGGCGAGGAGTGGACGTTCAACTCTTTGATCCCGGACAAGCTCGACCCGAACTGCGAGTACGTCGTCCAGAACGACTGGACCGAGTACACCGAGCTACTCGAGCAGGGTTGCGACGCCGCGTTGTTCGTCGGCATGCACGCCAAGGCGGGGACGCCGGACGGCGTTCTCGCGCACACGGTGTCCGGACAGTCGTGGCGAGAGCTCAAGTTCAACGGCACCTCCGTCGGTGAGACCGGAATCAACGCCGCCCTCTGTGGGCACTGGAACTGCCCCGTCCTGCTCGTGACCGGTGACGACGCCGTGTGCCGGGAGGCGAAGGAGCTGCTCGGGGATGGACTCACGACCGTCTCGGTCAAGAAGGGCCTCGGTGCATACAGCGCGCGGCAGATCCCGCCGCTGAAGGCGCGCGAGCTGATCGAAGACGGGGCGAAGAAGGCCTTGAAGGATCTGAAGGCCGTGACCCCGTACGACCCGGGGCGGCCGTCGGAGATCCAGATCGAGTTCCACACACCGGCGCGGCTCGTCGAGTACCGCAACCGCAAAGGGACCGAGCAGATCGACGAGCACACGCTCGTCTCTCGCGCCGACGACTGGTGGACGGCGTGGTCGCAGTTCTATTTCTAGGCACGCAGTTTGCCGCGTTCGTGGGTGTCGCTGTGCTGGTGATCGTCACGCCGGGCCAGGACACGGCGCTCACGATTCGAAACTCATTGCTCGGCGGGCGGAGAAGCGGCGTGCTCACGGCGGCCGGCGTCTGCAGCGGGCAGTGCGCCTGGGCGCTGGCGACGAGCGCGGGGCTCGCCGCGGTGCTCATCGCCTCGGAGGTCGCATTCGTGGCGTTGCGCGTGATCGGCGCTGCCTATCTCTGCTTTCTCGGCGCTCAGGCGCTCTATGCCGCTTGGCGCGGCTCCCGCAAGAGGGAGCTCGCAACCGGACCGAGGCGCGCTCCGTTTCGGCAGGGCCTCGTGAGCAATCTCGGCAACCCGAAGATGGCCGTGTTCTTCCCTAGCCTCCTCCCACAGTTCGCGCAGTCCTTTGAGGCTTTGCTCGCCCTCGGGATCGCCTTCGCCTGCATGACCTTCGTCTGGTTGACCGCATACGCCTTCGCGGTGGCGTGGGCGGGAGACGTCCTCCGGAAGCCCAAGGTGAAGCGTGCGCTCGACGCCGTCCTCGGCGTGGTGCTTGTCGCCTTCGGGATCCGACTCGCGACGGAGCCTTCTAGGTAGAGACGATCTCGAGCTCGTCCAGCAGGGTGAAGTAAGCCTTCGCGAACGGCGCATCCTTCGTGCGTTCGCGCACCTCGTCCCAGTCAACCTGCTCGCGCAGCGAACGGGCCAGCTCGAGCACGCTCGAGTAGTCGGGCTGCTGTTCGGTGAGGGCGAGGAGCTTCTGCACGAGGACGTCCTCGAGGCGGACGACCTTCATCCGCATGGCGTCCACTTCGAGCTCTTCTGCGCGGCTGAAGACCTCGTCGTCGACCGCTCCACCCCGCGGGTCGAAGATGAGGTCTATGAGCACACCGCCCTCGTCGTCGTAGGCCTTCAGCAGCCAACCTTCCGGCGGCCTCTCGGTGCGCATCCCGGCGCGCGCCAACGCCTCCCGGGCGCGTTCGGCGTTCTTCGGCTTGACGAGGAAGTCGACGTCGTGCTCGGTCTTGGGTCCTCCGCGCGCCCAGCAGGCGAGCCCGCCGCCGAGCACGAACGGGATTCCCGCGTCGTTCAAGACCCCGCCGGCCTTCTTCATCGCGTCGAGGAGGCGCTGGAACTCCTGTTCTTGCTCACCCGCCATGCTCGGTCGGTTTCCCGCCGCACACTAACGTGGAACATGAGGTCATGGTCAGGATTGCGGCAGCAGGCGACGTCCACGCGTCAGAGGCCACCCGCGCGCGCATCGAGGAGGCTTTCGCCGAGATCGAGCAGCAGGCAGACCTCGTACTCCTCGCCGGTGATCTGACGACGCACGGCGAGCCGGAGCAGGCGCAGGTCCTCGCTGACGCGTGCCGTGGCCTTCAGATCCCCGTCTGTGCGGTTCTCGGGAACCACGATCTCCACTGCGATCAGGGAGACGAGATCGCCGCGGTGCTTGAAGAGGCTGGGCTGCACATGCTCGATCGCTCCGCGACGATCTTCGAGCTCGACGAAGGCGAGGTAGGCGTCGCCGGAACGAAGGGATTCGTAGGCGGCTTCGCGGGCTCGCAACTCCCGGACTTCGGCGAGCCGCTCCTACGCCGCGTCTACGACGAGACGACCGAGGAGGCCGAGGCGATCCGTCGTGGCCTGCAGGAGATCGCGCACTGCCCGATCCGGATCGTCCTCCTTCACTACGCGCCCACCTCGGACACGCTTCACGGCGAGCCGGAGGGGATCTGGACGTACCTCGGCTGCGATCGCCTGGCGACACCGATCGCCGAGTACCGACCTGACGTCGTCCTGCACGGCCACGCGCACGCGGGCAGCTTCGAGGGCGCGATCGGCACCGTTCCCGTGTACAACGTCGCCGTCCACGTCACCGGTCGTGACTTCCACGTCTTCGACCTGGAGGGACACGAGGTGGAGGTCGAGACTCGCTAGGCGCCGACTCGGCGGCGCCGCCTGGAGGCCGTGCGAGCTTTGCTCGCGCGGCCGTCTTCTAACCTGTTGGGCGTGGCCTCCGTCTCCCGGATCTCCATCGCGCCGGTCAAGGGCCTGGGGCTCGTCCATCCCGACGAAGTGCTGCTCGAGCCGACCGGCGTGCTCGAGAACCGGCGCTTCCACATCGTCGACGCCGAGGGCCGGCGGTACAACCAGCTCCGCAAAGGAACACTGGTGCAGGTGAAGCCGGAGTACGACGCGGCGCGCGAGTGGCTTGCGCTCCGGTTTCCCGACGGCTCCGTCGCCGAGGGCGAGGTTGCGCTCGACGGCGAGGTCACGACCGACTTCTACGGGCGGCCCGTCGCGGGCAACTACGTCGAAGGCCCGTGGTCGGAGGCGCTCTCGCAGTGGTTCGGCCGCGAGCTCCGTCTGGTCCAGTCGCCGCCGGGCGCGGCGGTCGACCGTCGGCGAGGGCATGTCTCACTCGTGTCGAAGGCATCGCTCGCCGAACTCGGACAGAGGGGCGGCCAGGACGCGCCGGTCGACGGCCGGCGGTTCCGCATGTTGTTCGAGGTGGACGGCTGCGCGCCCCACGAGGAGGACGGTTGGATCAAGCGGCAGCTGAGGATCGGCGAGGCGCTCGTCAGGCTGCGTGGCGACGTCGGCCGCTGCGCGATCACGACCCAGAACCCGGGAACCGGGACTCCTGATTTCAACACCCTGCGGACGATCGCGGGTTACCGCGCTCTTACGCACAACGAGGCAGGGAAAGAGCACATCCCGTTCGGCGTCTTCGGCGAGGTTGTCGAGCCGGGCCGCGTTCGCATCGGAGACGCCGTAGGGGTGATGGAGCTCAGCCTCGCCGATCAAACGGCGTAGAGTCTTCAGGCGTGGCTGCGGTTAGCACCTTCATCGTCGATGAGACCGACGTCGAGGCGGTTCAGGAGGAAGGCGACACGGCAAGCGTCCGCGTGACGTTCGACGCGTCCAACGGTTGCGATCGGCTCGAGCAGCGGGTGATCCGGTTCGCGCCGGGCCGCTCGCGCGAGCGGACGCTCGCGGAGCAGCAGGAGGTGTTGTACGTCGCTGAAGGCCACGGGCAGATCGAGGTTTCGGGCGACACGTACGCGATCGAGCCGGAGACGGGAGTCTTCATCGC
>WNFV01002849.1_pt1 | contig 22685 bp, 17 predicted proteins | sample 5400101 | NCBI WGS metagenome assembly WNFV01 (sample SAMN13153361, study PRJNA577476) | soil metagenome | isolation source: 115 cm soil or saprolite under grassland replicate 1 | place: USA:California | collected 2016-06-15 | reverse complement strand
GCAGCGCCCGCGCGGCCGGTCGCCGCCGCAGCCGCCGGTCGGCCAACGCCGCCACCCCGGCGACGCCGCCGACCAAGGCGAGGACGTGGGCGGCGCCGACGGTCCGGGTCGGCCGCCACGCCCGTCGCTCCAGCGCGGCCGCCACCGACCCGAACGCGGCCACCGGATGGCCACGCCGCGGGTCGCCGGCGACCCAGTCGGCGACCGCGCCGGCCAGCAGCCCCACCGCGACCGCACCCATCGAGCGCGCATCCTCCTCGGCAATGGCCGGCGGGCGCACCCAACTGGACACAATACGAACCCAACGCTGCTGGTCACCGGCCCGACCATCCGTCTGGCGGCCCGCAATGCCAAGGTCCGCCGGGACGGCTACCGCAAGAAGCAGGCACGCTGACGCGGAGATGTGCAGGTTCGAGCACTGGGCAGGGTGGTCGACTGCGCACGACCCGTACAGGGGTCGAACCGCTCGGCCCCGGACCGAAACGCCATGCGCTTGCTGTCCAAGACGGGCAAGCGCTGCGGTCATCCGATGTCGACGGCACAGCCGTCGCTGGTAGGCAGGACGCGTGCAGGCCAACCAGACCGCTGGAGCTTGCCCGCTGGAGGTGAAGCGTCGGTGCCCCTTGGTGACGACGAAGGCTTGGCTGGCCGCAGCGGCGTCCACGCGGGCTACTCCTCTTGGTGCTGCTTCAGCCTCGATCCTGCGGCTGGGCAGTCGGGGTGGACTGGCTCATGTCGGATGGGGACCGAATAGGACGAGCGCGCCGTCTTCAGGCGCGTCGACCTCAGGGGGGTGGGGGCGGCCGCGCCGTGATAGCGGCTTGCGTCTCCAGCAGCTGGAAGGTCGACGCTGGGGGTCATGGACGACGGCCACGCGCTGCTCACCATCGGCCAGCTGTCCCGCCGCACCGGGCTGCCGGTGCGTACCATCCGGTTCTGGTCCGACATCGGCGCGGTGCCTCCTGCGGGCCGTACCGCTGGCGGCTACCGGCTCTACGACGCCGAGTCCGCGGCCCAGCTGGAGCTGGGCCGCACCCTGCGGGCGCTAGGCCTGGGGTTGGAGGAGATGCGGCGCGTGCTGGCCAAGGAGACCACCGTGGTGGGGGTCGCGGCCGCGTATGTGGAGGCGCTGGATGCGCAGATCCGGACCCTGCGGCTGTGTCGGGCGGTGCTTGCTGCGTGGCTAGGCGCGGCTTGAGCATCGAGGAGATGGCGCTGATGAACAGGCTGGCGAGGCTGTCCGCGCAGCAGCGCAAACGGATCATCGACGACTTTCCTGGTGAGGCCTTGGGCGGCCGGGACGCCGCTACGGCATGCAGGCCCACCTGCGGGGGCCACCCCGGCATACCGGGGCACAATCGAGTAGTTCGAGTAGTGCTTGGCTCCTCGTCATGCTTCTGCGATCGTCCTACCATTGCGGCGGGAGGCTGGTGCGTGTGGAGGCTCGCGCCGTGCTGCTGGTGCTCGCGGTCGTGGCGGTGATGGTGACCGTCGGCAATTTCCTGGCGAGGAAGGTCTTCGACACCTACCGGACGGCGACACCGCGGCCAACCGCCTGTTGGGCCGCAGCCTCGCTGACTACTTCGCCGGCCAGGACCGTCCTCGGCCATATGTCCGCACGCCCCAACCGCCAGTCGCCCACCTGCCCAGGTGGCTCGCGGTCGCCGGCCAGGCCGCGATGGCGCTCGGGTCACTGCTGGCCTGGGCACGGCTCGGCGGCTCGTTCACCACCAACGGCTCCAGCATGTGCTGCCCGCGTTGGAGGAGCAGGCGGCCGCCACAGTGGCAAGGCTGGCGTTCGGAGGTAGACCATGAGCGAGGAGCTGTTTCGGCAGCTGCGGACGCTCGAGGACGTGCGGGAGTACGTCTGGAGGGGCTACGCCGTAACGGTCGATTCACGACGTAGGGTCATGCTCGGCGTGCGGCATGAAGGGACGTTGCCGCTGGCCGTCGCGGAGCCAGGGCCGCTGATGACCCATGTCGTCTGCTTGGCCGGGCCCGAGGGCATCACCCTCCAGCAGCTCCGTAAGCTTTTTGACCTGCTGGACAAGGAGCGATTCGAACGTGGCCTCGTGCAGCTTCGGGCGGGCGGGAGAGTGGTCGAGACCAGGGAGCTGCGACCCAACCGAGCCGGCCACCTCCAACCGCAGGTCGTACTTCGGTGCTCGTGAACAGACCCGCCGGCTGCGTCACCGCCCAGCTCCCTCCAGTAGCAATGCCGACGCGTATTGAGATAGCGGGTCTTTGATCTGGCTGGTCAGGATGTATGGTTCGCGCCGCGATGACAGCGGTGCAGGGTGGGCGGGCTGGCCGGCAGCGCCAGACGGTGGGCTGGCTGCGCGAGCGGGTCGTGGTGGTGGAGGCCGAGTGCCAGGCGCTGCGGGCCGAGCGTGACCAGTTCGCCGGCCAGGTCGAGCGGCTCGCCAGCGAGAACCAGCGGCTCCAGGCCCGTGTCGGTGAGCTGGTCTGCCAGGTCGAGGAGCTGCGGCGAGTGGGCAGGCGCCAGGCCGCGCCGTTCTCCAAGGACCGGCCCAGCCCGCATCCCAGACGGCCGGGCCGCAAGCCCGGCCAGGCGTACGGGCGGCGCGGGCGGCGGCCGGTGCCCGAGCGGGTCGACCGGGTGGTCGCGGTGGGTCTGCCGGCGGTGTGCCCGTGGTGTGGTGGCGAGCTTTGTGTGGAGCGGATCGCCTGCCAGTGGCAGGAGGACCTGCCCGCGGCGCAGCCGACCGAGATCTGCCGCTACGAGGTGGCGATTGGCCGCTGCCAGGTGTGTCACCGCCGCGTCCAGCCGCGCCATCCCGAGCAGACCTCGGATGCGTTGGGCGCGGCCGCCGTCCAGCTCGGCCCGCGGGCGGTCGCGCTGGCGGCCTGGTGCAGCAAGGGCTTGGGCCTGTCGGCGGGCAAGGTCGCCAGGCTGCTAGGCCAGCTCGGCCTTGCGGTGACCGCGGGTGGGGTGACCCAGGCGGTCGCCCGTGCGGCCCGCCGAGCGACGCCGACCTACAGCGCGCTGGTCGCCGGGGTCAAGGCGAGCCCGGTGGTGGCGCCGGATGAGACCGGTTGGCGGGTGGGCGGGCGGCGTGCCTGGCTGTGGGCGTTTGTGGGTCAGGGCATCACGGTGTACCGCGTCGCCGCCGGTCGCGGCTTCGACGACGCCGCCGTGGTGCTGGGAGAAGGCTACGCAGGGGTGTTGGAGCGGGACGGGTGGGCGCCGTACCGCAAGTTCACCCACGCCGTTCATCAGACCTGTGTTGCCCACCTGCTACGCCGCGTGGGCGAGCTGCTTGCCGATGCCAAGCGCGGGCAGGCCAAGACCCCGCACGCCATCCGCCGGATCCTCCAGCAGGCCCTGGCGGTTCGCGCCGCCTGCGACGCCGGCCGGCTAACCCCGGCCGAGGCCACTGCGCAGGCCGAGCGGCTCGGCGCGGCGGTTGACAAGCTGGTGACCGGGCGGAGCTGCTACCCGCCCAACCGCAGGCTGTTGGACCATCTCGGCCGGGAGCGCGAGGCGCTGTTCACCTTCCTGGCTCAGCTGGGGGTGCAGGCCACCAACTGGCGCGCGGAGCAGGCCATCCGCCCGGCGGTGGTGTGCCGCAAGCAGTGGGGCGGCAACGCCACCTGGGCAGGTGCGACAACCTGGCAGGTGCTTGCCAGCGTGCTGCGCACCGCGACCCAGCAGCAGCGCGATCCGGTCGCCCTGCTGGTGGGGCTGCTGCGCGCACCCCGCCCGGTCGTCGCCGACCTGGCCATTCCCGCTGGCCTGGCACGGGGCCCGTAAGCGGCCGCCCGGCGCGCCCCCCGCCAGCAGGTGCGCTACCGCGTGACCGTCGCCGAGTTGGTCGGCGACACCGCCACCGTGGTGATGGAGGCCACCGGGGCCGGGTTCCACGCTGCCGTCGGTGACCTGGAAGGTGACCGCCTGCTCGCCGAGCACGGCGTCGGCGGGGACCCCCACCTTTTGGAGCATCTCGCCGAGCTGATCGCCGACCATCCAACCGGACGTCACCGCCGGACCCGGTCAACCATTACCCGTCAGCTTGGCGAATTGGCGCGTGGCAGCGCCATCATGATCACGGAGGGGCAGGCAACCCCAGGTAGGCAACCCCCAGGCAACCCTCCCTGTCGGGGTGGTTCTCGCCCCGCCTGCCCGGTCGGAGCATCGGCTTGCTTGCGGAGCTAACGATCCCGCCAGCATCATGTGCCAGCTAGCCTCCGGCCCGAAGCGGGCACAGCTGGAGCCGATGAGGGATGGCACCGCACACTTGCTACGCACAGATGGGCGACCTCCACATCGCCTACCAGACCCTCGGGGAGGGCCCACCCGACCTGGTCCTGGTGACGCTGATGGGCAACGTCGAAGGGATGTGGGAGATCCCTCCGCTGGCCCGGTCCCTGGAGCACCTGGCGGCGTTCGGCCGGCTCATCCTGTTCGACATCCGCGGGACCGGTCTGTCGGATCCCGTGGCCCTGGCGGACCTGCCCACCCTCGAGCAGCGGATGGACGACATCGACGCCGTGATGGACGCGGCCGGGTCCGAGCAGGCGGTGATGCTCGGCATCGAGTACGGCGGACCGGCGGCCGTGCTGTTCGCCGCCACGCACCCCCGACGGACGCAAGCGCTCGTGCTCGCCGATTCAGCGGCGCGACTGACCAGGACCGATGACTACTCGGCTGGTTGGGAGCTGGAAGACCTCGAGGTCATTGCCCCGCGGGTGATCTCGACGTGGGGAACGCCGGAGCCGCTCATCCCGGGAACCGAACAGCCCGCCGGCGAGGTCGGCCGCGAGCGGTGGGGACGCTACCAGCGCCAAACGGCCAGCCCCGGCGTTGCCGCAGCAATCGTCGGCATGTCGCTTGAGTACGACGTCCACCGCATCCTGCCGAGCATCAGCGTGCCCACGCTGGTGCTGTCAAACCGAAACGCCGAGGATCCCGAGTTCCGCCAGCAGCGGGCGCACAGCCGCTACCTGGCCGACCACATCCCCGGCGCGAGCTACGTCGAGGTGGAGGGCCCGGTCCCGCTGCAGCCAGGTGACCTGAACCATTTCGTGCCAGAGATCAGGGAGTTTGTGACCGGGGTGCGGGAGGTGGCCGAACCCGACCGGGTCCTCACCACCGTCCTGTTCAGCGACATCGTGGGCTCCACCGAGCGCGCCACCGTCCTGGGCGACCACGCCTGGCGGGAGCTGCTGGACGCCCACGACGACATGGTCCGCCGTCAGCTGGAACGGTACCGAGGCAGGGAGGTCAAGACCACCGGGGACGGCTTCCTGGCGACCTTCGACGGTCCGGCCCGCGCGATCCGCTGCGCCGCCGCGATCCGCGAGGCCGCCCAACGACTGGGCATCCAGCTCCGGTTGGGCATCCATACCGGGGAGGTGGAGCTGCGCGGCGACGACGTGGGCGGCATCGCGGTCCACATCGCCGCCAGGGTGGCAGCGCACGCCGGACCTTCGGAGGTCTTGGTGTCACGGACGGTCACCGACCTGGTGGCGGGCTCGGAGATCGCGTTCCAGGACCGCGGGGAGCACGCGCTGAAAGGCGTCGCCGGCGACTGGCAGCTGTTCGCGGTGGCCCCGACCTCACCGTGAACGCTGTCGACCGCCCGTCACGTCTCCTGGAAGCCCGACGGGTTCGACGGTGGCTAGGCGCGAGGACCAGCCGCGCCACGCCCCAGCCCACCCGGCAGCCTGTGGCCGGTTGCCATCCGGGTTGGTGATCTCCCGCACCTGCACGCGCTCCGCCATCGTGGGCCTCCAAACGCGCTGACGGTGCTCGAAGTCGCCCACGAGAACGACGATCACCGCTGTCCCCTCAATTGCTTCACAACAAGACCGCTGTCATCGCGGCGCGAACCGTACATCCTGACCAGCCAGATCAAAGACCCGCTATCTCAATACGCCGACGCTAGGTTCGTCGACATAGCGGCATCCCATCGGGGCTTCACCCGCCAAACGCTCCACCAGGCACTCGACGAGTGCTCACCGGGCGACTCCACCTCGACCCGGGTGAGGCGGGATGATCGGGCACAGCAGCTCAGGACGAGGGCTTCCATGGACTTGACCGTCAGCGATCCCGGTGAGCAACCGAGAAGGCCATAGCGCGACTCCCGCACTGGGGTTGGTAGATTCGCTTCGAAGGGCAGCCGCGGAAGCTCGTCGAGAATCTTGACTAGGAGGGACGGTCACAAGCGGCGAGTAGCCCCAACTAGCGGCTTGGACGGCCAGTGCCAGTTGAGCCGCTCATCGCTTCTCCTGCTATACCGGTTCTGAGCTGGACGTTTGGTGCGTCGCGAGGGATTTGAACCCCAACCGCCAGATCCGTAGTCATCGCACCCCCACCCCTCCCGCCCTCCTCTTTCGTTCGCGTCCCCGTCTTTCCTGGTCAGCACCATGTCGCTGGTGTGAGTCGGGCACCTATCCCCGCCCGTTACGCGCTGCTTGGAAGGGGCAGGTCAAGGAGGCCGCCGGACGCCTGACCGACGACGAGCGGGTGGAGGCCGAGGGCCGTGCCGACCATGCCAAGGCGGACGTCAGGCCGGCGACAAGGTCAGGGACGCGCACAGGCGGTAAGCTCCAGCGCGTAGGGCAAGTCGAACCTCTGGCGACGAGGAGGAACGCGTGGTCGGGTTCATCATCGGTCTGATCATCGTCGGTGCGGTGGCCGGCTTCCTGGCCCGGGCGTTGGTACCCGGGCCCGACCCCATGAGCGTCCCGATGACGATCCTGCTGGGGATCGTCGGCTCGTTTGTCGGCGGGTTCCTGCTCAATCTGCTGTTCCGCGGCGATGTCACCGTCTCGCCGGCTGGTTGGCTCGGCTCGATCGTCGGGGCGATCGTCGTGCTGCTGATCTACCGCGCCACCCTGCGCCGGGGCCGCCCCCGGGTCTGAACCGGCTCGGCCGGACCCTCGCTTACTCATCCTGCCGACGTTGAGCAGCGCGGCGCCGGTGATCGCGATGAGGAGCAGGGCGATGACGACGGCTGGGGTGGCCAGCCGGCGGACGGGCAGGCGGAGCCGGGTGAGCAGGGCGGCCACACCGAGGGCGATGGCGACCTCGAAGGCGGCCGAGACGGTGTCGGTGACGCCGAACCGCTCGGGCGTCCACGGCTCTTGGCCGATGGGTAGGCCGTGGACGCGGACGAACCGCCACTAGCGCGTCGGAGCCAGGCTCGATGCCCCGTTCGGCCTTGCGCCGTCAGGCATGGCAGGTGCGCTCGGCAGCCTCGTCGGATGAGGATCACGGGTCACAGCGTGACCGATCAGGGGTTCGGAACCCAGAGGCCGACCGGTCGCCTGGGGTGGCATCTGCTGACGGGTCGAGGCTGCCCTGCGGCCGCGGGAGCAGTAAGACCCACCTGGCCACCTGGGCGCACGGGTCGTCAGTGGTGGTCTGTGGCTGGGGGCAGCAGCCGCACGGTGGCCACGCGCCGGCCGTCCAGGGCCTCCACCCGTAGGGTGCGCCCATGGAGGCTGATCTGGTCCCCGGCGGCAGGGACGCGGCCGAGGCGGGCCATGACCAGCCCCCCGAGGGTCTTGGCCAGATGATGGTCGGCCGGGTCGACCGGCAGGCCGGTGCGCTCCTGGAACTCGGCCAGGTCGGTCAGCCCCTCCAGCAGCAGCGACCCGTCGGCCGCGCGCCCGCCGCCGGCCGCGCTGGTGTCGGCGCCGCCAAGGGCGGGTTCGTCCTGGATCGGGCCGACCAGCGCCTCGACCAGGTCCTGGATGGTGACGATCCCGGCGGTGCTGCCGTACTCGTCGATCACCACTGCGAGCTGGCGGCCCTCGGCCTGCATGCGTTCCAGCAGGTCGTCGGCGGCCAGGCTCTCGGGCACCGTCAGCACCGGACGCAGCAACCCCTGCAGGTCGAAGCTGCCCGGCGGCCGCTGCAGGACGGCGAACAGGTCGTGGACGTGCAGCACGCCGGCCAGGTCGTCCAGGCTGTCGCGGTAGACCAGCAGGCGGCTGTGGCGGATCGCGGCGACCCGGGCCAGCAGCTGCTCGCGGTCGGCGCCAAGCGGGATCGCGTCGACCTTGCCGCGGTGGGTCATCAGCGACGCCACCGTCCGCTCGGCGAACGCCAACGCTCGGCTGGCGATGCGTGCCTCGGCCGGCTCCAGCCCCCGGCCTGCTGGGTGCCGGCGACCAGGTAGCGCAGCTCCTGGGGCGAGTGGACCTGCTCATGGCTGCCCGCAGCCGGCAGCCCGACCAGCCGCAACGCGGCGTTGCCGACCGCGTTCAGCGCCGTGATCGGCCAGCGGAACACCAGGTAGAAGGCGCGGATGGGGCGGGCGATCCACAGGGTGGTGGCGTCGGTGCGTTGCAACGCCAGCCCCTTGGGGGCCAGCTCGCCCACCACGATGTGCAGCCCGGTGATCAGCGTGAACGCCACCGCCACCGCGGCCGCATGCGCCGCCTGGGGGGCCAGACGGCCGGCCAGGGCCTCCATCGGCGGCTGGATCAGGTGGGCCAGGGCGGGCTCCCCGACCCAGCCCAGCGCCAGCGACGCCATGGTGATGCCCAGCTGGCAGGCGGCGATGTAGGCGTCCAGGTGGCCGACGATGTCGCTGGCCACCTGGGCGGCGGTGTTGCCCTGGTCGGCCAGCTGGGCCAGCCGGGAGCGGCGCACCGCCACGATCGCGAACTCGGTCGCTACAAAGAACCCGTTCAGCAGCACCAGCACCAGCACCGCGGCAAGGCCGAACATCATCACCACTCCACCGCAAGCCTCAGGCACGCCGCGGCTGCCTGTCAGGTCCGGCCAGGCTGCCGTCCCACCCGCATCCTGCCACAAGCCGCCGGCCCGGCGGGGGCGTCGGTCACGGCGGCTCCTCCGAGGCCGACAGCGCCAGCCTCACGCCTGCTTGGCTGCCGCCTGGGAGCCCGCCCCGGCGGCGATTCCCGCGCTGCTCGATTACCATGCAGGGATTCCTGGTAGCAGCGACGCGGTCGCGGCTGCTGGCGGCGTGCTGCCGGTGGCCACAGACGGCTGGGGTGGTGGGAGGGAGCGTGCGGTCTGCCCGGCGACCTGGTGGCCGGTTGGTGGGGTTGGCGGCGCTGCCGCCTGGAGGGGAGCAGGCGCCAGGCGCCGCCCCGTCCCGGGGGCAGCGGCGGCTGCGGCGCCGCCGGCTGCTGACGGTCACGGTGGTGGCGGTGCTGGTGAGTGTGGTGGTGCTCGGGGTCGGCGGGTATGGGTATGCGCAGTGGCGGTTCGGCCAGATCGCCTCGGTCGACCTGCCGGGCCTGCAGCAACCGCCACCGCCGGGCGAGCCGGTGGTGCTGCTGGTGGTGGGTTCCGACGCCCGCGCCGAGCTGGACCAGCCCGGCGACGCCCAAAGGTTCGGCACCACCCAGGACGCCGGTGGCGTCCGCGGCGACGTGATCATGCTGGTCCGGGTCGACCCGGCCGCCCACACCGTCAAGATCCTGTCGGTCCCCCGCGACCTGCTGGTGCCGATCGCGAGCACCGGCCGGCGTGGCAAGATCAACGCGGCGTTGGCGGCCGGCCCCGACCAGCTAATCCAGACCATCCAGCAGCAGCTCGATGTCCCGGTCAACCACTACCTGCTGGTGGACTTCGACGGGTTCCGCGCCATCATCGACAGCCTCGGCGGGGTCCGCCTGGACTTCCCCTACCCCGCCGCCGACACCTACTCGGGACTGCACCTCACCCGGTCGGGCTGCCAGCGCCTGGACGGCGAGCAGGCCTTGGCGGTCGCCCGCGCCCGCCACTACCGCTACTTCAAGGATGGCCGCTGGCACACCGACCCGCTCAGCGACCTTGGCCGCATCGGCCGTCAGCAGGTCTTCCTGCGCGCGGTGCTCCAGGCCGCGATCGCCAAGGGCCTGACCAACCCGGTGCGGGCCAACCGGTTCATCGGCGCGGTCGTCGGTGAGCTAACCCGGGACCGCGGCCTGTCAGTGGCCGAGGCGGTGGGTCTGGCCCGCCAGTTCCACGGGTTTGACCCCGCCCGGCTCGCCGGCCAGACCCTGCCGACCACCGCGGCCGACCACTACCAGGGGTTCGGTGACGTGCTGCTGCCAAACCAGCCCGACGCCGACCGGGTCATCGCCGGCTTCCTGGACCGGCCCCGCCCCGCCACCAACGGCCCGTCGGCGACCACGCCACGTCCACCAGCTGCGGTGACCGTCCGGGTCCAAAACGCCACCGCCACCCCTGGGTTGGCCGCCCGCACCAGCAGCCGGCTCCGCGCCCTTGGCTGGACCACCGCCACCGCCGGCGACGCCCCACCAGCCAGCCGCTCGCAGATCCGCTACCCGCCCGGCCAGCACCAAGCCGCCCAAACCCTGGCCGGAAGGCTCCTCGGTCCGGTCCAGCTCCTCCGGGATCCCGCCCTGCCCGACACCAGCATGCTGCTGGTCCTCGGCGGCACCTACCAGGGGGTCCGCGGCACCCCCGCATCGACGACCACCAAGCCCCGTCCCAACCCATCCGCCCCGCCCACCACCCCACCAGCACTCCCTCGCGACTTCGACCCGCGACCCTGCTGACTCTGCCGCGCGCCAAGGCAGGTTCCCCGCCGGGAAACGGGCGGGACTGAACCCGGTCACCCGCCACTCGGTGACCAGCCGGCGGCCTTATCTCACAAGAGGCGGCGTGGCGGTCGCTCACCTAACGGTGACGGCGAGGTTGGGGCTGGTGCCGCTGGTGTGGTCGGCGTCGGCGCTCTTGTAGACCCGGTAGGTGAGCTTGCCTCTGACACGGGGCTTGGCGCGCAGGGTGTAGCCGCTGGTGCTGGTGAGGGTGGCGGTGGCGGCGGTCTTCCAGGCGCCGCCCACGCGGCGTTGCAGGTAGGCGCGTTGGCCGCGATGGTTGGGGCTGACGGTGCCGGTGACGGTCAGCGTCTTGCCGTAGGCGATCGTGCTGGCGGAGCGCCGGGCGGTCACGCGCGGGCGGACGCTGATGGTCACCGGGGAGCTGCTGGCGGTGCCGTGGGTGTCGGAGCCGGCGAAGCTGGTCCGGGAGGCGGTGGTCGCGGTCGGCGTCGGCACCAACCGGAACGACCCGTCGGGGCCGGTGGTGGCCGTGCCGGCCTGCTGCCAGCCGCTGGTGGTGGCCGGCTGCGCCCACAGGATGACCGGCTGGTCGGCGATGGCGTCGCCGCTGGCCTGGTCGACCAGCCGGCCGGTCAGCCCCGCGCTGCCGCCGTAGGTCACGGTGGCGGCGCCGGCCAGGGTGAGCCGGGACGGGCGTGGGGCGGCAGCGGGTTCCAGGAAGCTCGAGGTGGCGGTGTTCCAGTGGGTCGCGAGGTAGTTGCCAGCCGGGGGGTTGGTGGAGAAGTAGTCGTCGTGGCCGCAGTCCAGCAGCACCTCGTGTTCGGGCGGGCAGATGGTGGTCATGGTGACCGGGCCGCCGCCGTCGTCGTCATAGCACATCACGTCGGCCTCGTCGGTGCAGTGGAAGGAGGCGCTGCGGTGAGGGGTGTCGGGCTGCACGGCGCCCAGGGTGTGGAAGATCTCGTGCAGCTCCGCGTAGTGCCAGCAGGGCGCGTCGACACGCGCGTAGAACGGCCCGGTGTTGTTCCAGTTGTCGGCGGGGTCGGGTCGGGTGTCGCCGCTGACCTCGCCGAGGCCGCAGATCCCCACCGCGGCGTCCACCCACACCAGGTACTTGCGGTCGGCCCGGTTGTAGCCGAGCAGCTGCAGCTCCAGGCGCATCTGGTCGAAGGTGTCGTCGCCGGCCGGGGTCAGCTGCACCTGGGCGACCTGCACCTGGCAGGTGCTGTCGGTGACCAACCGCAGGTGGCGGCCGCCGCCAGTTTCACCGGCGCTGAGCCAGGTGGCCCGGTCGGCCTCGGCCGCCCACTGGCGAAGGCTCGGCAGCAGGCTGCTGTAGCGGTCGGGGACGTCGAGGGCGCGGGCGTAGAGCAGCTGCACCCGGTTGCCGGCGGTGCCGTCACCGACGCAGGCCACCGCCGCCGGCCCGGGAGCGCTGGACGCCTGCATCGCCTGCCCGAGGGTGGCCAGCCCCCGCAACCTCGGGCTGGGGCTGGACAGGGTGGTCCGCGCCGCCAGCTCCTGGAGGGTGGGGCGGTGGTAGAGGCTGACCCCCGGCGGCGGCGTGTCGTCGCCGTGCAGGCACGCCACCAGCACGCCACCGCGACGGTCGGCGCACCGGCTGGCCGCCTCCGTCGCCTCCGGGTTGGCGCGCCCGGGCTCGGACGCTGCCGGGCCGCGGCCGCCGGCGGCGTCGGGGATCGGCGCGGTCAGGCCGACGGCCAGCACCACCCCGACAATGACCCGGGTCCGGCGACCTGCTCGGCGCAGCATCCAGCCCCCCAGCAGCCAGCCTCCCACCCCGGACCTTGGCGCGATGGCGGCGGCAGTGGATCGTCATGGCCCTTGCAGCGCCCTGTACGGGTTCCATCGGCCCGTTCGGCGGGCGCCTTGACCCAGGGATGGCATCGCCTGGCCGGGGTGGCCGCCAGGAAGCTGGGAGGGTTGCGCGCTCAGCCGGGCCGGCGGTGGCGCCTTGACCACCGACGCCTGCCCGGCACCGGCGCAAACCTCGGCCCGGTGGGGCTCGGCGCCAACCCGCAGAAGTCACCATCAAAGCCAGCCGCCAGGTGGTGGACGGCCATCGCGGCAAGGAGCCGGGCGAGCCGCTCCAGCAGCGCGGGCTGCCGGTCCTCCACCCGGCCTCTCGTGGCCGGCTGTTGGCGCAGCGTTCCAGAAGACTGTTCCAAACACTGCCAACCTGGATGCTGCGCTCCAGTCGGGAAGAATCCCAGAAGCACGCGATCGCGCTCGACCACAGCAAGAAGCGGTCAACCGGTTCCATAGGCGAGGCTAGGTTGCGGGCCGGCTGGGTAGTCATCGCTGCCGGCCGAGCGCCGCCACCTCCCTGGTGGTCGGTTGTCGGTGGGCGGAGCGCCGACACGGGGAGCGAGAGGATGCGACGGTGGCTGTGGCTCAACGGGCTCGCGCTTGCCATGTTTGGCGCGTTCCTGGTATTCCTCACGCTGCAGAGCATCGCCGGCTGGAAGGCGGAGAACCACGAGCTTGCGGACTTCGGCCGCCCGCCGCAGCGCTACGGGGAGTACGTCACCGGCGGCAGCTTCGTGGAGGCGGTCTTCGAGAACTGGGAGTCGGAGTTCCTGCAGATCGGCTCCTACGTCCTGCTCACCGCCTGGTTGGTGCAGCGAGGATCGCCGGAGTCCAAGCCGCTTGAGGGCGACGACGACAACCCCGAGGACCCGCGCCAGGTCCGAGCTGACTCGCCCATGCCTGTGCGCCGCGGCGGCCTGCTGCTCAAGCTGTACGAAACCAGCCTGTCGACGGCGATCCTCGGCCTGTTTGCGCTCTCGTTCGTGCTGCACCTGCTGGGCGGCACCGCCGCCTACAACGACGAGCAGGCACTGCTCGGCAAGCCGCCGGTCTCAGCAGGCCAGTTCCTGTTCAGCAGCGAATTCTGGGAGCAGAGCATGCAGAACTGGCAGAGCGAGTTCCTGTCGGTGGGCGTGCTGATCGTCTTTGGTATCTTCCTGCGGCAGCGCGGCTCCTCGCAGTCCAAGCCGGTCGCCGCCCCCCACGCCAAGACCGGCGACTGAAGTCACGGTCGAGCGCGACCGAGCGCACGAGCGTGCTTGTTCGCAGACGAGGACGAGGTATGGAGCCCATGCCTGGCTGGATGGCAAGCAGCTGGGAGGCGGCCGGATGGTCGAGCGTCTCGCGGTAGACGCGCAAGTACTCGGACGGCTCGCGACGCTCGGCGCCTCGCTCCTTGTGGGCGCTTCCTACGGGCAGCGGCGCAGCGCGATGTCGCGCAGGGCGCTGCGCCGGTTCCCGACTCGTCACCACGCTCGAGCGAACCCGCGATGCTTCGGTCGAACCCTCGCTGACCGCCCTCCATCCTGTCTGGCTCGCCCAGCTGACCCTCGCTCACCTCGACGATAGGGCACTGTTGCAGAACCACATCGCCGACGCCCACCCGACCTGCACTCCAACCTGCTGTTGGTGCGCTGCGGCCGGCCAATCACCGCGGCCGCGTCGACCGGAGCCTCAGGCCGGGGTGCCACGCTCCTCACCGCTCAACCGCCCGGGCGCGGACGTGTCCTTGTCGTCCTCACGGGTTGCCTCGGAGAGGCCCTTCTTGAACTCCTTGATGCCGAGCCCGACGTTGCGTCCCATGGAGGGCAGGCGGCTGGCGCCAAACAGGACCACGATCACCAGGATGACCCAAATCCATTCAGAACCTGCCATTTGGAGCTGCTCCTTCCGGCTCACCGCCGCAGCCGACAGCCGGCACGAGTTTACCCTCCACATACCCCGTGGGGCCGAGAAACGAGGAAGAGGGCCGTATACCCCGAGCCCGACTCCGGCTCAGATCCTTGCCGCGGACAACATCATCGCCTGGTGGACCTCTGAGGCTTCCGGGTCTGGTTTGCCATCCAAGCTTCGCGGCGGGCTCGGGGTGGCAGGCAACGTCCGGGCGGGTGCTGGGTGAGTGGCTGCGCGGTGGCGGTCGAGCAGGCCAGCTGCTCGCATGTCATCGAGAAAGTGCCCTCCTGATCGGGACGAATGGGGTCTCACAATGCCATTCTCCCAGCTCAGAGGGCCTTTCTCAGGTTGATCCAGTGTCCTGTCCCAGCGAAGGTGCTCCGGTCCCGGTTGAAACTGCTCCGATTCGTGCGTGCGTCCCACCGAATGTGCTCCAGGACGAGCCGGCCGCGCCGAGCACGACGCTGTGACCTCTGTCTTCATCCCGCCACGGTTCGGCCTGATGGAGCAGGTTCAGCGGGATGCCGACCGGGATCTGCGGACTCAGCGCAGCTTCAGCGGGACGATTCGCCGCTACGAGCGTCCCACCGAATCTGCTCCGTGCAGGTCAGTGCCTCGCGACCAGAGCAGGTTCAAGAGGACAGGACATCCAGGCTACGCCCGCGTTGGGGGGGAGCCATGTGGGGGCTGGAGTGAGGTTTGCGTCCTGGAGCGAAGGACCGATCACACCCGCCGGCTACAACAAGGAGGACGCCGTCTGATCACCGCCGGGCCGCCACCGAAGTTCCACGGAACTCAGGACATCCTCATGTGCTGAGTCGGTCAGGGTCAGCGATCCGCGGGTTCGTCCACGCCCTACGTGATGTTCCGTAACGGGATGGTGCGGGTGCACGTTCCTCATGTAGGCGCTGTTCGTGAACAGTGTCCCCGATGTGCCCGAATGTGCCCGGCGTCCGCTCGACGCTGGCTCCGTGAGCAATCCAAGGAGCACGACATGGGTGGCAGGTTGCTCGTCGTGGTCGTCGCCCTGGCCGCCGCCTTGGCGATGGTGGCGCCCGCCCGCGCCGCCATCGACCAGCCGGTGGCGGTCTGGCAGCTGAACGAGCCGGCCGGGTCCACCACGATGGTGGACAGCTCGGGCAACGGCATCAACGGCGCCATCGGGGACCACGTGCGCGTGGGGATCGCGCTGCTCGGTGGCGGGACCGGGTACCGGTTCCCCTGGATCCAGCCGAACACGCCACCCGCCGACCCCGAGCACCTGGTGGTGGTGCCGCACGATGGGCGGCTGAACCCGGGCAGCGGGGCCTTCGCGGTGGAGTTCCGGATGCGCACCACCCAGTCGTTCGGCAACATCATCCAGAAGGGACAGGCCGGGGCGGCGGGCGGCTACTGGAAGTTCCAGCAGCCCAACGGCAAGGTCGCCTGCCTGTTCCGGGGGCCGCAGGGGCGCAGCACGGCCTCCTCGGGCACCGTCCGGGTCAATGACGGGGCCTGGCATACGGTGCGGTGTGAGCGCACCAGCGCCAGCGTGGTCATGAAGGTGGATGGGGTGGTCACCGGCCGCAACTTCAACCCCACCGGCGCCATCGCCAACACCAAACGCCTGGCCATTGGGGGCAAGCTCAACTGCGACCAGATCAACATTACCTGCGACTACTTTGTCGGGGACCTTGACTACGTCAAGATCCAGACGTCGTGAGCGTGATCGTGCAGGGTAGGCAGGAACGCGGCGCTTTTGCGGCATCACTCTGCGTGGCAGCCACGGCGGGCTAGGATTGCCGCCGAAGGCGCGGACTGCAGGTCCGCCAAGCTCGCGGCCGCGCCATGGATCAATCGCGCGAAGCGCACCGCTCGGCGCGGCCGCACCACTCCCCCGAAGGGCATCACCAGCGGTGATCCGCTGTTCGGCCGGCAAGAGGGTACGCATCCTGTGGGCGTACCGATTGCCGTAGGGATGCGCGTAGGAATGGCGTAGGGGTTGCCGTAGAGCAGCGACCCTGGGTCTGGCGAGTGACCTGCATCGCCCGGCGAGCGAGGCAGGGCTGCGGAGCTTGCCAGCGAAGCAGCACGCGCCGAGGGCGCGTCCCTCCACCGACGGCGGCGAGTGGCCGGCCGGCGTGGCGCCGGGCAGGCGGTCACGCGCGAATGGCTTGACCGCTTCGACCTGCGCTGCGGCGGGGAGCCGGACATTCGCGTCCAATGTCGGCAGGCCGACATGGAGAGCGCGTCGTGGTGGAGCAGCGCCGCCTTCCCGCTCGCCTGGGCGAGCAGCGCCGAGGCCTACGCGGCCGCAATGGTGGCCGGGATGGCCAGCGGCACCCCACCTGGACCGGTCGCGGTCACGCCAGTTCGCGGTGGGTCAGCTTCAGTCCGACTGGACGGCGCTGCGGCCCGACCGGGGCCGGCGCGCTCAGCGGGTGCTGGGTGCCAGCTTCCTGCTGCTGGTCAACGGCGGCACCGAAGCCGGCCCTGTTCACCCGCGCCGCGGAGCCGGGGCAAGGAGTATGAGCTGGTGGCCGACACCGGCCTGCCTATGTGCGCCGGGGCCGGTGCCAGGCGCCCAGCTACCTGGCCGGTGAAGAGCTGTCGATGACCTCCCGCTCCCTGGCCGTCCCTTGCAGACGCGCCTGAGCCGATTGATGGGATGCTTCGTGGATGTGGAACCGGTCACCCGCCCGCCTCGCCGTCACCCTGCTTGGCGTTGTCCTGGTCCTGGCGGCCGGCTGCTCCGGTGCCGACGGACCCGACCGCCTCACCACCCCGACCCTGACGCCGACCACCCCAAGTCATCCGTCTACGCCGCAACCTACCGCTGGCGCAGGCTCAGACGACGGCGTCCAGGTCCAGCAGCGCGCCTTCGCGGCCGGCGGCGGCTCTGGGGTGGTGGCCTCCAAGCGCTACCCGGGGGTGCTGTGGGCGATCAGGGACCGGGGCGGCCAGGACCAGCCGGGCAAGCCCCAGAACGCCCTGTACGCCTACAAGGTGGTCCACGGACGGGTCGGCGAGGTCGTCCCCGGCGCCACCTTCAAGGCGGTCACCCTGCCGGTGCCGTCACGCGATTGGGAGGACATCGGCCGCGACGATGACGGCAACCTGTGGGTCGCCGACATCGGCAACAACGAGTGCGACCGCGCCGACACCGCGCTGCTGAAGGTCCGCGAACCCGACCCGGCCGCCGACGGGCAGGCCGAGCTGCTGGCCACCTACCGCTACCGCTTCCCCGACCCTGCGGCCGGCTGCGCCGGCCGCAACGCCGAGGCGATGTTCCTGGTCGAGGACGTCCCCTACCTGATCGACAAGGCCAAGCCGTCAACGGTGTACCGCTTCCCCCGGCTGGACCCCGGGGCCACGGTGACGCTGCAACGGGTCGGCACCATGGCCGGCGGGGTCGCCAACCTGTCCGGGGCCGACCTGTCCACCGACCGACAGCGGCTCGCGGTCGACACCCACACCATGCTGTTCGTCTACCAGGCCGCCGACCCCTCGCTGCGCGGCCAGGCGTTGGTGGCCGACCTGATCAGCCGCCCACCCAAGTGGAAACTCCACCTCGGCCTCCAGGGCGACACCCCGGCCAACGTCGAGGGCGTGGCCTTCAGCTACGACCGCCACGACCTCAACCTCCTGGCCGAAAACCGCGACGTCTACTTCGTCCCCGCCGCCGCCTACCAGGGCTGAGCCAAACGACGTGGCTGGTGTTGGAGCTGCGCCGGGCGGGTGAAGCACCAGATTGCAGTCTGGTGCCCCTCAGCTACGAGCTTGCTCTGCTCGGTCAACGACGCGGTCAACGTTCTTACCTTGCGCAACCTGCGCGAACCTGAACGTCGCCTTCCTAACCAGCGCTGCCTTACCGGGACGACGCGAGGTTCCGGCCGCCCTCAGACTACGGAGCTGGCGTTGGGGATTCGAATCCCTCACGGTACGCACCAGAGGCTCCCTTACGGGCGCCGAGACGGTGGGGCGCCTCCTATCCTGGTCGTCCACGACCTGGCCCTTCCGAGCGGCTCGGGCTCGGCTCAACCGTCCAGCCGGTACACCGGGCCGGTCAGCGCCATGGCGTACAGCTCGCCGGCGGGGTCGACCCCGAACGAGCTCAGGCCCGGCACGCTCAGCCCGAGGTCGCGCTGCTCAGCCACACGGCCGCCGCGGACCAGGGCTGCCCTGATCCAGCCGGCGCAGTAGTCGCCGTACAGGTAGGCGCCACGCAGACCGGGGATACGCCGGCCCCGGTAGACGAAGCCGCCGATCACCGTGCACGCGCCACCCTCGCGGCCGTACTCGATCACCGGGTCGACCGCGCCGGCCGGCCGCTCGCCCTCGAAGGCGTGCAGGCCCTCGCGGCGGTCCCAGCCGTAGTTCCGCCCGCCACCCGACCCGGCCCGCTCGTAGTCGACCTCCTCCCAGCGGTTCTGGCCGACGTCGCCGATCCACAGGTCGCCGGTGGCCGGGTCGAAGGAGAACCGCCACGGGTTGCGCAACCCGTACGCCCAGATCTCCGGGCGGGCGCCGCCGCGGCCGACGAACGGGTTGTCGGACGGCACGCGGTAGGGGCGGCCGCCGGCGGGCCGCGGGTCGATGCGGAGGATCTTGCCGAGCAGCGTGCCCAGCGACTGCCCGTTGCCCTGGGGGTCGCCGCCGCCGCCGCCGTCCCCCAGGCCGATGTACAGCATCCGGTCGGGACCGAAGGCGAGCTGGCCGCCGTTGTGGTTGGCGAACAAGTGATGGTCGACCTTGAGGACCGGCCGCTCCGAGGCGGGCTCGGCCCGGCCGCCGCGCATGACGAACTCGGTCACGTGGATGTCGCCGCTGCGGTCGGTGAAGTCGACGTAGAGGTGGCGGCCGTCGGGGGCGAAGGCCAGGCCCAGCAGCCCCCGCTCGCCGCCGCTCTTCACCTCGCTGGCCACCTCCAGCACCGGGATCGGGTCGACCCGGCCGTTGCGGATGGCCCGGACCCGGCCGGTCTGCTCAGCCACGTACAGGGCCGGGTCGCCGGCCCGGACGACCAGCGCCGTCGGCTGCTGCAGGGTCGCCACCTTGACCAGGCGGACCCTGACCCGGCGGAACTGGGCGCTGGACGCGGTGCCAGTGGTCGCCGGGCCCCGGACGATGGTCGTCCAGGGGACGGGACCGGTTGTGGGCGGCTCCTGGCCGCCGTTGTTGTCGGAGCAGGCGGCGAGCAGCAGGCCAACGACGAGAACGGCGGCCGGGCCGCGGGAACACGCGCGCATGGGCCCATTCTCGACCGCTGCCGTTGGGTTCGCTGGACCTCGGATCCTCACTGTAGGAACGGGAGGGCGACCGGGTGGATCCCGAACCCCCGCAAGATGGAGACCCCGGGTGCTACCGCTCGCTGCTGGTGAGCCCTCAAGCTCGCCCTGGTCGATGCGGTCTGCTTGACCCAGTTGCGCAGTGAGCGTTGGGCTGCGTGGCCGGGTCCCGTCGCGGGTGGACGCGGCCACCAAGGCCGGGCTGCTGGCCTTGCTCCAGCAGGCCACCCGGGCGGGTGGACGTTCCGGCCGCCCGCCAGGTGCTGGAGGCGGCGAGCTGCGCATCTACCGGTGGCGCGGCCGCCGGGCCGTCGACCAGCTCAAGGACCAAGACCCCGGGTGGCAGCCCGATGCACGGCCTGCTCGACGAGGAGGTCGCCGAGATCATCGAGCTGTTCCACCAGTGGGCGAGATCGACCGCTCCCAGATGCCTACATTGCCGCCTGCCAGCTTGGCATCACCATGGCGTCGCTGGCGCTTGGCTGGGTCGGCGAGCCCGCGCTGGCCCACCTGGTCGAGCCGCCCATGGAGGCCCTGGTCGGCCGCTTCGCGCCGGCCGCCAGTCACGCGGTCTCCGGGGCGGTGTCGTTTGCGCTCATCATGGGACTGCACACCGTGGTGGGCGAGCTGGCCCCCAAGGGCCTGGCCTTGCAGAGGACCGACGGCACCGCGTTATAGGTCGCCCGCCCGATCCGGGCGTTCTACGTGGTGTTTCGCTGGCCGGTCATCGCGCTCAACGCGCTCGGCAACGCCGCCTTGCGGCTGGTCGGCCTGCAACCCACCACCGAGCACGATCCGGTTCACTCCCCGCAGGAGCTGCGCTACCTGCTGGCCGGCACCCAGCAGGCCGGCCGGCTGGAGCCGGCCGAGGCGCGCATCGCCAGCCGCGCGCTGGTGCTGGCCGAGCGGACCGCGGCGTCACTGATGACCCCCCGCACCGAGGTCGACGCCGTCCCGGCCGGCATCGGCCGCCACGAGCTGCTCGAGTTCCACGCCGACCCGACCACCCCCTACCACCTCAGCGGGCTCGGCCCGTCGGCGCGCACCATCTTGTACTGCGCCTCCGGTGGCCGCTCCGCGCTGGCCTGCGACACGCTGCGGGAGCTCGGCTATGCCGATGTGGCCCACCTCGACGGCGGCTTCAGGCCTGGAAGGCCGCTGGCAGGCCGTGGTGGCAGCCGGGTCGAGCTGACCGGAGCACGGCAGGCAACAGCCCCAGCCGGTCGCTGCGTATGGAGCCCCATGATGTCGGTGCAAAACCGAATCGCCACCGACGACACCAGGTTTCGTCGGCGCGGCGTGTGTTGGTCCTTCGGCCCGGCGGGCGGCCACGAGGAGCCGCCGGCCCAGCGTTCAGGGTGAGGGAGGTTGGCCGGGGCCGGGCTGGTCGTTGAGGTGGCTCGCGTCGTGGACCTCTCCGACGAATTCCTCCAGGACGTCTTCCAGGGTGATCGCGCCGAGGGTCTGCTCGCCTTCGACGACCCTGCCGAGATGGCTGCCCGCGTGCTGGAGGGTGGTGAGGACCTGGCTGAGCGGAAGATCAGCCTGGATGCAGGCCATCGGCCGCCACAGCCCGGCGGGGATGGGTGCGTCCCACCCGCCGAGGTCGAGCTTGAGGATGTCCTTGGCGTGCAGGTACCCGACGATGTCGGGCCGTCCGGTGGGGCCGGTCTCGCGGAGCGGGAAGCGGGAGTAGCCGGTGCGCGCGACCAGGGCTTCGAGGTGAGCGGGCGAGGCGCCCACCGGCAGCGTGACCAGCCGGTCGAGCGGGATGGCGAGGTCGCGTGCGGTGCCTTGCTCCAGGGCTAGAGCGCGGCTGAGACGCTGCTGCTCGTCGGGGTCGAGCAGCCCCTCGGCGGCGGACTCGGCGATCATGTCCATCAGCTCGGCGGGGGTGTAGGGGGTGCTGAGCTGATCGGTGGGCTCGATACGCAGCAGCCGGAGCACGCCGACCGCGGCGGCGCTGACGGCGCGGACCAGCGGGCGGGTGAGCCGCACCCAGACGGCCATCGGCGGACCCAGGGCCAGCGCCGCCCGCACGGGGCCGGCCAGCCCGAGGTTCTTGGGCACCATCTCGCCGAGCACCATGTGGCAGTAGGAGATACCTGCCAGGGCGACGACCAGCGCGGCCGGGTCGACTGCGGCGCCGGGCACGCCGACCGCCTGGAACCGCGGCTCCAGCAGGTGCGCGATGGCTGGTTCGGCGACCGCGCCTAGCCCCAGCGAGCACAGGGCGATTCCGAGCTGGGAGCCGGCCAGCACCGTCGAGAGCTGGCGCGTCTGCTCGAGCGTGATCTGCGCGCGACGGCTACCACCGAGCGCGAGCGGCTCGATCTGGTCCCGGCGCGCGGTGATCAGCGCGAATTGCGCCCCGACGAAGAACGCGTTCCCGGCGAGCAGGGCGACGGCGAGCAGCAGCGACACGATCACCCCTGCCTTTGGTCGGGACGCCGGCCGGGCGGCCGGACGTGGATCCGGTCGATGCGGTGGCCGTCCATCCGCATGACGCCAAGCGTCCAGCCGTCGACTTCGACCACGTCCCCCGCCTGGGCCAGCCGGCCGAGGCGGTCGACTACCAGGCCGGCGAGGGTCTCGTAGACGCCCTCCGGTGGCACCAGGCCGAGCTGCTCGGTGAGTTCGTCGCGGCGCACCAGACCCGACGCCGCCCGGGTGCCGTCCGACAGCGCGACCACCGCTGGCACCTCGGGACGGTCGTGCTCGTCCCGGACTTGGCCTACCAGCTCTTCCACCAGGTCCTCGAGCGTCACCACACCCGCCGTGCCGCCGTACTCGTCAAACACCACGGCCAGCTGGAGCCCGCCGCGGCGCAGCCGGGTGAGTAGGTCGTCGCAGTGCAGCGACTCGGCGACGCTGAGCGGCTCGACCATGATCTCAGCGACCCGCGTCCGCTCCCGCGCCCCCAGCGGCACCGCGAAGGCATGCTTGACGTGAACCAGCCCGACCACCTCGTCCAACGCGCCGTCATGAACCGGGAACCGCGAGTGGCCCGAACGGCCGGCCAGGTCCAGCAGCTCGGCCGCGGTCTGGTCGGCGCGCGCCGCCACCACCTGGAGCCGAGGGGTGAGCACGCTGCCCGCGGTCTTGTCACCGAAGGTCAGCGAGCGCCGCAGCAGGGCCGCGATCTCCCGGTTCAGGGTCCCCTCCTCCGCCGAGGCGCCG
>WNFV01005073.1_pt1 | contig 22690 bp, 20 predicted proteins | sample 5400101 | NCBI WGS metagenome assembly WNFV01 (sample SAMN13153361, study PRJNA577476) | soil metagenome | isolation source: 115 cm soil or saprolite under grassland replicate 1 | place: USA:California | collected 2016-06-15 | reverse complement strand
AGCGAGAGGTCGGCGGTTTTGATCACCAGCCGCTGAAGGTCCTGCTGAGCGCCCGGCGCTGAAGCATTGGCCGGCGCGTTGCCCTGATCCAGCGCCGTCGCGCCGCCGGCTGCCGATTGAGGCGGCGCAGCGGGGGCAGCCTCCATTGCGGCAGCAGGTGGAGCAGTTGGGGACATCGCCGCGCGGCTGCCACCACCACAGGCCACCAGCGATAGCGATAGAGCCAGGATCGGGATGATGCGTGTGAGTTTCATGCTGTGCTCCTTGCGACGAAAAGCGTTTATACATCTAGCATACTGACGATGTAGCGCCAGTTCAAGTTCCGCCTGGATCAATAAACGTACAAAGTCGTTCCAAGTCGTAAATCTTGGGGTGGGGTTTGAGGGCGGCTTTGCCGCCCCCAAACCCCCATTTCTTGGGAGGTGTGGAGGGGCCGAAGGCCTCTCCACACCTCCCGACTGCCAAGGCCGATCATTGCGCGTATAATACCGCCACCTATGTGATTACCCTAAAGGCGGTGTGCCATTGGCGCGCTGCGAAGGAGAACTTATGACCACGCCGTTTCTTGCCGAGGCTCAGGCGCTGGCCGGGGAACTGGTCGCGATTCGGCGCGATCTGCATATGCACCCAGAATTGGGATTTCAAGAGGTTCGCACCGCACGAATCGTGGCCGAACAGCTTAGCGCGCTGGGCTACGAGGTGGTGACCGGCGTTGGCAAGACGGGTGTGGTGGGGCTGCTTGGCGGGGCGCAGCCGGGCGAGCGCACGGTGCTGCTGCGCTTCGATATGGATGCGCTCCCGATCGCCGAAGAGAATGACGTGCCATACCGATCCCAGACGCCGGGAATCATGCACGCCTGCGGCCACGACGCCCATGTTGCGGTGGGGATTGGTGTGGCGACACTGCTGGCGCGCCATCGTGAGCGGTTTGGTGGAACCGTGAAGCTGATGTTCCAGCCGGCCGAGGAAGGGCTTGGCGGGGCGCTGGCCATGATCGCCGATGGTGTGCTCAAAGGCCCGGATGTGAATGTCGCGCTCGGGCTGCATGTCTCCTCGAACCACGACACCGGCACGGCGGTTGTTCGCAGCGGCGCGATGATGGCGGCGGCCGATAAGCTGCGTGTGTTGGTGCGTGGCAAGGGCGGGCACGCTGCGCATCCAGAACAGACAATCGATGCGGTGCTGGTGGCTGCGCAGATCGTCGTCGCGCTCCAAACAGTCATTTCGCGTAATCTCAACCCCGAGGATGTCGGCGTGATCACAGTTGGCAGCATTCACGCCGGCAATGCCGGCAATGTGATCGCCGATACGGCCGAGCTGCACGGCAGCATCCGCAGTTTCTCGGAAGAAACGCGCGATCTGCTGCACCGCCGGATCGCCGAAGTGGCCGGCGGTGTCGCCACGGCGTTGGGTGCCACGGCCGATGTGACACTCACACGCGGGGTTGACCCAACTGTGAACGCGGCTGAACCAACCGCGATCGTTTACGAGGTGGCTGCGACCGTGCTGGGCAAGGGCAATGTCGATACGACCTATCGCACCACCGGCGGCGAGGATTTCTCGGCGGTGCTCGCGCGCGTGCCGGGGAATTTTTTCTTTCTGGGGGCACGCGATGCGGCGCGCGGGATCACTGCGCCGCACCATAATCCTCACTTTGATATCGACGAGACCTGCCTGCCGCAGGGCGTAGCGATCCTGTGTGAAGCGGCAGTGCAGTCGCTTGGGAAGGCGTAATAGATCGCTTTACGGTACTTCTTTTGTAGGTCATTTTTCGCCCCGCCGGGCGAAAAATGACCTACAAAGGGTTCGAAATCTGTGGTTTGCGCAAGTCCTATGTGTAGCGTTTTTCGCCCCACCGTTCAGCGGTTCTATGTTAGGCTTCCTTGCGCTCCTGCCCTGTTATCAGCCGCACCGCGCGATCGTAGGTGAAATAATTGTAGGCCCAGTTGGTCAGCACCACCAGCCGGTTGCGGAAGCCGATCAAATAGATGATATGAACAAACAGCCAGCCGATCCAGGCGAGAAAGCCGCTGAGCCGAATACCAAACGCGTCGAACACCGCCGCCCGGCGGCCGATCGTCGCCATCTGGCCTTTGTCGAAGTAGTGGAACGCTTCCAGCGGCCGGCCATCGATCAGCGCTAGGATGTTGCGCGCCGCTTGCTTGCCCATCTGCATTGCCACCTGGGCGACCATTGGGTAGGCCTGGCCGCCTTTGTAGCCCTCCAGGTAGGCCATATCGCCGATCACGAACACCTCCGGCCGGTCGGGCAGATTCAGATCGGGCGTGATCTGAACCCGCGCGCTGCGGCCGACCGCCAGCCCTAAGGCGTCGACCAGCTCGGCCGCGCGCACGCCGGCGGCCCACACCACGGTGCTACTGTTGAGCTGTGTGCCATCCTTGAATGTCACTGTGTTGCTGTCAACCGCGGCGACAGCGGTGCCCAGCTTGACCTCGACGCCCATTTTTTCCAGGCGCTTGCGTGCGCTGCGCTGAAGCCGCTCGGGGAAGCTGGCCAGAATGCGGTCGCTGGCTTCGATGAGCAACACGCGCGCCTGCGCGACATCGAGCATCGGGTAATCCTTGCGCAGCACGTGGCGGATCAGCTCGGCGAACGCGCCGGCAAGCTCCACGCCGGTCGGCCCGCCGCCGACGATCACCAAGGTCAGCAGTGCCGCGCGCCGCACTGGATCGCGCTCGACAACCGCGCGCTCAAAGGCGCGCAGCAGCTGGTTGCGCAGCTGCTCGGCCTCGTCGAGATCCTTCATGCCGAAGGTATGCGCAGCCAGCGCCCTATCGCCAAAATAGTTGTTGGCGCTGCCAGCCGCCAGCACCAGGTAATCGTACGGCAGCGCTTTGTCGCCGCTCAGCACCAGCTTGCGCTCGAAATCGACGCCGCTGACCTCGGCCATTAGGAACTGCGTGTTTGGGTATTTTCGCAGGATGGCGCGCGCCGGGTAGGCGATCGACGCGGGGTCGAGGCCGGCGGTGGCCACCTGGTACAGCAGCGGCCAGAAGCCGTGGTAGTTGTTGCGATCCAGCACCAGCACATCGACATCGGCGCGCGCGAGCTTGGCAGCCACATGCAGCCCGCCGAAGCCGGCGCCAACCACCACCACACGCGGCCGGCCGCTTGGGCGTGGCGTCGTATCATTGTCTGCGCGCTGGGCCGGGCTGGTGTCGGGCGTCTCTATCGGCGCCTCGGTTATGATCTGATCTATCGTTTGCATGGTTTTTATCTCTTGCTCCGGCGGGGAGGAACCGTGGCAGCAGCGCTGTCCCTACGCCTCACCCGGCTGTGAATGACATCTCGGCAAGCAATTGGCCGATACGGATCATGATACGTGAAAAGCATCACAAAGTCAATCGGTCATTCGATGGATTGATGTTTTGGGTATTCTTTTTCGCCCGCCGGGCGAAAAAGAATACCCAACAGAGTAGGGAATGCCTATTTGAGAAATGCGCTGAGTGGAGATTCGGATGAGGAGGGATGGTGGGGACGGAGGGAGTTGAACCCTCACGGATTGCTCCACAAGTTCCTAAGACTTGCGCGTCTGCCATTTCGCCACGTCCCCGTGTTAGGCATTTCCATTGTAGCATAGTGGCGGGTGGCGTGCAACCGCCAGTTGTGGGCCGTGGTACAATACTGCCAGATCGTTCTACTTGACGGAGCAGAGTCTATGCGTGCGCTGCTCTCCTGGCAGGCGATTGACGCCAATCATGGCTGGCACGCCGAGAGCGCATCCGATGCCGATGGCATGCCGGTGACGCTTCTGCGCGGGCCGGAGCAGGCCGCGCCGGCCCTATTCAGCGCGGCCATTCCCTCGTGGACTGCGGAGACACCGCCTGGCAGCTGGATCGAGGTGCATCTGCGCGCGCGTATCGCCGGCCGCTGGACTGGCTTCTACCGAATCGCGCGCTGGGACGACCAGGCCGATGACGGCGCTCGGCAGAGCTTCTCGGCCCAGCGCGACGCCGATGGGCAGGCGAACACCGACACCCTGTCACTCGCGGGCGCGGCTGATGCCATTCAGCCACGCGTGCTGCTGTATGCGGTCGGCGGTGCACAGCCGGTGCTGCGGGCGCTGCGAGTCGCGCTGAACGCGCCGGGCGAACCAGCGCGGCGCTCGGCCATATTCGCGCCGCGTGAGCTGCCAGTGCCACTGCGATCGCAGATGGCCTACCCGCATGGTTCGCGGATCTGCAGCCCAACCTCGGTCGCGATGCTGCTGGCATACTGGTATGCACGCACCGGCACCGCGCGTCTGGCTGCCTTCGCCGATCGCTCTGCTGTCGCGCAGCTGGTGGCGCCGCGCGTGTACGACCCCGTTTACGATGGCTATGGCAACTGGAGCTTCAATACCGCCTATGCCGCTGCACAGGGCCTGGATGCCTACGTGGCATGCTTCGGCAACCTGGCGCAGCTTGAGCCGTGGATCGCGGCCGGCGTGCCGGTAGTGATCAGCGCGGCCTGGAAGGCCGGCGAGCTGGTGAATGCGCCGATCGCGTCAAGCTCCGGTCACTTGCTGATCGTGGCGGGCTTCGACGAGTCGGGTCACGTGATCGTCGCCGACCCGCGGGCCGAACGTGAGGACGAGGTGCGGCGAATCTACGACGCCGCGCAGCTCGAAAGGGCATGGCAGCATAGCTCCGATGGTATGGCCTACCTGATCTATCCGCCCGCCTGGCCGGTGCCAACGCTGCCCATCTAAACTAGCTATACGCGGCCTGTTACCGCTCAGTTCGCCCCAAATAGCGGCACGCACCCTGCTAATGTATCACCATGGTGCTACGAACTTGTGAGCAAATAGTTAACCAGAATCAACAAGAAGCCTGGTACACTATCAACAGCGTGTATCGTAGTGAATCATGTCGTTAATGTAGGAGCCAGGGCTATGAATACCGATACTGATGAGCGGCGAGCGTATGTCGAAGCGATCATGAACCGGCTGAGGCGCCAGTATGCCGAGCGAGCGCTGATACCGACAAAAGCGGAGGACGAAGGCGAGACGCTCTCGCTCCAGATGCTTCAGCGCCTCTATCGCCATGTCATGAGCGAGGGCTATGGCGAGTAGCAAGGCCCACCAGCATGGTATTAGACAAGGTTCACTGGCACTTTACAGTTGGGTGGGAAATTTCGAGAGGGGAGGCCCCAGGGGAAAGCGAAAAGATGAAAGCAAAAAGCTGAAAAGCCCGGCTTTCTGCTTTCATCTTTTCGCTTTCAGCCTTTCCCTCACTCCCCTTTTTCCCAAACTGTAAAGCTGAAATAGCCATGCCGAAACCTTGCCTAATGGGAAAGGAGGGAGCCTACAACGGACAACGGACAACGGACAATCGGGCTGGCTATTTTTCGAGAATCCCTTAGCGCGTCTGGTCCGCGCAGTGCCACCATGCGAAGGTGCCGGCCAGCCCGGCCAGACACGTCAGCACCACCAGAGCATAGCTCTGCAGACCAATTTGCGTTGCGCGTGGGCCCGCCATTCCACTAAACAGTGCGGGCACGGACCAGGGAAACCATGCGCCCCAACCCATTATCGCCACGATCTGAGCTAGGAATATGGTGAGGATCGCCCAGCCGATCGGCGGGAGGTAGCCACGGCCGGCGCTCGCAAGCAGCGCTACCGGCGACATGAGCGCGAGCGTGAGGCCAGCGCTGGCTAAGAGATCGGTGCTCCCCCGCCACATGAGCGCCGTCGACCAGCCGGGTAGTCCAACCGCAGCTCCCACGACGAGCCCGATCCCAAGCACGAGTCCCGTCAGTCCGGCGGCCCATATCATGACGACCACGAACTTGGCGCCCACAATCGCCGCTCGGGGAGTTGGAAGGGCAAGCAGCTCCTTCGCCGTGTGGTCGGAGAATTCGCGGCCGAACACCCAGACGGTGACAATCGTGAACAGCATCGCGCCTCCAACCGCAGTCGCTTGCGCCAGCAGACCGAAGAAGCTCGGCCAGTCGGCCACGCCGGCAGCGAGTTGCGCTTTGGCGCTGATGAGCCCCATGGAGCGGGCGCGCTCTGGGTCCTTGAGGATGATCATGAACAATCCGCCCATCAGCGGGGCGAGCGAGAAGCCAAGCGCGGTGAGCCATGGCACTTTTGACCGGCGTGCTTTGAGAGCTTCGGCCCATAGGGCCGCGCGGAAAAGGGTCATTGGGAGCCTCCTGTCAGCCGAAGGAAGTGCTGCTCGAGGTCGTCCTGTTCGACCGCGAGCCGTATCGGCGGTGTTCCGGCGGCTACAAGCACGCGTGCTACGTCATCGGGAGCCTCGAGCGCGCACGACTCGTCGAGCACAAACGACCCATCCTCATCCACACGATGCACTGCGTACCCGGCCACCTCAAGCGCGGTCCGAGCGGCTGCGCGGTCGCGCACGTCGACTGCGAGCCGGCGCGCCCGACGACGTTCGAGCTCGCCTATGTCGAGCTCCTCGATCAAGCGGCCTTTGTGGATAATGCCGATGCGGGTCGCCAGCCGATCCACCTCGGCAAGGATGTGGCTCGACATGAAAATGGTCACACCCTGTTCGCGGGCGAGCGCGCTCAGGAACTGGCGGACTTCGACTACACCCGCCGGGTCGAGACCATTGGCGGGTTCGTCGAGCACGACCAGTTCAGGTTCGTGGAGCAGGGCGCGGGCGAGGCCGAGCCGCTGCAGGTTGCCCAGCGACAGCGTGCCGGCCCGGCGGTCGGCGTACGCGGCTAACCCGAAGCGGTCGATTGCGCGCGCCGTGGCGGACGCGTCCGCCACACCATGCAGCCGCCGGGCAACCTCCAGGTTCTCGCGCACGGTGAGCTCAGGATAGGCCGCCGGTGTCTCGACCAGGTGCCCAACCCGCCGCCACGGCCCACGCCCACCTGGGCCGATCGGCTCGCCGAACAACGACACACCGCCTGCGCTCGGGCGGATCATGCCGAGCAGCGCGCGGATGGTGGTCGTCTTGCCCGCGCCGTTGAGGCCAAGGAACCCATACACCTCTCCGCGATCAACGCGCAGATCGACCGCGTCGACGGCGCGCACGTCGCCATAGCGTTTCGACAGGCCCCAGGTTTGGATTGCGGCAGTCATGGTGCTTCCCCGGTGCTGAGCACGGAGTGCTTCGACTCGCTCTGCGCCGTCGCCGGCGGTCTCGTCCATGCGACGGGCAGCGCCTCGAGCCCGCGCAGCACCAGCCCACGCCGCCAGCGCACCGCCCCCGGCGTCACCGCCAACCGTAGATCCCTGGAGCGGCGCAGCAGCGTGTTGATCGCAATCTGCCCCTCTAGCCGGGCGAGTGGCGCGCCCAGGCAGTAGTGTACGCCCTGCCCGAACGCCAGGTGTTTGTTCGGCTGGCGCGTGATGTCCAGCGTATCCGGGTTCGCGAACTGCCGCTCGTCGCGGTTGGCCGAGGCGATCGCAGCATAGACCATCGCCCCGCGCGGGATCGTGACACCAGCGATTGTGATATCCTCGCGGGCGTAGCGCTCGGTGGCCGTCTCCAGCGGGCTGGCGTAACGCAGCAGTTCCTCCACAGCCGGCTTGATCAGCGCCGGGTCGTCGCGCAGCTTCTCGATCTGGTCGGGGTGCTCCAGCAGCGCCAGCATCCCGTTGCCGATCAGGTTGACGGTGGTCTCATGCCCGGCCACCAGCAGGAGGAAGATCATCGCCAGCAGCTCGTCCTCGCTCAACTGGTCGCCGGCTTCCTCGGCCTGCACCAGCGCGCTGATCAAGTCGTCCTGGGGATTGGCTCGGCGTGCCTTGACGAGCTTGCGGATGTACCCCATGAACGCCATGGCGTTCGGGATGGCCTTCAGCATCCCCCAGCCGGACGGGTTGGACGACACAATCGTACTCGACCAGCGGTGGAACTTATGGCGATCCTCCAGCGGCACGCCCAGCATCTGCGCGATGATCGTCGTCGGTATGGGCAGGGCGTAATCGTGGATCAAATCCATGCGCCCCTGGCCCTGTACGGCGTCCAGCAGCTCGTCGGCGAGCTTCTGGATGCGCTCCTGCATCTGTTCGATCAGCCGCGGTGTGAACGCCTTATGTACCAGCCCGCGGAGTCGCGTATGGTCTGACGCGTCCAGGTCGAGCATGTTGCGCTCTAGCGGCTTGAACATGCTCGGCACCCAGGGCTGCTTGGCGAGCTGTTCCGGTGTCAAGCTGTTCAATTTGTCTTTGGCGAAGCGCTCGTCTTTCAAGGCCATCACGACGTCGTCGTAGCGGGTGATCAGCCAGGCGGTTTGCTTGCTCGGCAGGGCGACGCGGTAGACCGGTGCTTCGGCGCGCAGTCGGGCGTAGAATGGATACGGGTTGGCCTTAAATTCCGGGCTGGCGATGTTGACGTTCATGATCGGGGCCATCTGAGCCTCCTTCCTTCGGCAGCAGGCCGTCGAGAAACAGCGTGGTCAACAGGTCCGCTAGTTCGTCCCATTTGGTTTGGAGCTGCGGGTCGCCGATGATCCGCTCTATCAGCAAACCGAGAAAGGCCGCCGCAATCACGCGTAACGTCAGGGGGATGTCCAGCCGCCGGACCTTGCCTGCTTCTACCAGCTGGGCGAAGTAGGTTTTGGCAAGCGTGAACGTCGGCGCGACGACCTGCTGTAGATACAGCTCGCGCAGCTCCGGGTTCACCAGGACTTCCGACAGCACGACCTGGAAGACCTCCGGGCCGCCCTGTGTGAGCGCCGCGAATCGCTGCCGGAAATACTGCCGCATAAAACTCCGCATATCTGTATCGCCGACCTGCGCCAGGTCGTCCTCGCGCCGCTCGGTCTCATTCAGGCGGTTCAGAATGCCGAGCAGCAGCGCGGTCTTGTTCTCGAAGTAGTTGTAAATCGTCCCGTCGGCAATTCCAGCGGCCCTGGCGACATCGCGGATGGTGGTGCGGTGAAAGCCACGCTGAGCAAATACCTTCGTCGCCGCATCGAGGATCTAGGCCCGGCGTAGGGCCGCGACCTGTTCCTGAAAGGGATCGCGTGGTTCAGGCATGATGCCATCCTTTGATAATATGAACATTCAGTTTATTGAATGAATGTTCATTCAGAATTGAGTATACACCTCGAAAGATGATTTGTCAAGTCCCTCGTCAGGCTGATACCCTACTGGGTCAGCGCCAGAAAGCCCTGCTGGATGTCACGATCGCTGGAGTGTGCAATCCAGAGAGTCAATACCTGTCGTTCCAAGATCGGCGTGATCGACGCGGTCGGTACGGGCGGCGTGAAGGCCTGGCACAGCGCGCGCGGCCTGGGCGCGCCACGCATACAAGGTTGGGCGCGAGACCCCCGTTTCCCGGCTCAGCCGGGTCACCACGCCATAGTCTCCACGATGTGCGAGCATGTAGGCCGTCCATTGCGCCCGCTCATCGGGCGTGCTAGGATGCGTGCGAACCATCGGTTCCTCCCTGGTGTCATGGTTGCGGTTGGCGCTTCAACCATACCACCAGGGCTGTTTTTGTGCCAGTGGACACCACAAGACTGTAAAGTCAGGTGCCCCTAAAAAGAACCATGTCTTAGTACAACTTGGTTGCAGTTCGTTTCGGTTTGCCATGACGCATGACGAAGGACGGAAGACGAACGATCGCTTCGTCCTTCGTCGTTGGTCCCTCGTCCGTACCAGCACCAGCTGTTCGCCAAGCTGCACTAGGACGTACGCAAGCGGGAGGTTTGAAGAACCATAAGCTTTCCATACGTCCTTTTCTCCCCCATACAACACTTGACACATTCCTCCGCCTGATCTACGATACCTCGCATTCCCAGAACACGCTTTCCTTCCACTTTTTCATGCTGTCCAGCGCCGGGCGTCCCACGCTGTGAGTGGTCGTTTCGACCATGTGTTTGCTGTCTTCAGCATACTATATGGAGCTGCGATGGAACTGTCTGATATCAGCCGCTTGATTGCCGAGCAGCAGATCGAGTTTGTGCGCTTTGAGCAGAGCGATACCCATGGTATTTCGCGCTCGAAGATTGTGCCAGCGCGCCATGTCGAGCGGTTCGCGCGCGATGGCCTCAACTTTCTGCTGGGCCAGCTGGGCTTCGATGCGCAGGCCGGCGTGGCGATGGGCACCGGCTACTTGGAGGATCTTGGCTTCCCCGACAGCCGAATCTTCCCCGACCCGGCCACCTTTCGGGTGTTGTCCTGGCTCGACTCAACCGCGCGCGTGATCTGCGAGCCGCGCTTCTACGATGGCACGCCGGCCGCCGCCGCCCCACGCTTCGTCGCTCGCCGCCAGCTGGATGCGCTGCGCGAGCTTGGCTACCGCGTGCGGGTGGGCTATGAGTACGAGTTCTACCTGTGCGACGCCGCGACCGGCGCGCCGCCATACCCCGGCATCCAGATCTTCGCGACTCTGCGTAACGATTTCGATGGCGCGTTCATCCGCCAGATCATGCGCGATCTCCAGGCGGTCGATGTGGATGTTATCACGGCCAACGCTGAGTACGGGCCGGGCCAGCAAGAGATTAACTTTTCGCCCGGCTGGGATATTTCGGCCGCCGACACGGCGTTTTCATTCAAGCAAGGAGTCAAGGAGATCGCGCGCCAGCACGGCTATATCGCATCGTTCATGACCAAGCCCTACGCCGATCAGAGTGCGAGCGGCTGCCACTTCCATCATGGCCTATACCGCCTGGCCGATGGTGCGAATGCCTTCGACGACCCGCAGGGGCCGGATGGGCTTTCGACGCTCGCGCGCCAGTTTATCGCCGGGCAGCTGGCGCACGCCCCGGCTTTGACCGCACTATACGCGCCGACGGTTAACTGCGCCAAGCGCTTCAAGCTGTACTCGTTCGCGCCGACCAACGCAACCTGGGGGCTGGAGAACCGCACTGTGGGATTGCGCATCAAAGGCATTCGCGGCGCAAACACGCATATCGAAAATCGTATCCCCTGCGGCGCCAGCAACCCGTACCTGCTGCTGGCCGGCACGATCGCGGCCGGTATCGACGGTGTGCGCAACCAGCTGGAGCCGCCCGCGCCGATCAGTGGCATGGCCTACGGCATGACCGGCGTGACCGATCTGCCCACATCGCTTGGCGCGGCGCTGGATGCGCTGGAGGCCGACACGGTGCTGCGCACGGCGCTCGGCGAAGAGTTCGTCAGGCTATTCATCGCGGTCAAGCGCCACGAGATTGCAAAAGCCCAGGCGGCGATCGGCGGCTTCGACGCGCCTGAGTTCCGCGATACAGTCGACCCATGGGAGCGCGATGAGCTGTTTGAATTCCTTTAGTTCAAAGTTCAAAGTTAAGAGCTAAGAGTTCAGAGTTGAAACGAGAACGTGTAAACTCTGAACTCTGAACTCTTAGCCCATAACCCATCATGTCAGAACCCTTGCTCGAAGCCACTAATCTCTCGAAATCGTTCTCGGGCGTGCGCGCGCTCGATGACTACGCGCTGCGGCTCGCGCCGCTTTCGATCCATGGGGTGATTGGGCCGAACGGCGCGGGCAAGACCACACTATTCAACCTGCTGAGCGGCTTTCTGACGCCGACCACCGGCATGATCAAGCTGGCGGGCCGGAACATCACTGGGCAGACGGCCGATCGTGTGGCGCGGCTCGGCCTCGCGCGCACATTTCAGAACATTCGCCTTTTTGGCCAGCTCAGTGTGATCGAGAACGTCAAGATCGCGCTCCAAAGCCAGTCGCATATCTCACTGCTTGGCACGCTGGTCTCGTCGCCGGCCTTCTTGCGGCGTGAGCGCGCGCTGGAGCAGGGCGCGCTGGAACTGCTGGATCGCGTCGGCCTGGCGGCGCGGCACGGCCAGAGCGCGCGCAGCCTGCCCTATGGCGATCAGCGCCGCCTGGAGATCGCGCGCGCAGTGGCGCTGAACCCGCGGATTCTGATGCTCGACGAGCCGAATGCTGGGATGAACCCAGCCGAGACTACCGAGCTGCTGAGGCTGATCCGGCGGCTGCGCGATGAGCTGAAGATCACGATCATCATGGTGGCGCACGACATCCCGCTGGTGATGAATCTGTGCGATCGCATCCAGGTGCTCAACTATGGACGGCTGATCGCCGAGGGCGACCCCGCGACGGTGCGGAATAATCCCGAGGTGATTGCGGCGTACCTTGGATCGGTCAGTCGTCCGTAGTTCGTTGTCCGTTGCAACGGACGACTGACCACGAACGACTGACAACAAACACATGCTCGAACTACGCGACATCCAGGTCTTCTACGGCGGCATCCGCGCGCTCAGCGGCGTTTCGCTGCGGGTTGCGTCAGGGGAGCTGGTGGCGCTGATCGGCTCGAATGGCGCGGGCAAATCGACCACGCTCAAGACGATCTCGGGCCTGCTGCGCGCGCGCCAGGGCGCGATTTTTTACGAGGGCCAGGAGATTACGCGCGCCCCGACCGATCGGATCGTGGCGCTGGGCATCTCGCAATGCCCCGAAGGCCGGCGGATCTTCGGCAGCCTGAGCGTGCGCGAGAACCTGCTGCTGGGGGCGGTGCGGCATAAGGGCGCGCTCGACGAAGATTTCGATCGGGTCTATGATTTGTTCCCGCGACTGAAGGAGCGCATCGGCCAGGCCGGCGGCACGCTCTCGGGCGGCGAGCAGCAGATGCTGGCGATCGGCCGCGCGCTGATGAGCCGGCCGCGGCTGCTGATGCTGGATGAGCCGTCGCTGGGCCTGGCGCCGCTGATGGTCGAGCAGGTCTTCACGGTCATCCGTGCGCTGAAGCGCCAGGGCACCACGATTCTGCTGGTCGAGCAGAGCGTCCACCATGCGCTCGATGTGGCCGATCGCGCGTACGTGATCGAGACCGGCCGGGTCACGCTCGATGGCCCGGCGGCCGAGCTGCGGCATAACCCGAAGGTCGAGCAATCGTATTTGGGCGTGTAGCGAAGTTAAGAATTAAAAGTTTAGAGTTATGAGTTATGAGTCTTTGATGTGTTCACATCTAGCCTGCGGCAGCATGGTACTTTCCGTTCTTTGTGGGTCGTTATTTCGCCCGCCGGGCGAAATAACGACCCACAAAAGATGAGCAATGCGTGGTCAGCGTATGTCCTATTCTCAACTCACATGAATCTTGCCTATTACGCCATCCAGCAGATCGTGAACGCCCTGAGTATCGGCAGCCTGTACGCGCTGATGGCGGTCGGGCTGGCGATGGTCTTCGGCATTCTGCGGCTGATCAACTTCGCGCACGGCGACATGATGATGATCGCCGCCTATTTCGCCGCCTTCGCGCTGTTCGCCAAGCTGCCGCTGCTGGTGGTGATCATCGTTATGATCGGCGCGACGGTGCTGGTGGGCCTGCTGGTCGAGCGCACGGCGTACCGACCGATCCGTGGCGCACCAGAGGTGGCGGCGCTGCTCTCGTCGTTCGCGGTCGGCCAGATCTTGCAGAACGGCACATTGCTGACGATGCGGCAGTTGGGCCGGCCGGATCAGATCGCCTTCCCCGCGCCGGAGGTGCTGAGCGGCGTGCTGACGCTGGGGGTGATCACGGTGCCGCGGCTGAACATCGTCAGCCTGGTGGCCGGCGTGGTGCTGCTGGTGCTGCTCTCACTGTTCGTCACGCGCACCACGCTGGGGCTTTCCATGCGCGCCGCCGCCGAGGATCTGGATGCCGCGCGGCTGATGGGCATCAATATCAATCGGGTGATCGCTACCGCCTTCGCGATTGGCTCGGGGCTGGCGGCGGTGGCCGGGCTGCTGTTCGCGGTGCAGGCCGGCCAGATCAACCCGTACATGGGCTTCTTGCCGGTGCTGAAGGCGTTTATCGCGGCGGTGATCGGCGGCTTCGGCAGCATCGCTGGCGCGGTGGTGGGCGGCTACGCGCTGGGCGCGCTGGAGGTGCTGCTGACCGCGCTGCCCGGCATTGGCGACATCCTGCCGCCCGGCCTGGTCGCGCCCGGCACGCAGGCTTTTTTGCGGCAGTGGCTGCCCTCCTCGCTCTCGGGCTATCGCGATGCGTTCGTGTTTATGGCGCTGATCTTGATGCTGCTACTGCGCCCGAATGGCATTATCGGTAAGCGCGGGCGCGATGAGCTATAGACGAAAGACCAAAGATGAAAGACCAAAGCAGCTAAGAGAACGTTGGTCGTTGGTCTTTCGTCCTTGGTCGCTACGCAAGGGGCAACCGTGATCGACGCTCGTCGCCTGCTCGGCCCACTGGCCGCTATAGCGCTCCTGGCCGCCGTGCTGGCAGGGCTGCAATTCGCTGGGCTGGCGTTTTGGCAAGGGCTGTTCGTCAACCTGGGGATTTTTATTATTCTGGTGGTCAGCCTGAACCTTTCGAACGGCTTCACCGGTGTGTTTTCGCTCGGCCATATCGGCTTTATGGCGCTGGGCGCGTATATTTCAGCTGTACTTACGTTGCCGCTGCGCGAAAAGCACAACTACCTGCCGAACCTGCCGTCCTGGCTGGCCGGCGTCCACCTGGATACCACGATCGCCGGCTTCCCGATCGGCTTTCTGCTGGCGACACTGATCGCCGCTGCGCTTGTGGCTTTGATCGCGCTGCTGGTTGGGCTGGTGTTGATGCGGCTGTCGGGCCACTTCGTGGCGGTGGCGACGCTGGGCTTTCTGGTGATCGTGCGGGTACTGCTGATCAACGCCGATACCTTCACGCGTGGATCGCGCACATTTTCGAACATCACCACCTACAGCAACCTGTGGTGGGTCTGGGGCTGGGCGCTGATCACGCTGTATGTGGTCTGGCGGCTGAAGTTTTCGGCCTACGGACGCGCGATGTTTGCGCAGCGCGAGGATCGCCTGGCCGCGCTGGCGATTGGGATCGCGGTAATGCCGCCGCGGCTGCTGGCGTTCGTGGTCAGCGCGTTCTTCACTGCGGTGGCGGGCGCGCTGTTCGGGCACTTTCTCGGCTCGTTCTCGCCGGCGACGTTCTATTTCGACCTGACCTTCCGGGTCGTGACCATGCTGGTGGTTGGCGGGATGGGCTCGGTCAGCGGGTCGGTGCTGGGCGCGGCGCTGGTGATCGCGCTGGCCGAGACGCTGCGACGCGTTGAGGACACCACCCAGCTGTTTGGAATGAGCCAGATCGTGCTGGCGCTGATATTCATTCTGATCATCATCTTCCGGCGCGAAGGCCTGCTTGGCCAGCGCGAGATCGCGCTTGACCGGCTGTTTGCCAGAAAGGTGATAAGATGACAAAATGACAGAGTTAGGATGTACGCAAGCGCGGGGTTTGGAGGGGTCGCAGACCCTCCAATAATCTTCTTTTCCGCCCGTAGTGGGTGGCGAAGCCACCCACTACGGGCGGAAAAGAGAGTTTGTGGGGAAGGTTGCACCTTCCCCACACCCCTTTGCGTACGCCCTGAGGTGACAGAGTGACCGAGTGACGAAAAGGAGAGACGATGAAACTCAGACTCGTAGCGCTCACGTTCATCGTGGCGTTGATCCTGGCCGCATGTGGCGGCGGAACGACGACCGCGCCCGCCTCGACGGCAGCTCCGGCGGCAGAAGCTCCTACAGCCGCCGCGCCAGCGGCTACGGCCGGCCCCGCCGCCGCGGCCGGATCGGGCGATTCGATCAAAGTCGGCGGCGGCTTCGCGCTCACCGGCGATGAGTCGGCGCTCGATCTGCCGGCGGCTAATGGCGCCAAGCTGGCTGCGAAAGAGATCAACGCTGCCGGCGGTGTGCTGGGCCGCCAGATCGACCTGATCGTTCACGATACGCAGTACAAGATGGACGTGACTGCGCAGGTGGCCAAGCAGTTTGTCGAGCAGGATAAGGTCATCTCGGTGATCGGCTTCACCGACACCGACTCGGTGCTGGCATCTGGCCCGACCATCCAAGGCGCTGGGCTGCCGTTTATCACTGCCGGCGCAACGTCGCCCAAGATCCCAACCCAGGTGGGCGACAACATGTTCCTGGCCTGCTTCGGCGACAATGTCCAGGCGGCGGTGGGCGCGGAGTATGGCTTCAACGATCGCGCTCGAAGATCAGTATGACGACAAAGCGACCGACTTCTCGGCGCAGATCGCCAAGGTCAAGGCGCTGCCCGCGCAACCCGATTTCTACTACATTGCGGCCATGCCCTACAACGTTGGCCCGGTGGTAAAGCAGTTCCGCGACGCCGGCCTGACCGGCCCGATCATCGGCGGCGACGGCTACGATACGCCCGATCTGGTGAGCGTGGCCGGCAAATCGGCCGAGAATGTGTTCTTCACCACCCATGCGCTGATGGATGCGGCCAGCGGCACCGACGGCATCAAGAAATTCATCGCAGCTTACAACAAGGAGTACGGCCACGATCCTGAAAATGCCTTCGCCGCGCTTGGCTACGACAGCATGTACCTGCTGGCCGATGCGCTCAAGCGCGCCGGCTCGACCGACGCCGCGGCCATCCAGAAGGCGATCAAGGCCACCAAAGACTTCCCCGGCATCACCGGCAAGATCAGCTTCGGTGATAGCAACGTGCCCCAGAAGGGGGTGACGGTCATTGCGATCAAGGATAGCAAGTTCACGCTGGGCGCCGAGCTGGTGCCGGAGAAAGTACCGGCGCCGTAGAGTTCCAATCGATCGCATGTTGGGATAGGACGTGCGCAAGCGGGTGGTTTGCAGGAACGCAGTCCCGCCATACAAAGCTCTTTACCTGGCGCTGGCAGAGCCGCTGTGCCAGCGCCAGGTAAAAGACTACTGCGGGGGCGGTGAAGACCTAATCGTAATATCCAGCACTTGCTTAACATTCCGAATCTGATACGATAGACACGTATCCGTAGTCAGATGGAAAAGGCCAGGTTCGCAATGTCGCAGCTTCTCAGCCCTGCAATCGCCTTGATGAATCGCCTGCGCTACCCGCAAAAGTTCCTGCTGATCAGCCTGCTGTTCATCGTCCCATTGGCGTTGGTGATGGCGCTGCTGATCGCCGAGGTCAACACGAAGGCCGACTTTGCGCAAAAAGAAGAGTATGGCACCGAATATCTGCGCGTGGTGCGCAAATTGCTCGAAGACGCGCTGCACGAGCAATCGACGGCACATGCGTATATCAATGGCGATGCGGCGCTCGCGGCCGAATTTCAGCGCTCCCAGGCCCAGATCGACGACGATCTTGCGGCGCTTGGCATTATCGACAGCCGGCTAGGAGCGCCGCTGAAAACCACCGAATCGTTCAACGCGCTGAATACCTACTGGCGCGAGCTGAAAAGCAAGCTGCCGCTCATCAGCATGCGTACGAGCGATGATCTGCACGCGACCTTGATTGCCAATATTCGTGGCCTGATCGCGCTGGTCGGCGACAGTTCCAATCTGATCCTCGACCCTGACCTGGATAGCTACTACACGATGGACGCGGTGCTGCTCAAGCTGCCCGAAAACCAGGATCTACTGGCGCGGACGCATATGCTCGGCGAACGGATTATCATCCAGCAGGGCTTTACATCCGACGACGAAGCGCAGTTGACCATCCTGAGCGGCCTGTTGCGCTCGAATATCAGCGCGATCGCGCAGGGCATGGATGTAGCGTTTGCGAATAATCCGGCTGGAAATGTTCGGCCGACACTGAGCGCTCCGCTCCATGATATCGTTACGGCCAACGAAGCGATGCTGGAGAGCATCAACCGTGAAATGATCTACGCCCCGACGATCGCGATCAAACCGGGAGCATATCGGGCATTGTCGGATGCGGCGCTGCAGCGCAGCTTCACGTTCTGGGATCGTGCGGTCGCTACGCTCGACGATCTATTGCAGGCGCGCATCGACGACGCGAATCAAAAAAAGAACCTGGTGCTGATTGTCACCACGTTGGTGTTGGCGCTGGTGCTGTACCTGTGGATCGCCTTCTATGTCGCGGTTCGGCGAACGGTCGCCGGCCTGGATGTGGCGGCGCAGCGAATGATCAGTGGCGATATGTCTAAGGCGATCCAGCTCGATAGTCGCGATGAGTTGGGCGATGTGGCGCGCTCGTTCAACAGCGTCGCCAGCGCGCTAATCTCGTCCAGCGCCTATCGCCAGGCCGTGGTGGATAATGCGGTGGACGGTATTATCACAATCGGCGACGATGGCCGGATCGATTCGGTCAACCCGGCCGCCGCGCGGATCTTTGGCTATGCCGCCGGCGAGATCACCGACCAGCCGATCCAGCTGCTGTTGCCGGCACCACACGATCGGCAATATCAGGTTGTCGGCGTTGGGCGCGAAGTGGTCGGGCAGCGCAAGGATGGCACTGAGTTTCCGCTCGACCTGGCGATCGGCGAAATGCGCCTGGGCGACCAGCATCGCTACATCGGGGTAGCGCACGACCTGACCGAGCGCAAGCGCGCGGCAGAAGAACACGCGCGGTTACAGGAGCGGATCATCCAAGCCCAGGCGGCCACGTTGGCCGAGCTTTCCACGCCGCTGATTCCAATCAACGACCAGGTTGTGGTGATGCCGTTGATCGGCGCGATCGACAGCGATCGCGCGGGCCAGGTGCTGGAGACGCTGCTGCACGGGATCGAGCGCAGCCGTGCGCGTGTAGCCATTCTGGATATCACCGGTGTTCCACTGGTCGATACGCAGGTGGCCAAAAGCTTGATAGTCGCAGCTCAGGCGGTGCGGCTGCTTGGCGCGCGGATCGTGCTCACCGGCATTCGTCCCGAGGTGGCGCAGACGTTGGTGGGGCTAGGCGTGGATCTGGGCGATATCGTCACGCATAGTACGTTGCAGAGCGGGATCGCATACGCGACGAAGGAGAAGCCAGGAGTCAGGAGCCAGAAGTCAGAAGGTTCCAAATTCTGACTTCTGGCTCCTGACTTCTGGCAACTTGGAGGAAAGCTATGGCACCCGAAAACATCGTCCAGCAGGCGCACGACGCTGGCGCACGGCTGGTGCGCTTCCTGTACTGCGACAACGGCGGCACGATTCGCGGCAAGGCCACCGCACTCAGCGGGCTGGGCGGTCGCCTGTCGGATGGGATCGGCCTGACGGTGGCGATGATGGCGATGAACAGCCTGGATCAGCTCCAGCCGGTGGATGGAATGGGGCCGGTCGGCGAAATTCGCTTGGTGCCCGACCCGGATAGCTTCGCGCTGCTGCCCTACGCGCCGCACAGCGCGGCCATGTCCTGCGACATGGTCACTAGCGACCGAACGCCGTGGGGCGCTTGCCCGCGCACGTTCCTGAAGCGTATGCGCGAGCATGCCGCCGCGCATGGCTACTCACTGCACGCCTCGATGGAGGCCGAGTTCTCGCTAGGCCGCCGCCAGGAGGATGGCAGCTATGTGCCGTTCGACGACGCGCTGTGCTTCTCCTCGATCGCGATGACCGAGGCCGCGCCGTTTGCCGGCGCGCTGGTGGCAGCGCTGGAGGCACAGGGCATCACTGTCGAGCAGTACTACCCCGAGCTGGGCCATGGCCAACACGAGGTGTCCATTCGCCACGTCGAGGTGCTGCGCGCGGCCGATAACCATATCAAGCTGCGCGAGACGATCCGCGGCGTGGCGCTTGAATATGGGCTGTACGCCTCGCTGGCGCCCAAGCCGTTCCCCGACCAGGCTGGCAATGGCGCGCACATTCACTTCAGCCTATGGGATGGCGCCGGCCGCAATATCTTCTACGACCGCGCCGCGCCGGATGGTTTGTCCACGATCGGGCAGCAGTTTATCGCCGGCATGCTGGCGCACCTGCCGGCGCTGGTGGCACTGACATGCCCGAGCTTCAATTCGTACAAGCGACTCCAGCCACAATCGTGGAGTAGCGCCTACACCGCCTGGGGCCACGACAACCGCGAGGCGGCGGTGCGGGTCGCCTCGCCGTTCTGGAGCGACGTCGAGGGCTCGACCAACCTGGAGCTGAAGGCGGCCGACAGCTCGTGCAATCCCTACATCGCGCTGGGCGGGCTGCTTGCGGCCGGGCTGGATGGCATCGAGCGCGGGCTAACGCCAGGCGCTTCGACCGAGGTCGATCCAGCGAGCCTATCCGACGCTGAGCGCGCCGCGCGTGGCATTCGCCGCCTGCCGGCTTCGCTCGACGAGGCGGCCGACAATTTGGCGGCAGACGCAGTGCTGATGAATGCGCTGGGCGACCTGCTAGGTCGCTCGTATCTGGCGGTACGGCGCTCGGAGGCGCGGGCCTATGCCGAGATGAGTGATGCGGCGCAGTTCAGGGGGCATTTTTATAAATATTAGGCGCCTCTGCTTGCTAACAGCGCCTCGATCTTGGCCTTGAGCCGGAGGAAATTGACCGGCTTGGTTTCGAAGTCATCGCAGCCGACCGTGTAGGCGCGATCGCGATCCTCGGCCATCGCGTAGGCGGTGAGCGCTACGATCGGAATCGTGCGCGTGTCAGGCGCCGTTTTGATCTGTGTGGTCGCCTGCCAGCCGCTTAGAATCGGCAGGCCCATATCCATTAAGATCAGATCGGGGAGTTGCGACTGGGCCAGCGATACGGCCTGTGCGCCGTCGACGGCGGTGATGACTTCGAAGCCCTGAATCAGAAGATAGCGGCCGATCATCTCGCGGTTCAGCAGGTCATCTTCGACCAGAAGGATGAGCGCCATAGCATGTTTCTCCTAGTCTGAGCGATCGGCCGCGATTGCCGGCGTAGTGCTCGGAGGCGTGTCGCTTGCATTGGTGGCCGGAGCTATTGAAATGTCGGCTGGCAGGTGAATTGTAAACGTCGAACCTTGGCCAAGCTGGCTCGACACCGTCAGCTCGCCGCCCATCAGCTGACAAAATCGCCAGCAGATCGCCAGCCCCAATCCAACGCCGCCATACTGGCGCGTGTCTCGGGTGTCATTGCGCGCGAAAGGCTGGAACAGCTGCGGCAGCTGGTTGGGCGCGATGCCGATGCCGGTATCGGTGATCTCGAAGATGACGACGGACGGTGGACGACGGACGACCGGTAGCTCTGTGAGGGATGTGCTTGTGCGGTCAGTGGTCGGTGGTCGGTGGTCGGTGGTCGCTTCCGCGAGCCTCACGGCCAGCGTGATCGTGCCGTGCTCGGTGTATTTGGCGGCGTTTGAGAGCAGGTTGATCAGAATTTGCTGAACCTTGGCGCTGTCGAGTTGCAGCGTGCCCCCAGGCTGATTGTATTGCACATGCAGCATGTTGTTGTTCTTCGCGATCGCCGGGCCTACCTCGCGTACGGCCTGCTCGACCAGCGTAGCGATCTCGACCGGCTGGGGGTGCAGCTCCATGTCGCCTGACTCGATCTGGGCCAGATCCAGCACATCGCTGATCAGCTTCAGCAGGTGAGTGCCAGCTGCGCTGATTCGGTCGAGGTCGGATAGCAGCGGCGGGTTGGACGCGATCCGCTCGTGATGTTCGATCAGGCCAGTGTAGCCGAGAATGGTGGTCAGCGGCGTGCGCAGCTCGTGGCTCATGTTGGCCAGAAACGCACTTTTAGCGCGGCTGGCGGCCTCGGCTTGATCGCGTGCTACAGCAAGCTCGTGCGTACGCTCGGCCACCCGCCGCTCGACCTCGGCGTACGAATGCGCCAGATCGCGCCCGGCCGCCTCGCTAGCGCGTAGCGCGTGGGTGAGATGCTCGTTGATGATCCGGCCGGTGAATGCAAGAAAGAGCAAGATCACGGGCGGCACAATATACAGCGAGACGACGTCGATGCGTAGCCCGAGATCGCGTGATTGATCGAGCATGCGTGCCAGGAAGCCGGCCTCGTAGAGCAAGCCGCTTAATACCCCCCAGCGGATCGCGGAGCGCGGTGGTTCAAAGAACGTCGCGATCACGATGAAAACGCCCATCCCCATCGCGCCAAGCAGCACCTCGTTTTTCGCGGCGACGAAGACCACGAGAGCCATAATGAACATGCCGCTGATAACAAAGATACGTGCCGCGCGTAGAATCTGCTTGCGCCTGACGAGATTGAGGCACCACCAGGCGAATAATACCAGCACGATCACCCCGCCGCTGCCGGCCAACGTTGTCCAGGCCGGGTCGGCAAGGAAGCCGATCATATTGAGCAGCGCTGCAATTGGACCGATTCGCGCAGTCCACAAGAGTAGCGCTGTCAGAGTTTCCTGCTGGTAGTATTCTTCACCCAACATAGGCTCAGTGCATCCGCTCCGCGTGTTTGGAATCCTGTATGTGGCGCTTGCGGCAGCGTGCTGCTGAGATTCCCTGGGGCAGGCGGCGCGGGACAGCTTAGTATAGCGTATGATAGCGATTATGAGAATACTCCGAGCGATGATGGTAGATAACAATTCACTCATAGACATGGTTCTTGCGAACCTTACGCTCCAAGGAGGCGTCTATGTCCGGATCGATCGACCTATCGGGTATTGCGATCCTCGATCACCACTGCCACACGCTGCTGCGGCCGGGCGCGCCGCTGATTGGCGATGGCTTCCGGCGCTTCTTCGCCGAGACAACCGACCCGCGCATGGCGGCGCACATCCAACACACGATTTTCTATAAGCGTATGCTGCGCGATGTGGCGACGCTGTTCGGCTGCGCGCCCAGCGAGGAGGCGCTGCTGGATCTGCGCGCCGCCACTCCGCCGGAAGTATACGCTCGCCGCCTGTTCGACGCCGGCAACTTCCGCGCGCTGCTAGTCGATACCGGCTTCCGTGGTGCCGACAGCTACGATCTCGACGAGCTGAGCCAGGTCGTCGGCCGGCCGGTCGAGACGATCATCCGGCTTGAGACGCTGATGGAGCAGCTGATCGCCGCCAGGGCGACTTTCGGCCAGGTCGAGGATGCCCTGCGCGCCGAGCTGCGGGCGGCGCGCGCACGCGGCGTGGTTGGGCTCAAGAGCATCGCGGCCTATCGCGGCGGGCTGCACGTCCAGCCGCGCAGCTTCGAGCA
>WNFV01003213.1_pt1 | contig 22696 bp, 20 predicted proteins | sample 5400101 | NCBI WGS metagenome assembly WNFV01 (sample SAMN13153361, study PRJNA577476) | soil metagenome | isolation source: 115 cm soil or saprolite under grassland replicate 1 | place: USA:California | collected 2016-06-15 | reverse complement strand
CCGCCCGACCCGGTCCGCGTGCTTCAGCAGGCCCTGGGCGAGATGGCCGAACGTCGCCGCGGGCGCCAGCAGCACGACGTTGCGCACCGCGACGTCGGCCGGCATCGCGCCGGCGGACTGGGCCCGGGCCAGCGCGTCGAGAGCGTTGTCGATGAAGACCGCGCCAGTGCTGTGCCCGACCAGCGTCACCTGCGGGCGGTTCCCGGACGCCGCGAGCGCCCTGCCCAGCTCGGCCAGGAACAGCGCGCCGGCGTGCGGCGCGTCGCCGGCGGCGAACGTGTCGAGGGTGTCCTTCTTCATCGCCGCCCAGACCGCCGCCCCGGCGTTGGCCAGGTAGAACTCGCGCAGCAGCTCCTCCACCGCGGTCGGGTACACGCCGTGGTCGGTGCCGTCCCGGAACCGCTCCACGACCTTCGCGAACACCGCGGCGAGCTTCCTGGCCAGCAGCGCGGTGCTGAGGATGCCGCGCTCGCCGGCGGCGGGGCCCGGGTCGATGGCGGCCAGCACGTCCGGCGACATCCAGGTCTGCTCGGAGGTGCGACGCTCGACCGCGACCCCGCGCGCGCCGGTGACGACCCGTTCGGGGTGCAGCCCGGCCAGCACGGACTCCAGCTGCGCGGCCAGGTCGTCGTCGGCGGCGACCGCGACCTCGAGCTGTCCTCGTTCGTCGTCGTCGACCGGCGCGAGCTCATCGGCCGGCCGCCGTCCGTCGTACGGCTCCCCGCCCTCGTCGCGCGCCTTCAGCTGAGCGTTGACTTCCATCTCGTACGGCAGGGTGAGCTGGCGGGCCGCCCGCTGCGCGGCGGTCTGGTCGAGCTTGCCGACCACGAACCGCAGCAGCCAGCGCAGCAGCCGCTTGCACAGGTCCTCGGTCAGGATCTCGCGCAGGTTGCCCGTCACCACGTCGACCAACCCGCTGCTCCAGACGAAGAACACCGGGTAGGCGCCGGCCCGCTCGTACTGGGCCGTCAGCCTCCGCGCCGTGTCGAAGCCGTGGTCGGAGCTGACCAGGCCGCCGTGGAAGTGGATCACCACCCGGTCCTCCGCCGCGGCCTGCTGTGCGATCGCCCGGACCTGGTCGGCGGTGGTGGTCGCGAGCAGGCCGTCGCCGCGCGTGTGGATGACGTGCCGCGTCGCGTCGTACACCTCACCGACCGCCATGGTCCGCCCCCCAATGCCGACCCCGTGGTGCTCTTTCGATGATGCCACTACGGAGGGTGAGCAGGAAGGGGCACCGGCGCGGCAGCAGGGCTGAGTAGAACCACCGATGTTGCGAGTTGGCCTCCTGGGGAACACTGGTCCGGGTCCGTCCCCGTGCGAAGGTGTCCTCTGTGAAGCGAACCGCGATCGTGTGCCTGTCCGCCACGGCCATGCTCACCGGCGTCCTGTCCGGCTGTACCGACAGCAAGTCCAACGGCGGGAACAAGCCGGCCGACCCGGACGACAAGGAAGCCGCGTCGGCGCAGGTCATCGCCAAGTTCGCGGCCGCGTGGGAGAAGGCGTGGGCACCGAACGGCAAGCCCGACGAGGCAGCGGCGCTCACCGACGCCCCGACCACGTTCGGCCCGCGGCTGGACGGCCTGGACTCGGCCCTGGTCGCAAGACCTGGAAGATCAAGGCCACCGGCGACGTCATCTATCCGGGCCTCGGCGACACCAACACCCTGAAGCGGTCCCGCATGTTGCCGCCGCGCGCGTCGATCCTGGACCGCACCGGCAAGCCGCTGACCGCGAACCGGCCGGTCGTGCTGCTCGGCGTCGAGGCCGGCAAGAAGGCCACCGCGGCGACGTACGCGGCGTTCACCAAGTACGTGCAGGTCGACGGCTCCAAGCTGCGGCAGCGCGCGCTCAGCACCCCGGCCGGGCAGTTCGTCGAGGCGATCACGCTGCGCCAGGAGGACTGGACGAAGGTGCGGGCCAGGTTCGACCCGCTGCCGGGCGTGGTGAGCATCGGCGACACCCAGTCGCTGGCGGCGACCCCGTCGTTCGCGCGGGCGATCCTCGGCGGCATGAAGCAGGCGACCGACGAGACGCTGAAGAACGCCGGTCCGACCGCGTCGTCCACCGACCAGCTCGGCTCCAGCGGGCTGCAGTTCGTGTTCCAGCGCCAGCTCGCCGGCACGCCCGGCGCCACCGTCACAATGCGCGATCGCAAGACGAAGCTCACCGTGAAGAAGGTCTTCACCCAGCCGGCCAAGCCCGGCACCGCGGTGCGGACCACGCTCGACGTGCGGCTGCAGAACGCGGCCGAGGCGGCCGTGGCGACGAGCAAGCTGCCGACCTCGCTCGTCGCGATCCAGGCCTCCACCGGGCAGATCCTGGCCACCGCGAACGGGCCCGGCACCACGTCGTACAACCGCGCCTTCCTGGGCCGCTACGCGCCGGGCTCGACGTTCAAGATCGTCACCTCGACCGCGCTGGTCGGGCAGCTGCACATGACGCCGAACTCGCCGGTGACCTGCTCGAACACGATCACCGTGCTCGGCAAGACGTTCAAGAACTACGACGCGCTGACGGCGTACGGCGCGGGCACTCTGCAGAAGGCCTTCCAGCAGTCCTGCAACACCGCGATGATCTCCAACCACGGCAAGCTGGGCCGGGACGGCATCCGCAACGCGGCCGCGCTGTTCGGCATCGGCCAGGAGCACCAGATGTCGCTCGCGTCGTACGGGGGCTCGGTGCCGTCGCCGAAGGACGAGGTGGACAAGGCCGCGTCGATGATCGGTCAGGGCACGGTGACCGCCAGCCCGCTGCAGATGGCGCTGGTCGCGGCCGCGGTGAAGAGCGGTACGCCGATGAAGCCGGTGCTGGTGCTCGGCAAGGACCCGTCCGGCCCGGCCGCGAAGCCGCTGCCGCCGGCCATCGTCGCCGCGCTGCGGCAGATGATGCGCGCCACCGTCACCGGCGGTACGGCGCACATCCTCGGCCAGTCCGGCGTGGTGTCGGCCAAGACCGGTACCGCCGAGGTCGTCGTCAAGGGCAAGGTCACCACGAACGGCTGGATGGTCGGGTTCCGCAACGACATCGCCTTCGCGTGCATCGTCGAGGGCGGCGCCTCCGGCGCCAAGGCCGCCGGCCCGGTCCTGAAGAACTTCCTGGGGAGGTTCTAGAACGACAGGATCTCGTCGACGGCGGACTTCATGTCGGAGCCGTCGAGGGTCATCAGGTCGAGGTCGTCCGGCATGCCGGGCGAGTTGAACAGCCGCAGGTCGCGGTGCTTGGAGGCGGCGTCGAGCGCGTTGCGGACGAACCGGGCGTTGCCGAGCTCGTCGATGCGGCCGTTGGAGCAGACCTGGCCGAGCACCGCGGTCAGGCTGGCCAGCGCCTCCTTGGTGAGGTGGTCGCCGCGGGCCTCGGCCATCCGGCGGGCGATCTCGCGCAGCTGGTCGGCGGTGTAGCGCGGGAAATCGATCCGGACCGAGAACCGGCTGCGCAGCCCCGGGTTGGCCTCTAGGAACTTCGCCATCGGCTCGGGGTAGCCGGCGACGATGACGATGATCCGGTCGCGGTCGTCCTCCATCCGCTTCAGCAGCGTGTCGATCGCCTCGACGCCGAAGTCGTTGCTGGAGATGCCCTCGCGCTTCAGCGCGTACGCCTCGTCGATGAACAGCACGCCGTCCATCGCCCGGTCGATCACCTCGTTCGTCTTCACCGCGGTGTGGCCGATGTACTCACCGACGAGGCCGGAGCGGTCGGTCTCGACCACGGTGTCGGCGGCGAGCAGGCCGAGCGCGCAGTACAGCTTGGCGACCACCCGGGCGACCGTGGTCTTACCGGTGCCGGGTGGGCCGGCGAAGATCAGGTGCCCACCGAGCTTGCTCGTCGGCAGGCCGCGCTCGGCGCGCATCAGGCCGGCCCGCACCTGGGCCGCCACCGCGGAGACCTGGCGCTTCACGTCGGCCATCCCGACGTTGCGGTCCAGCTCGTTCAGGATGCCCTGGACCGCGCCCCAGTCCGGCTGCCGGTGCAGCACCGGAGCCTGGGTCTCGGCCCGGCGCACGACCGGCTTGCCCTCCGGCTCCTTGGGCAGCGGGAACGTCTCGAGCTTGACGCTGGAGTCCATCACCGCCTGCGCGACCTGGCGGTGGTCCGGGTCCTGCCCGTACACCCACTGGAACTGCCGCAGCGCCGCCTCCTCGCGATCCATCGCGCGGTGCACGAAGCCGAGGAAGTACTCCGCGTCGAGCTGGACCAGGTGGTTGACCGTCAGGCCCGCGGCCTGCTTGAGCACCGTCTCGGCCTCGCCCCACTGCGCGGTCTGCGCGAGCACGATGCCGAGCCGCAGCAGCGCCTCCGCGCCGATGTGGCCGTTCGTCGGGACCTTCCGGAAGGCTTCGATCGCACCGCGCATGTCCCGGGCCTGCTGGGCGATACAGCCGAGCACGAAGTCCTTGCGCAGGTCCTCGATCAGCCGGTCCGCGCACTTCAGCGCCTTCTCGGTCTGGCCCAGGTCGGCCAGCCGCAGCGCCTCCGCGTGCCAGACCTCGTCGGTGGTCTCCAGCGGCTGGTGGAACCACCAGCCGGCGAAGAAGGTCGAGCTCAGCCGCCGCTTGTCCGCGTCGCGCTCCTCGCCGAACCGGTCGATCCCGGCGACCATCTGCGCGAGCGCCAGCTCCTTGTCACCGCCGGCCGCGTGCACGCCGAGCCAGCCGTCGGTCATCCCGGGGTCGAGCTGCACGGCGCGGCTGAACGACTCCAGCGCCGCCACCTTGTCGGGGCGCTCCGGACGCTCGTCCGGCTTCATGAACCCGAGCTGCTTGGCCCCCCGCACCCACAGGCCGCGGGCCCGGCGTCGCGCCACCGGACCTGCCGACTGCTGAGACATGTCCCTCCTCGCGCATCGACTCACCGCAGATCCTCTCATCGCGCCGTGGCACCCGTCCCGTTGTCCACAGCGCGCCGGGGATCCGGCCGCGAGTCAGCTCCGGCGCACGGAGACTACCGTCCCCTGCGCGGCCGCGCACAGCGTCTCGGTGCCGCCGGGATCGACGTCGTACAGCTCGCACCGGCACGTGGCCTGCCGCCCGCCGGCGTGTACGACGTTCGCCCGCGCCCGCAGCACGGGCCCGCTCGCGGGGCGCAGGTAACTGATCGTGAAACCGCCGGTCAGCACCTGCGGCCCGAACGCGAGCCCGCCGGCGAAGGTCAGCGTGTTGTCCGCCAGATAGGCAAGCACGCCGCCGTGCACGTGTCCGTTCTGCTGCCGCAGCTCGTCGCGGACGTCCAGCTCGAGCGCCGCCTCGTCGTCGCCGTACGACGCGATGCGGGCGCCGAGCAGCACGCTGAACGGCTGCGCGGCCAGTACTTTGTCGGCCAGTTCACGGGTCAGCTCTGTCACGAACTGTCATGTTACTCGCGAGTTACGCGGGCTGGGCGTGCGCGCGTTCCTCCTCGGTGGTGCCGCCCCAGACGCCGTACGTCTCGCCGGTGGCGAGCGCGTGCTCGCGGCACTGGCGCCGCACCGGGCAGGTCGAGCACAGCGACTTGGCCAGCACTTCGCGGGCCCGGCGGCGCAGGCCGCGCTCGGACTCGACGCTGAAGAACAGGTCCGGGTCGACGTCACGGCAGGCGGCCTGCTCCTGCCAGCTCCAGTTGTCCCACAAGGGGGCCGGCAGCCGGGGCGGGGCTTTCGCCACCGCGCCGGCGGGCGGTTTGCGGCGTCGCGCACGCGGATGGGTTTCGAGGGGCACAGTCGGGTTCATCGCAGAACCTCTTCATAACGGCTCGCGAGCCGCGGCTGCTGGCTGAACCGCGGGTATCGACGATCCTACCCAACGGTTGCGCCGCCACACCTGGATTGCGGTTACCTGCAAGTCACCGCGGAACGCCGCCGGGGAGGCGACGGCCGTGGCCGCCACCTCCCCGGGGCTGGTGCTCAGGCGATGCTCAGCCGAACACGCGGATCCGCATCGTGGTGCCGCTCTCCGACAGCACCTTGATCTTCACGCCGACGTGCGGAACCTTCACGCCGTGGCCCTGGACGTTGTCCTGGAACCAGTAGTCCTGCAGGTCGTCGAACACCGGCCGGCCGCCGAGGCCGCGGACGTAGTTCGCCTGCCCGTTCACGGTCAGCGAGAACGAGTCCGACTTCTCCAGGCCGAAGGTGGCGTCGTAGTTCTGGATCCGGGCCCGCCACGCCGTGCCCGCGAGGTTGAACTTGTCCTCCGGGTTGGCGTCGATCGGCAGCCACTTGCCCTCACCCGGGTGCACCGAGGTCTGGTTGTTGTTCTGGGAGGTGTCCCAGTACGAGACCAGCAGGCCGTTCTGGTACGGGAAGTGCTCCACCCAGTCCGGCCGGTCGGCACCGACGAAGTTGTACGGCCCGTACTGCAGGTACTGGTCGTACGACGTGTAGGTGTAGTTCGACGCGAGGTAGAAGTTGTCGTGCTCGGTGACGTACGAGTCCGCCGCCGGCGAGAAGCCCGCCGCCGTCCAGCCGTTGTCGCCGTTCTCCGCGCCGTCCTCGACGACCGTCGTACCGCCGGCGGTCACCTTGATGTCGTCGGCGAAGAACCCGACCGGGGCCACCCCGCTGTCGGTCACGTAGTGGAACCGCAGGCCGATGGTCTTGCCCGCGTACGGGGTCAGGTCGAACGTCGCCGGCACCCACTTGCCGCCGGTGCTGCCGTCGATACCGTTGCCCTCGGCACTCTTCGTGATCGAGCCCGGGATCGCCTTGTAGCCGGTGCCGTCGTCGACCTCGACGTAGGCGTAGTCACACGGGTCCGGACCGCAGTCCTCGATGTCGTACGCGGCCTGGAAGGTCAGCTCCGCGCTACCGGCCGGCAGTGTCACCTGGCGCGACAGCGAGGTGTTCTTGTTGTCGCCCTGGCCGCTCCACCAGCTCTTCGCCCCGGCGTACGGCGCGATCAGCGGGTGCGAGACCTTCTTCTTCGGCAGCACCACGACGACGCCCTGCGCCTTGTCGGTGTTGTACTCACCCGGGCCGAGGTCGATCTTCCTGTCCTGGCCCGCGACCACGGTCTCGTAGTCCAGCCAGCCCAGCTGCAGCTTGTCCCAGGTACCGAAGTCCTGCGGCTTGCTGCCGATGCTGTTCGCCCCCTGAGCGCCGGCGCGGGACTGCGCCATCACGGTCCACCAGGCGACCGGGTCAGAACCGCCCGCGGTGTCGTAGTGGTCCGGCAGGCCGAGGTCGTGGCCGTACTCGTGCGCGAACACGCTCAGGCCGCCGTTCTCCGGCTGGATCGTGTAGTCGCCGACCCACAGGCCGGTGCCGCCGATCTGGCTCCCGCCGAGCTTGTTGCCGTCCGGGCCGGTCGTGCTGCCTGAGTAGTTGTACCAGCGGTGCGACCAGATCGCGTCCTCGCCCTGGCGCGGGTCACCGTCGGCCTGGTCGCCGCCGGAGTGCACGATCTGGAAGTGGTCGATGTACCCGTCGGGCTCGTTGAAGTCGCCGTCGTGGTCGTGGTCGTACCGGTCCCACTTGTCGTACGCCGCCAGCTCGGCCTTGATCTGCTCGTCGGTCTTGCCGGCCGCGTGCTGCGTCTCGACCCACGCGCTGATGCCGTCGCGGATCAGCGCCCAGGTGTTGCTGCAGACGTTGCCCGCGCACGGGTAACCGTTGCTGCGGCCGTAGCGAGCCTCGTTGTACGGCACCTTGACCCAGTCGGTCACCGTGCCCTCGACGCTGTACCGGCCGGACGACTGCGCCTCGTAGAAGGTCTTGACCGAGTCACCCTCGGTGCCGAAGTACAGGTTGCGGAAGTAGTCCGGCGAGTAGTCCACCTGCCAGTTGGTGTGGTTGTCCTTGGTGCGGTCCGGCTCCGGGATCGCGTTGTGCAGCGGCCCCTCGAAGGTCGCCGGACCCGGGGTCGAGGCGCTGGTGTCCTGGTCCGGGTAGCTCGGGTGCCGCTCGTTGCCGAACTCGGCCAGGATCACGAAGATCTTGTCGGTCTTCTCCCGGGCCAGCTCGACGTAGTCCGGCTTGCCGGCGACGGCCGGCGCGATGGTCCGGCCGTTCTTGTCCTTGACCGCCGGGGTGCTGGCCTCGCGGCCGACCTGGACGACGGTGCTGCCGCCGCGCTCGAAGGTCTTGGCCTCGCCGCTCAGGACGTCGGCCAGCCCCTCCTCACGCAGCGCGCGGCGCTTGGCCTCGTACGGGCTCAGGACCTCGTCGGCCGGGGTCTGCTCCGCGGTCGTGGTGGTGGCGGCGGCCTGCGTCTGCTGGACCGCCTGGGACGGCTGGGCGTTCAGGGCTGCCTGGCCGGTGCCCCACACCGCGGCCAAGCCGAGCGCGCCGATGGCGGCCGCTCCCCGTGCGCGATTCAATCGCACGATCTCTCCTCCTCGGGAAACCGCCGCGGGGTCGGCGCGGCGCAATGTAGCGACGCCCCCGAGTGGGCTCTCGGAGGCGCAAGCGAAGCGACGATAAGCGACCACGAACCATCGGCGGAAGTAACCGAACGCGGGTTAACCCTTGACCTTGCCGCCCCCAGGGGGTTCGCACCGCGAGCCATGGTTCCCACCCCGTCACAACAGGGTGTTAACCCTGACAGGCGGTGCTAGGCCCCACGTTGTACCCGGGCTCGCTCGATCGCACCCTCGATCCGTCGTACGACGACCACCGGCTTAGCCAGCTCTGCCCAGATGACGCGTACGACGATCAGGCCGTGATCGCGCAACCGGTCCTCGCGCGCCTTCTCGGCGACGACGACGTCGGGCGCGGAGTCGCGGTACTTCACCAGACCGTCGAACTCGATCACGACACCGTGCTCGGGCAGGTGGAAGTCGACCCGCGCCTCGGCGTTCCCCGCGGTTTCGATCCGGGCCTGCAGCACGGGCGCGGGCAGGCCATGGTTATCCATCAGCACCCGCAGCCGGGACTCGCCGGGCGACTCCGACCGGCCGTCCGCGAAGGCGACCGCGGCCTGCGCCGTACCACTGCCCGGCCAGCCCCTCGCCGTGAGCAGCGCGGCGCGCAGCTGCGTCCTGGTCACCGCGCCCTTGTACATCGCGGCGTCCATCGCCACGACCGCGCTCTCGTACGACGCCACGCAGGCGAGCTCGACCAGCGATCGCGCGATGGACGTCACCGCGACGCCGTCGACGGTCACGACCTCGTCGTCCCGCAACGCGCCGACGTGATGTCGGACGCCCGCTCGCACCCTGCCGGTCAGCTTCCCACGCCGCGTGACCTGTACTTCGTCCGTGTCGACACCCCAGAGCGGCAGCCCGTGCAATGCGACCGCCGACTGGTGACTCAGCACCACCGGCGATCGCTCCCGTGCCCGGGCGACCGCACGCGCGGCCAGCCGGTGCCGTGTGGCGTCCTTCTCCCACGGCGGAAGCTGCTCGAGCTTCGGGGCCTCGGCGTAGTCCCCCGGCGCAGCGCCGTCCACACCCCGCTCTTCAACCGCTCGCGCAACTGGCTCTCCGTATAGGCACACGCGAGCACCTCCGCATGCGAGAACACGCCACCGTGCCGGCTCGCCACCACCGTCAACTTCGGATTCATGCCCCCAGCCTGCCCACTGCCCGCCTCATCCGGAGTACGTCCGTCGCGACCTGTGGACGACGCGCATCCAAGCGCGCACTGTGGACGAAGACCGCCTCTCCCGACGCCTTGCCGGAGCTGTGCCCCGGCCAGCGATCCAGCACCTGCGGTTACTCGTCCCGCCGTGACCGCTATTGCTCAGAGCAGATGTCGTGCGTTAGCACCGCGGCCCAGGGTTCACACCCCGTCAGAAGAGGGTGCTAACCCGGTCAGCCGGTGCGAAGCCACGACAAGGACATCGCCGACGGCGGGTCGAACTCGCCACCTCAGTCGGTCCAGCGCAGGCCCGTCAGCTGCTCGTACGTCGCGATGTAGCGCGCCCGCACGCCCTCGACCACGTCGGCGGGGATCTCCGGCCCGGGCGCGACCCGGTCCCAGTCGAGCGTCGACGACCAGTCGCGCAGGTACTGCTTGTCCATCGCCTCCTGGCGCCGGCCCGGCTTCCACTCGTCCAGGCGCCAGTAGCGGGACGAGTCCGGCGTGCACACCTCGTCCGCGACCACGAACTCGCCCTCCGGCGTGAGTCCGAACTCGAACTTGGTGTCGGCCAGGATCACGCCCCGCTGCTCCGCGATCCCGGCGGCCTCGGCATACAGCGCGAGTGTGGTGTCGCGCAGCTTCGCCGCGAGGTCGGCGCCGACCGCCGCGACCACCTCGTCGTACAGCAGCGGGGTGTCGTGGCCCTCGCCCGGCGCGACCTTCGAGGTCGGGGTGAAGATCGGCCCGCCCGGGACCCGGTCGCCCTCGAGCAGCCCGGCCGGCAGCGGCACGCCGTACGCGGTGCCGTCGGCCTGGTAGGTCTCCCAGCCGCCGCCGGCGAGGTAGCCGCGCGCGATGCACTCGACCTGTACGACGTCGACGCGGCGGCAGCGGATCGCGCGCCCGGCGAACTCCGGGGGTACGTCGGTCGCCGAGATCACGTGGTTCGGCACCACGTCGGCGAGCTGGTCGAACCACCACAGCGACAGCGCGGTCAGGATGCGGCCCTTGTCCGGGATCGGCGTCGGCAGCACCACGTCGTACACGCTGACCCGGTCGGACGCGACCAACAGCAGCTCACCGTCACGGTCGCTGTAGACGTCCCGGACCTTGCCCGAGTGCACGAGTTCCACGCCGCACATCCTCCCATCCCGCGCTCAGGTGGACGCGCGACGCCCCTGTGGACAACGCCGGGCGCCGATCCGCCCGCGCCGCCATGCTTGGTGGCCATGTCGAACAGGAGGCACCATGGGAGCCGTGGAGACCTTGCCGCGCAGCCGGCCGCTGACCCGCGCAGACCTCGAGGCGATGCCCGATGACGGGCGCCGCTACGAGCTCATCGACGGGGCTCTGGTCGTGACGCCGGCACCGTCGGAGGGCCATCAGGACGCCGTCCTCGAGCTCGCGGTGCTGCTGCTGCGGGCGCACTGCCCGCCCGAGCTGAAGACGATGGTCGCGCCGTTCGACGTCGCCCTTTCCGACAGCACGGTGATGCAGCCCGACGTGCTGGTGGCACGGCGATCGGACGTCACCTCCCGTGACCTGCCGGTCGCGCCGGTGCTCGCGGTCGAGATCCTGTCGCCGAGCACGAAGCACATCGACCTGATGCTCAAGCGGTCCCGGTTCGAGGCGGCCGGCTGCCCGTCGTACTGGGTGGTCGATCCGAGCGAGCCGTCGATCACCGCGTGGGATCTGCGGGACGGCGCGTACGTCGAGGTCTGCCGCGCCGCCGGCGACGGTGAGCTCACGCTGACCCTGCCGTTCCCGGTCGCGGTTCGGCCGAGCACGCTCGTGGTCTAGAGGCGGTACACGCGGGTCGCGGTGGCGCCGAAGACGGCGTCGCGCTCGTCGTCGGTCAGGTGTTCGGTGAGCGTGTCGGCGGCGCCCAGCACCTCGTCGTACGAGGCGGCCAGCAGGCACACCGGCCAGTCGGAGCCGAACATCACGCGGTCCGGCCCGAAGGCGTCGAGCACCACGTCGCTGAACGGCCGCAGGTCGTCGGTGCTCCAGGTCTGCCAGTCGGCCTCGGTGACCAGGCCGGACAGCTTGCAGGTGACGTTCGGGTACGACGCGAGCTCGCGCACGTCCGACGCCCACGGTTCGAGCGTCCCGGCGGCGACAGGTGGTTTCGAGCAGTGGTCGAGCACGAACGTCGCCTCAGGCAACGAGGCGACCGTCTCGATGGCGGCGGCGAGCTGGTGCGGCAGGGTCAGCAGGTCGTACACCAGCCCAGCCTCGGCCACCGCCCGCAGCCCGCGTCGTACGTCGTCGCGGCACAGCCAGCGCGGGTCCGGCTCCCCCTGCACCTGGTGGCGGATGCCTCGCAGCCACCGCCCGCCCGGCCCGTCCAGCAGCGCGGCCAGGTCGTCGGCGACGGACGCGGCCGTCAGGTCCACCCACCCGACCACGGCCTGCACCAGCTCGTTGCCCTCGGCAATCGCCAGGAACTCCGGGGTCTCCTCGGTGACTGTCACGGTCTGGACCAGCACGGTCGCGTCCACACCCTCGGCCGCCTCGGCCAGGTCGCCGGGGCCGAAGCTGCGCCGGATCGGCGCCAGCGCCTCGCCGGTGATCCAGTCCTGGTCGCGGACCGCGAGGTCCCACAGGTGATGGTGCGCGTCCACCAGGCGGGGCATCGCCACTCCTTCGAAGATCCTATAGGATATCGTCCGACCGATCGTGCGCGCCCCGGAGCCGGCGCGTCAAGGACGGAGCCACGCGCGTGACACAGCAGAGCCTGGCCGGTCGGCTGACCCGGCTGCCGCAGCGCAGCGTGCTCAGCGACGACGTGTACGAGACGGTCAAGGGCCTCATCATGGACGGCGTCGTCGAGCCCGGCACCCGGCTGAACATCGACGCGCTGACCCGCGAGCTCGGCACCTCGCAGACCCCGATCCGCGAGTCGCTGGCCCGGCTGGAGTCCGACGGGCTGGTGCTGAAGGAGCCGCTGCGCGGGTATCGCGTGTCGAGCCGGCTGACCCGCGCGGAGTTCGAGGACCTCTTCGAGTTCCGGCTGCAGGTCGAGCCGTGGGCCGCGGCACGCGCGGCGGAACGAGCCGGCGCGGACGAGGTACGACGGTTGCGCGATGAGGTGCGCAGCATGTCCGAGGCCCCGGACCGGCCGGAGTACGAGTCGTACAAGGCGTTCGCCGCGCACGACCAACGGTTCCACGACCTGGTGCTGGCCGCCGGTGGCAACGAGACCGCGCGGCAGGCCTTCGCACGCACGCACTGTCACCTGCACCTGTTCCGGCTGTACTACGCGGCCGGGATCGGCGCGCCCGCGCTGCGCGAGCACCGGCAACTGGTGACCGCGATCCGCGGCGGCGACCCCGACCGCGCCGCCGCCGCGATGCGCACCCACATCGAAGGTTCCCGCCGCCGCTTCCTTCCCGTATTCGACAACGGCGTCGCCGAGGGCAACGACACCACAAGGCCGTGACCGCCGGGTCGCGGAGAAGGAGACCACCCGTGCAACTGCTACGCCTCGGACCGCCCGGCGCGGAGCGCCCTCATGTGCGCGCCGCCGACGGCACCGTCCACGACCTGACCCCGCTGACCGCCGACATCGACGGCGCGTTCCTGGCGGCGGACGGCGTCGCCCGCACCCGCGCCGCGCTGGAGTCCGGCAACCTGCCGGCCGTCCACGACCCGGGCGACGGATCCGGCCTGCGGGTCGGCGCGCCGGTCGCGCGGCCCGGCGCGGTCGTCTGCATCGGGATGAACTACGCCGCGCACGCCGCCGAGTCCGGCTCGGCGCCGCCGCCGCACCCGGTGGTGTTCTTCAAGCACCCGAACACGGTGGTCGGCCCGTACGACGAGGTGCTGCTGCCGCGCGGCTCCGAGAAGACCGACTGGGAGGTCGAACTCGCGGTGGTGATCGGCCGTCCGGCCCGCTACCTGTCGTCGCTCGAGGAGGCGCTGGCCTGCGTCGCGGCGTACACGATCTCCAACGACGTCTCCGAGCGCGCCCTCCAACTGGAGGTCTCCGGCGGCCAGTGGTCCAAGGGCAAGTGCTGCGAGACCTTCAACCCGCTCGGCCCGGTCCTGGTGCCCGCCGACGAGGTCGACCCGCAGTCCCTCGGCCTGCGTTCCTTCGTCAACGGCGAGCCCCGCCAGGACTCCAACACCCGCGACATGATCTTCACAGTCACCGAACTGGTCCGCGACCTGTCCCAGTACATGACCCTGGACCCCGGCGACATCGTCAACACCGGCACCCCCGAAGGCGTCGCCCTCTCCGGCCGCTTCCCATACCTGTCCGTCGGCGACACCGTCGAGTGCGAGATCGACGGGCTCGGCCGCCAACGCCAACCCATCGGCAAGGCCTGACCTATGATTCCCGTTCATCGGGCCCTTCTGACCCGGCGTGTCGCCACTCGTCGGGCCCTTGTGACCACTCCGGACGGAGCTGGCTGATGCGCGTCGGACTGTTCGTCACCTGCATCAACGACGTGCTCTACCCCGGCACGGGGCAGGCCGTCGTACGACTGCTGGAGCGGCTCGGGGTGGACGTGGACTTCCCGGCCGCGCAGACGTGCTGCGGGCAGCCGCATTTCAACACCGGGTACCGCGCCGCGTGCGTGCCGATCGTGCGCGGCTTCGCCGACGCCTTCTCGTCGTACGACGCGGTGGTGACGCCGTCCGCATCGTGCGCCGGGATGATCCGGCACTACCACCCGGTGGTTGCCGAGGGCAATGGTGAGCTGGTGTGGCGGGTGGCGGACCTGGCGCCGAAGGTGTTCGAGCTGTCGGAGTTCCTGGTGGACGTGCTGGGGGTCACCGATGTGGGCGCGTACTACCCGCACCGGGTGACGTACCACCCGACGTGTCACTCGCTGCGGATGCTGAAGGTCGGCGACCGGCCGCTGCGGCTGCTGCGCGCGGTGCGCGGGCTGGATCTGGTCGAGCTGCCGGCCGCGGACCAGTGCTGCGGGTTCGGCGGCACGTTCGCGGTGAAGAACCCGGACGTGTCGGTGGCGATGGGCGCGGACAAGGTCGCGCACGTCCGGGAGACCGGCGCCGAGGTGCTGGCGGCGGCCGACAACTCTTGTCTCACGCACCTCGGCGGCATGATGTCGCGGCTGCGGGTCGGCGTCCGGCCGGTGCATCTCGCGGAGATCCTGGCCTCCACGGAGGCCGGTGGTCACACGGGCCCGACGAGTGCCGACACGCCGGGACAGAAGGGCCCGATGAGCGTTGGGGAGGCGGGATGACGGCGACGTATCTCGGGATGCCGGCGTTTCCGGTGGCGGCGCGGGAGGCGGTGGCGGATGCGCAGCTGCGGCGGAACCTCCGGCATGCGACCGGGACGATCCGGGGGAAGCGGGCGGCGGTCGTCGGCGAGCTGGACGACTGGGAGGCGTTGCGGGTCGCGGGGGCGGCGATCAAGGACCGGACGCTGCGGCATCTCGACACGTATCTCGTGCAGCTCGAGGAGTCGCTGACGGCGCGCGGGGCGACGGTGCACTGGGCGGTGGACGCGGCGGCGGCGAACGCGGTCGTGACGGACGTCGTGCGGGCGCACGAGGCTACCGAGGTGGTCAAGGTGAAGTCGATGGCCACGCAGGAGATCGGGCTCAACGAGGCGTTGGCGGAGCACGGCATCACGGCGTACGAGACCGATCTCGCGGAGCTGATCGTGCAGCTCGGCGAGGACCGGCCGAGCCACATCCTGGTCCCGGCGATCCACCGGAACCGGTCCGAGATCCGGGAGATCTTCCGCCGCGCGATGCCGGACGCGCCGGCCGGCCTGACCGACGAGCCGGCCGACCTGGCCGCGGCGGCGCGGGCGCACCTGCGCCGGCGGTTCCTGTCGGCACGGGTGGCGGTGTCCGGGGCGAACTTCGCGGTCGCCGAGACCGGCACGCTGACGATCGTCGAGTCCGAGGGCAACGGGCGGATGTGCCTGACGCTGCCGGAGGTGCTGGTCTGCGTGGTCGGGATCGAGAAGGTGGTGCCGAGCTGGCAGGACCTCGAGGTGTTCCTGCAGCTGCTGCCGCGGTCGTCGACCGGCGAGCGGATGAACCCGTACACGTCCACCTGGACCGGCGTCACCCCCGGCGACGGGCCGCGCGAGGTGCACGTCGTACTGCTCGACAACGGGCGGACGCGGGCGCTCGCCGACACCGTCGGTCGGCAGGCGCTGCGATGCATCCGGTGCTCGGCGTGCCTGAACGTGTGCCCCGTCTATGAGCGGACCGGAGGGCACGCCTACGGATCGGTGTATCCCGGCCCGATCGGCGCGATCCTGACGCCGTTGCTCGGCGGGCTGACCGGGACCGTGGAGAACTCGTTGCCTTATGCAAGCACCTTGTGCGGGGCGTGTTTCGAGGCGTGCCCGGTGCGGATCGACATCCCGGACGTGCTGCTGCACCTGCGGGCACAGGCCGTGGAGGCCAAGCCGCATCCTGCGCAGGACGTGGCGATGAAGGCGGCGGCGCGGGTCATGCGCTCCCCCGCGCTGTGGTCCCGGGCGGTGCGCGCGGCCGGGCTGGCCGGGAAGGTGTTCCGCCGCGGGCGGATCCGCCGGCTGCCGGGACCGGGTGCGGCGTGGACCGACGCGCGGGACGCGCCGGTACCACCGCCGGAGTCGTTCCGCGCCTGGTGGGCCCGGACCCGGGGAGGCGACTCGTGAACGCGCGGGACGAGATCCTCGGGCGGATCCGGGCGGCGCTGGCGGACGTGCCGCCCGGGCCTCCCGACGACGAGCCCGTGCCGCGGGACTACCGCCGGGCGCACCACGACGCGGGCGTCGTGGACCTGTTCGCCGAGCGGGTCGCGGACTACCGGGCGACGGTACGACGGGTTGCCGCGACCGATCTACCGGCGGTGCTGGATGAGGAGCTGGGCGGCAAGGTGGTCGTCGTACCGGCCGACGCACCGGACACGTGGACCGGCGGGCTCGACGTCCGGCGGGACGACCCGGCGTTGAGCGTGGCTGAGCTCGATGCGGTGGACGCTGTGCTGACCGGGTGTGCGCTCGGGATCGCGGAGACCGGGACGATCGTGCTCGACGCCGGTGCGGCGCAGGGGCGGCGGGCGCTGACGCTGGTGCCGGACGTGCACGTGTGCGTGGTGCGCGAGGACCAGGTCGTGGCCGACGTACCGGAGGCCGTCGCGGCACTGGACCCGTTGCGGCCGCTGACCTGGATCAGCGGGCCGTCCGCGACCAGCGACATCGAGCTCGAGCGTGTCGAAGGCGTGCACGGGCCGCGCACCCTCGTCGTACTCCTGGTCTCATGACAGTGGGCGTTGTTGAGTCTGCCCGAGCCGCATGGTGTACTTGTCGTACAAGCCGGTGACAAGAGGTCCAGGGGACTTCTTCTCGGACGAGTCCGAGATAGCCGGCTTCTAACTTGCCGCCCCCCAAGGCAGGAAACGGGACCGCAGCGACGGCTGAATGTGCGTGGTGTACCACGGACACTCACGACCTTCGAGCACACGCTGGACCGCCCATAGGCCGTAGTCGGCAACCTGGATTCCCCACGAACTGGGCGCCTCCCAGATGCATGGCACGATTCGCCGGTTGGCAATCTGCGAGCACACGTCTTGAACCGCATGGCGAATTGCGTCTCTCTTGTTGTTCGTCTGAAGGTTGCCGACTACCAGGTACGTGGTGTCGCCGGCCTGCGCGACGTGCCGGACGACTTCCTTCACGTGCAGCCAGAACGCCAGCTTGTAGAGGTAGATCTTGCCCCGCTCCTTGACCCTCGGCAGCGCGTTCTCCTTCGCGAGGAACGTCGTATCGAAGCGAGGACGCTGGGCACGGATGGCATCGAAGACCTCGCGCGAACTCAAGAAGCTCTTGGAGGGTGTCGAAATCTGACACCCAGCTGTACTGACCACCGACGTTGGTGACTGCGCGTCGGTGCTGGACGAGGTGAGGACCTCCGAGTGAGGTGTGGAGCCGGCTGACGGCACCCGCCCCGACTCGGAGGTCCTCGCTTTCGCCGAGGCGTTGGGGGGCAGTGCGCCGAGCGCACCGCTGTGGCGTCCGTGAGACGAGTGCGCTAACGTCACCCCAGTGAAAATCGCCATTGCGGGGTTGGGCTATGTGGGACTGTCGAACGCGGCAATCCTGGCGCAACACAACGAAGTCGTGGCCGTTGACATCCTCCAAGAGCGCGTGGATGTGGTCAACAAGCGAGAGAGCCCGTTCGTCGATGCCGAACTGTCGGAGTTCTTGGCCAACGAGATGCTCGATCTTCGGGCGACCGTTGACGCCGAGGAAGCGTACGCCGGCGCGGACTACGTCGTCATCGCCACCCCGACCGACTACGATCCGACAACACTCGCGTTCGACACCTCCTCGGTGGAATCGGTCATCCGGCACGTCACCCAGGTGGCACCGCCGGCAGTTCCAGTAGTCAAGTCGACCGTCCCGGTCGGATTCTGCGAGCGGATGTCGGTCGAGCATGGTCGACAGGTGGTGTTCTCACCCGAGTTCCTCAGGGAAGGGCACGCCCTGCGGGACAACCTCTTCCCCAGCCGGATCATCGTTGGCGACGCGACCCCCGAAGCGAGACGCTTCGCCGACCTGCTGCTCACCGGCTCAGCGCGGCTGGACACGCCCGTGGTCGCCGTTCGGTCGTCGGAGGCGGAGGCGATCAAACTGTTCTCCAACACCTACCTGGCCATGCGGGTCGCGTTTTTCAACGAGCTGGACACGTTCGCGGCTCAGCACGAACTGAGCAGCAAGTCGATCATCGAGGGCGTCTCCTTGGAGCCCCGGATCGGCGCCGGCTACAACAACCCATCGTTCGGCTACGGCGGGTACTGTCTGCCGAAGGACACCCGGCAACTACTGGCCAACTACACCGACGTCCCCCAACGTCTGATCGGGGCCATCGTTGAGTCCAACGCGACGCGCAAAGACTTCATCGTCACTCAGGTGTTGACCCGCCAACCCCGGACGGTCGGTATCTATCGTCTGGTGATGAAACAAGGCTCGGACAACTTCAGATCGACGAGCATTCTCGGGATTGTCAACCGGCTCAAGGACACGGGCGTCGAGATCGTCATCTACGAACCCGCGCTCGATGCTCATACCTTCCAGGGCTCGCGGGTCGTCAAGAACCTCGATGAGTTCAAGGACGCCGCCGACGTCATCGTCGCCAACCGCCAGACCTCAGAACTGGCGGACGTCGAGGACAAGATCTACAGCCGGGACATCTACCACCTGGACGAGTGACGTCCAGGGTAGCCGCGACTCACCCGAGATGATCGCCACCTCGGAGGCGACCATCTCGGGGAACCGATCACTCAGCGGCCACTCCGCGACTGCAGCTCTGCCAAGGTGTCGCGGATGGTCGTCACCAAGTGGTCGAGGTCGCCACGCGTCGAGGTCAGGGGCGGAGCCACGACGATCCCCTCGCTCTTCGGGGGGCCACCTGCTCCACTGAACGGATAGAACAGCACTCCGCGCCTCTCAGCCTCCGCCATGAACGGCCACAACAGCCCGTGTTCGAGTTCCAGCCCGTAGAGGAACCCGATGCCTCGAACGTCCTTCACACCGGCGAACTCGGTGAATCCAGCCAACTGCCGACCAAGTAGAGCGGCATGTTCGTCGAACGACTCGCGGTTAATACTCTCCAGCTCGTCCAGCACGCCGAGACAGATGGCCGACTGGAGCGGGGTCGCGGCCATCGTGCCCATCGCCGGCAGCGGATCGGCATCATCGGCTTTCAGCAGTGGGGCGAGCTCAGGGGAAACCAACACGGCCGCAACGCTTGTATAGCCTGCGCCGAGGCCCTTCGAGAGGATGCAGATGTCTGCAGTGGCACGATCCCAGTGGTTGCTGGCGAGCGGCTTGCCGGCCCGTAGCAATCCGGTCAGCACCTCGTCGTGCACGAGCACGACCCCGCGTTCCCGGCAGATCTCGGCCACCCGCTCGAGGTAGCCGTCCGGTGGTACAAAAGCGCCGCCGGTCGTTCCGTTGACCGGCTCGAGAATCACCGCTGCGACGTTCTGATAGTCCACACTACGTTGCCATTGCGTCGGAGGGCAGCCTGGTGACGGCGGACCAGTATCTTGCCTTCTGTGACGAGTTTGACCTGGCATATACGGAGGAGCAGCCGGCTTTCCTTCGTAAGGGACCCGTCAGCCTTTGCGTGCGGATCGAAGAACAAACCCTCGATTTGCAGATGTTTCGCAAGGTCTGCTCGTCCGAACTCGCCGAGGCCGGCGTCAGGGTCTTCCTTTCCGCATCGCCGAGCATGGCGAGTCTCCACGAATATCGCGCGGTGGTACTGGCGACGTACTGGTCCCTGAACATGTCCGTCCTTGACCTGGGCCTGCCGGCCCAGGAGATGCAGTTCGACGTGGTAGAGCTACCGGTGGTTGAGCCTCCCGAGGAGCTGCGGAATGTCAGCGTGGTCGTCATGGATGGACCATTCATGTGCATCGATCCCTTTGGCGAGCAAGGGATGTCGCTGCTTGGCCACGTGACCCATGGAATGCATGGTGCGACGCACGGATTTGCGCCGCTGATTCCGGCTCCACTCGCCGGTGACGTAGAGCAGGGCGTAGTGCCCGATCCGGCGGTGACCGATATCGCCGAGTTTCTACGGACGGGCGCCTCATTTTTCCACGGGTTCGAACGAGTCAGACATGCCGGCTCAATATTTTCCGTTCGTGCGATATTTCCCGCGTTGCAGGCCACGGATGGCAGACCGAGCAGTGTGCGACAACTGGATGAAAAAGTGTATGCGGTGCTTGGCGGGAAGATCCCCTCGGCGATTGGTGCGGCTAGAGATCTCATGCGACTGATATCGGATTGAGGTTGAGCGCTGACCTGACACCTTGGCCGGCCCGGCTGGTGCTTCAGCTCGGTTGGTTACTTGTCCGCCCCGCGCTTTTGTCGGTGTCGTTCGGTAGCGCCCGGACATGAGTCTGCAGTGGGATGCGCGATGTGGACACACGCACCCTGGAACCTGACTCTTATCACCGAGCCGGGGTTCGCTCGGGCGTAGCGCTGTGACCTGCAGGTTTGTGGGGTCAGACCGGTGGATTTGCGCACTCAGGGGTATTCAGTTGACCGGACTATCGCAGGTCAGCGCCTCGCCAGGGGCGTGCGGCTCGCGGCCGGTCCAGGGTCGGTGGGTGTCCTCTACCCCCGGGCGGGACGGGTAGTCCGGTCAGCTGAATACCCCAGTGCGCACTAATCGGGCTCGTAGTCTCGCCTCGTGGCGTACGTGCGCACGGTGAAGACGGCCTCGGGAGCGATCGCGGTCCAGATCGTGTACTCCTCCCGGCGCGGCTCGCGGAGCATCGAGCACGTTGGCTCGGCGCATGACGAGGCGGAGTTGGAGGCGCTCAGGGCCGCGGCGCGGCAGCGGCTCGTAGCTGGGCAGGGTGAACTCGACCTCGGTCTGGCCGTCGGGGCTGCCTCGGACGGGCCGCTGGAGATCGCCTCGTCGCGGATGGGGCACTTGTGGGATGCCCTGTGCCGGGCCTACGACGTGCTCGGCTTCGACCAGGCCGCCGGTGGGGACGAGGTGTTCCGGCAGCTGGTGCTGGCGCGGATCATCGAGCCGACCAGCAAACAGGACTCGCTTCGGGTGCTGGACGAGGTCGGGGTTGGTGCGGCGTCGTATCCCACGCTGAACCGCCGCCTGCCGGTCTACGCCAAGGACTCGTGGCGTCGCGGGCTTGCCGCTGCCTGCGCCGTACATGCCGCGCTGGGACCGGCGTCGCTGGTGCTCTACGACGTGTCCACGCTGTACTTCGAGACCGACGCCGGTGATGGGTTCCGGGAGCCGGGGTTCTCCAAGGAGCGCCGCCTCGAGCCGCAGATCACCCTGGGGCTGCTGACCGACGCGTCGGGGTTCCCGTTGATGGTCGAGGCGTTCGAGGGCAACAAGGCCGAGACCAAGACCATGCTCCCCGTCATCACCTCGTTCATGGCCGCCCACCGGCTCGCTGACGTCACCGTCGTGGCGGATGCGGGGATGATCTCGGAGGCCAACCAGCACGCGATCGAGGACGCCGGGCTCTCGTTCATCCTCGGCACCCGGATCCCCGATGAGCCCTACATCGTCAAGCAGTGGCGGCGCGAGCACCCAGGCAAGGACATGCCCGACGGGCACGTGTTCACCCAGCCGTGGCCGGCCACGCAGGCACAGAAAGCCAGAGGCCGGCGGGACAAAACGATCTACTACCAGTACCGCGCGGACCGAGCGCGGCGCACGCTGCGCGGGATCGACGAGCAGGTCGCCAAGGCCGAGAAGGCCGTCGCGGGCAAGGTCCCGGTCAAGCGGAACCGGTTCATCACGCTCGCCGGTGGCGAGAAGTCCGTGAACCGCGCGCTCGAGGCCAAGGCCCGTGGGCTGGCCGGGCTCAAGGGCTACACCACCAACATCACCGACCCCAGCGCGGAGTTCGTGATCGGCTCCTACCACCAGCTGTGGCGGATCGAGCAGTCGTTCCGGATGTCCAAGCACGACCTACGTGCCCGACCGATCTACCACCACAAGCGCGAGTCCATCGACGCTCACCTGAACATCGTGTTCGCCGCCCTGGCAGTCACGAGGTTCATCGAGGACCGCACCGGTTGGTCCATCAAGCGCTTCGTCCGCACCGCCCGCCGCTACCGCACCGTCCAGATCCGCGCCGGCCACCACGTCCTGACCGCCGAGGACCCGCTACCGCCCGACCTACGCGACGCCCTCGCGCTCATCACCTGACGAGTCGGTGCGCACTAACTTGATAAGAGTCGGGTGTTACGGATGCGCGCGGCCGCGGTCCCGCCGATGCACGGCACCGGCGTGGCACGACTCGTGGCGCGAAATCCTGGCAACTGGCGAGGTTCGAGGCGCTCTCAGGTGCCGGTCGCGTTGCTCGTTGAGCGTGGAGAGGGCCTATGCGACACGGTCATGCGGACTCTTAATCCGCGGGTTGTGGGTTCGAGTCCCACGGGGCCTACCGCCACTGAGTAGTACTTCGGCTGCGGGTGCCATTCGGCCATTGGTTTGATGGGTGCCTTCGGGGTGATGGCGCCGCTGACGTTGAAGATTCGTAGGACGTGGCATCTGCTCCCGGAGTACGCGCCCTCACCACGAGCTCGGATGCGGCGAGCTCTGTGAAGCCATAGGGGCTCGTTGGTCGCGTCGGCGTGGACTCCGTCATCGGCACCTTGTCGGGGCGCACCGGTGGGGGCGCTCGTCCGGGTGGCACTAGTCTGCCGCGCATGCGGATGCTGCAC
>WNFV01002847.1_pt1 | contig 22696 bp, 19 predicted proteins | sample 5400101 | NCBI WGS metagenome assembly WNFV01 (sample SAMN13153361, study PRJNA577476) | soil metagenome | isolation source: 115 cm soil or saprolite under grassland replicate 1 | place: USA:California | collected 2016-06-15 | reverse complement strand
TCCCAGAGAAAGAGCACGGGGCCGCGATAGTTGCCCGGGCTATTCTTGCTGGTCAAGTGGATTGAAAAGCATATCGAGAAAAAGAAAGTGAAGACCCCGTGGTGACCGGTTTGGTAGAAAGACTGTTGTCTTTTCTTAAAACGCGATCACGCCCCCACGAACACGGCCGTTAAACGGCTTGAACGGAGCGAAGCGATTGAACGATTTAAACGATTGGAACCTTCGTTCATTCCGCGAGATCACACTGGAAGAGATCGGCTGCATTCTTGACGCCTGACAAGGGCCGGAGAGCTCGAACGCTCCCCGAACTTTCAACTCCAGGCGTTAACTTGACTACACCAGACCCCTAATGCATAGTCCGTTACGTGAGATTGGAGAAAAAGAAGTTCGAACAAAAATCTCCTGAAGAACAGCCCGCCTATAGCATCGCCGAAGCCTCGCGCTATTTATCGATACCTCCTGCGACGCTGCGATCGTGGGTCGCCGGTCGAAAGTATCCAACCGGTTCGGGTCCCAAGTTTTTTCGGCCCATCATTCAACTGCCCGACGACGCGCGCGCCGGTCTTTCGTTCGTCAATCTGGTCGAAGCGCACGTGTTGGATGCGATTCGAAGGCATCATCAGGTTCCGCTAAGCAAGATCCGAGAAGCGATTCATTATCTTCGGAAGCATTTTTCTTCCACTCATCCGCTGGCCGAACAAAGGTTTCAAACGGACGGAGTCGATCTGTTCGTCGAAAAGTTCGATCAACTGATAAATGTCACCCAAAGCGGCCAGATCGCACTGCGCGAACTTCTAAAAGCCCACCTGCATCGCGTCGAACACGACGCTACAGGCAACGCCGTTAGACTTTACCCGTTCACTCGCAAGCGTGACTTGCACGAACCGAAAGTCGTGGTCATCGATCCGCACATTTCCTATGGGCGGCCAGTGTTGGTGGGAACGGGAATTCCTACGGCGCTTGTAGCCGAGCGTTACAAAGCCGGAGAATCCATAGACGAGTTGGCGGAGGATTATGGCCGCTCGCGCAACGAGATCGAAGAGGCCATCCGCTGCGAGCTCTGGCTCAAAGCCGCCTGAACCTTTAGTTTTCTTCATCGACCGTTCTCTCGGTAGGAAGATCGTCGCTCAAGCGCTGCGGCAGATCGGCGAGACCGTCGAGATCCACGACGACCACTTTGCTCCGGACGCTAAAGACGAAGATTGGCTTTTTGAAGTCGGCAAGCGCGGCTGGATCGTCCTTACCAAAGACGACCGAATCCGTTACCGAGTCACTGAACGAACAGCAATTGTCTCGGCAAGAGTGAGAGCTTTTGTTCTGACTTCCACCGCAGCTCCAAGGAACCGAAATGGCCGCCGCCTTTGTCACAGCACTTCCTCGGATCAAGCGACTGGTCGCCAGTAACGTGCCTCCATTCATTGCGCGCATTTCAAGAACTGGAAAAGTCTCGTTTTTGTGAACTCTCCGCCAGACGCGGCATCGGCCGGCGGCGACGCCACTTATCTCTCGCTGCCCAAGCTTCCTAAGAGCGCGCTCTTCGATCGGATCCCGCAGGCGGGGATCTGGGGCAACGACCACATCATGATCAGGAACACCAACAGCGACCAGCTCGCCGACCTGCTGGTCAAGTGGATTGAAAAGCATATCGAGAAAAAGAAAGTGCGTTGACCTCGCGCGGGTCGCGGCATAAGATCGCGCACAATCTTTCACCGCGAGGTTTTCCATGTACATCGACGGCGACACCCATTACTGGCCCGTGCGCTTCCTCGAGCGCGTGAAGCATTCCGGCCGCGGCTATCTGGAGTTTCAAAAAGGCGCCGGCGCGATGGTGCGCTACGGCGAGACTTTTCCCGGCGACGCGGCGACCTATTATCGCGACGGCAAGAAGATCCACTCGTTCAGCGAGACCCGCTGGAACCTCGATATGCACCACGAAATCATGGAGCGGGAAGGTTTCGATTACCAGGTCGTCATCGCCGATAACCGGCCGTTGATCTATGAAGTCGATCACGATCTCGGCATCGAAATGGCGCGCGCTTACAACGACACGGTGGCGGAAGACATCGCCGGCAGAGAGCGCTTCATCGGCATCGCCTGGGTTTATCTTCCCGACGTCCACGAAGCGATCTGCGAGCTTCGGCGCGCGGTCAAAGATCTCGGTTTCAAGGGCGTCAAGCTCATGGGCGGTCACGAGAACTGCGACCTCGACGCCGAAGTGCTGTGGCCTTTCTACGAGGAAGTCTGCAAGCTAGACGTGCCGATCCTGGTGCATCCGGGCACGCGCGTGTTCGAGGCGCAGGATTGCCATCCGTGGCTCGTCGGCAGCGAGCGCTACGACGGCTTCCAGATACTCGCTACGGCGCTGGGTTTTCCGCTGACCTATATGGTGAGCGCGGCGCGGCTTATCATGAGCGGGGTCTTCGATCGCTTCCCGACCCTGCGCATCGCCGTGTTCGAAGGCGGCGTCGGCTGGGTGCCGTGGCTGATGCGCACGCTCAATCATCACACCCTCGGCGAATCGCCGGGAACGACTTCGGTCAACGATTTTTTCCGTAAGCGCGATCGGCTGAAGAAGGAGCCGAGCGCTTACTTCGATCAAATTTATGTTGCGGCCATCGCCTGGGAAGATTATCTACCGCACATCGTCGAGATGTGGCCCAATCACAACATCATCATCGGCAGCGACTTGGACCACGGCGACGCGATCTCGACCTGGCCGAATACGGTTGCGCCGATCAAGGTGATGAAGGGGATTTCAGAAGCCGACAAAGAAAAAATTCTCGGCGGCAACGCGGCCCGCCTGTTCGAGATGAAAATTTAAAAGCGCGCTATCGCATCATGCGAACCATGAGGAGGAATCATGTATCGGAGACCTGAAACCAAAGCGGCGGAAGAAAAAGTTTATAAACAAAAACAGATCGGCGAGTTCATGACCACCTGGAAGGATTTTCCGAGGCCCGGTTTGGCGGCTTGGGCGGAGCGCCAGAAGGCCGGTTTGATGGGCACGGCGAAAAGCACCCGTTACACGCCGCGCTTTCGTCCCTTCGACATGCTCAGCATTCCAAACCAGTCGCTGGTGATCCTCGATAACGAATATCACCGCATCGGGGTCGAGAGCGTGGTCGGCGTGCAGGACAGTTTCCACCGCTACATCGATTCGGACATGGTCTATTTCCAATTTTGCGGCAACAGCACCGTGGAAACCGAGTTCGGCGTCTACGAGATGGAGCCCGGCGAAGTGATGCTGGTTCCCGGCGGCATCGCCCATCGCTCCATCGGACGCAACGACAGCCTGCGCTACTTCTGCCAAAGCCACGAGGCGGTGGACTACGTGATGAACGAGGACCAGTACACGAGCCAAACCAGTTTCGAGGTCAAGCGTATCGGCGGTCCCAACTGGACCGCGCCGCAGGGGGCGAATGCGCCGGCGAAGGGGCAGGTCGTGGAAAAGATGCATTTTTGGGACGATGGCCCGGACGACCAGACGGTGGTGGAGCGCAATTACGAATCGCTCGTCGGTATTGCCGGACTGCGGCGCGGAGAACCAGGAAGTCTCGTGCGCAAGCTGCGCGCCTTCGACCACTTCACGGCGATCGTCGGCAAGGGCCGCGAAGACGCCGGCACCCAGCCGCTGATGGAATCGGCCAATATGCGGATCCGCACCTACAACATGCAAGACGAGCAATTCGCCTTTCATCGCGCGCTGCGCAGCGAGGAAGTGCGGATTCAGTTTCGGGGCGACGCGCTCGATCTCTCCGAGTTCGAAAACGTCGAAGTTTCCCCCGGCGAGGTCACCATCATCCCGCTCGGCATTTCCCACAGCGTGATCAGCATCCCGCCGGAAGATGAGAATTTCCTGCGACTCAACTTCTACAGCAAAGTCCGCTGGCGCGTCCCCATCGACCCGACGAAGCACTATTTCGACAGCAAGTTCGAGATTAAAACGACCGTGCACAAGCAGGCCGAGTGGAGGGAGAAACTTGCGGCGGCGCGGTGAGTTCAGAAAGTCGTGAAGTAAGAGTCTGCCCCGGTCATGACCCTGACCTATGTTGCCGCAGCCGACGCTGGCTTACTTGCTCGATGGGGTCCCATCTTTTTTGATCCCGCATCGGAAATCGAAGGAAGCGGATCGATGGCAACACGGCTTCTCATGAAATCGGTAAAATATTGGGCGACGTCTATTCTCGCTCTTGTATGGCTGGCAGCGTTGGGGGCGACGGGCGTGCAGGCTCAGGGCAAGAGTTCAGGCGCCAAGATCAAGCTCGCCACGCCGTCGGCATCGCTGAGCTATTTGCCCATCCATGTGGCGCTGCAAAAAGGTTTCTTCGCGAGACGGGGTCTTGATATCGAAGTCATTCAGATGGCCGCGGGTTTGGTGGCGCCGGCGCTGCTCAACCGGGCAGTCGACTACACCACGATCCCGAGCGGGCCGGCCACGGCGGGCGCGCGCGGCGCGCCGCTCAAAGTTATTTGCTTTACCTCAGTGAAACTCCAGCATGTGCTGGTGAGCCGGCCGGAAATCCCGGCGGTGAGCGACCTCGCCGGCAAAAGGATCGGCGCCGGGAGCTTTGGGACGCTTCCGGCCTACGAGGTTCGGGTGCTCATCGAGAAATATCATTTAGGCGCGAACACGATCATCGTCCCGTTGAATTCGACCAACGATCGGATCATTGCGACCCAACGGGGCACCATCGATGCCACCGTGGTGCCGGTGCCATCCGACTTGAAGGCCGAAGAGATGGGATTGAAACGGCTGCTGCAGATGGGGTCGATACTGCCGATTCCACAAGCCGGTTTCGCCACCAGCGAAGAAAAAATCAAGACGGCACGCCAGGAAATTGTCGACCTCCTCAAGGCGACGATCGAAGGCATCGACTACACGTCGACTCAACGCGAGGGGACCATCGAGATCATCGCCAAGTGGATGAAGCTCAATCCGGTACAAGCGGCCAAGGCGTATGACTCCGTGCGCGACACGTTCTCCAAAATCGGCGTGCCCACCGAGGAGCAGACGAAAGCTTACATCGCGATGCTCAGCTCGACGGCGAGTTTGAAAGGAGATGTTGCGGCCGGATCGATCTTCGATTTCTCACTGGCCGCGGAGGCGGCCAAGGAATTGGCGCAGAAGAAATAGCGCGAAGACGAAATGGGCTTAGCATTCGTACTGACCTACGCTTCCCGCCAATTGAGTTGCCCCTTGAAAACTAAACGTCTTTGAATCTTCCCATCGGTTTCGCCGACTTCTGCATGACCGCGGCGTCTCCTTTTTGAAGTGGCGGAGTACGGCGGTGTAATGAGCGTCGTAAGCAAATGAACAAAGCCTGAAACTCTGGCTGATGCTGACACTCAGGCTGATGTACGGGATCGTGGACGGGTTGCTGGAGGAGATCGATATCCTTGGGGACACGAAACACTGAGCCATACAGTCAGTGCACGAATGACACAAGGGCGAGGAGGAAACCATGCAAAGTAGGCACCTGCAACAGATCGCGCTGTCGTTGGCGGTGACGGCCTGCCGTGGCGGAGTGGCGCAAGCGCAGCCGGCGCGCGCGGCGAGGAAATTTGCAATCGTGGAAGCCACCATTGCGGGTATTCACAAAGCGATAAGATCAAAACAGCTCACGGCCACCCAACTGGTCAACATGTATCTGGCCCGGATCAAGGCCTACAACGGAACTTGTGTGAATGAACCGCAAGGAATTCTCGGGCCGGTCTCGCCCATTCCGCATGCCGGAGTCCTCAACGCCCTGATGACGCTGAATCTGCGACCCGCCGCGCGCAAGAAGTGGGGTTTCGACGATCGCAAAGCCCGCAGCATGACGGACTTGGTCGACAACGACCCGAACATGCCCGATGCGCTTGAAGTGGCGGCCGCGCTCGACGAACGATTCGCCAGGACCGGGCAGCTGGCGGGACCGCTGCACGGCATTGTGCTAAGTATCAAGGACCTCATGGACACGTACGACATGCGCACCACGAGCGGTGCTGATGCCGATTATGCCAACGATCGTCCCCCGCGTGACGCGACACTTGTGAAACGCCTTCGGGATGCTGGCGCGATCATCCTGGCGAAGGCGAATCTCGGGGAATATGCCTCCGGCAGTCGCAGCGCTTTCGGCGGCACTATGTGTAACCCCTACGCCACGGACCGTGACGTCGGCGGCTCCAGCGGCGGCTCCGCTTCCTCGGTGGCAGCGAACCTGGTGACCTGCGCGATCTCGGAAGAAGGCGGCCCTTCGATCCGCATGCCGTCCCGGCTCAACAACGGCGTGGGTCTGTCGCAGTCGCAAGGGTTGGTCAGCCGGGATGGAATGATCGGCGGTGGCCCGCTCAATGACCGCAACGGCGCAGCGTGCCGCACCGTCGAAGACGTCGCCAAGGTGCTCGATGTCATCGCCGGTTACGATCCGGCGGACGACTTGACTGTGCATAGCGTCGGTCGCGTTCCAAAAGAGGGATATGCAAGCTTTGCCAGAGCGACCAGCCTCAAAGGGATCAGGATCGGCGTCCTTCGAGAATACATGGACAAGCGCCTGTTCACGCAGGCGGATCATGAGACGATCGATATCGTCGACCGAGCCATTGGCGATCTCCGCAAACTCGGCGCCACGATCGTGGATCCGGGAGCCGAGGGTGCGCTGTTCCAAAAATGCATCGATCAGCACATTCCGCGCAACCTGAATGCGCTCTTCATCAGAGAATTTCCTTCGCTGTTTCCAGCCGGGGCCGATCACATCGCAGTGCTGAGAGACATGTACTTCGACCCGGCCCTCGTGCCAGCCAAGCCGACGATCCGCGACTTCGGGACCAAGGCGGAGAACGTCGGCGAAGCGAAGTATTACTTCAACCGCTACCTCAAGAAGCGCGGCGACGCGAACATCAAGGACCTCACGGATCTGATCGACAAGTCGCGCTACTACGTAGACACGTTCGGCCGCGACACCCGGTTCCGAGACGTGAAATCAGTCTTGCAGAACGCCAACAAGCCCTCGACGTTGGACGTGCGGGATCGGGACGCCAACAGGTCTGCCATTCAGCAGACCGTTATGCAGTGCATGGCAACACTCAATCTCGACGCCGTGACGTACCCAACAGGCAACGTGCCTGCGGCCCTCATCAAAGCGCCGGTCGAGCCGGACGTGAATGGCCGGTCGCATCAGGCTTGGACATTGCTCGGAACCATGGGCTTCCCAGCGATCACCGTCCCAGCCGGGTTCACGACGCAGGTCTTCGATCGCGTTCGCGATGCGAATGCTCCCGGCGGTACGCGCCTGGTCGGCGCGGTACCGGCAAAGCTTCCCGTGGGGATCGATTTCCTTACCATGCCGTTTGGCGAACCGATGCTGCTCCGGATCGCATCGGCGTACGAAAGAGCGACCCATCATCGGATTTCGCCCCCCGAATTTGGCCCGTTGGAAGAGAAGAAATGAGGGGCTAAATCAGCTAGCTCTCTGCGCGCTGCAGATAGAGCGGGAACAGAGTCTCTGGGGTAACTCAATCTGACCCCTAGGCTCTCGATGCGCGCAGGATATAACCCGCAACCGGAAATGACTCCCGGCCCTTTCTTTACCCGCAAACATTCGTCAACTATAGCCTGATGATCGGAAGCGAAAACGCCGGCGATTTCCACGACTGGCCGGAAACCTGGCAACCGAGCAGCGACATTTTGTGAAGATATGAATGTCTCACCCCGCGGCGTGACCCATCACCAACTCCGACGCTTCACCAACTCCCAGTGAATCGCCCGGAAAAGTAGCCTAGCTCTTTTGTTTCTTCCTTCATCTGCTGCCGCGGCGTTGGCTTGTCTTAGTCCGACGCCTGTAATAGAAATTTTCAACCTAGCCGGTGTTCCTCGGAGGTTCGATGCAGAACGTAGATAGCGATATCCTCGTCATCGGCGCTGGCGGATGCGGTCTGATGGCGGCGCTGGTGGCGGCTAAGAAGGGCGCGCGGGTGCTGTTGCTTGAGAAAACGGATAAGCCTGGCGGCGGGACGGCTTTTTCTTCCAAGGGCATTCGCGCCGCGGCAAGCCGGCGACAGCGCGAGTTGAAAATCGACGATGACGCCGCTCTCTATGCGCAGGATATTTTGCGGTGGAACAACGGCGAGAGCGACGCTGTCCTAACCCAGCGGCTGGCGGAAACCTCGGCGCGAGTGGCTGATTTTCTCACCGATGATGCCGGCATCGAATTTCAAATCGGCGAGTTTGCCTTCGGCCATAGCGCGCAGCGATCACACTCGTGGAAGGAGGATAAGACCGTCACCGATTTTCTGTTCGCGGTGGTGGAGCGCGAAAAGAAAATTCAAGTGCGCTTCTCCACGCCGGTGCTCGCGCTCGAGCAGGACGACGCCGGCGCGGTGGTGGGAGTAAAAACAAAGGACGGCATGCTCACGGCGCGAAAGATTATTTTGGCGTCAGGCGGATTCGGAGCGAGCGCTGGGTACAACAGAAGGGTAACAGAAGGGGTCGGGAACAGAAGGGGTCGAACAGAAGGGGTCAAGTCCGCTGTTGGTCGAACAGAAGAGGTCAAGTCCGCTGTTAGCTGACAACACAACGACAGAAGCAAAAAGCGGACTTGACCCCTTTGCCGACGTAGTAGCTCGCGACGTTTACGACGAACATCAAAGTAAAGACCCTGAGAGTGACTCATCTCGAACGCGGGATAAAAAGGCCACCGATCACCGATTCTTCGGCATGACAATCAAGGACAGCGACAAACTACCTCGGAGAATTCAATCTTAGGCGGCGGCACGAGTTCGGCGAGCGTGAAGCGCGCTTATCAGTACACACAAACTATTGCAAAAAGATTTTTTGGAACTCCTTTTTCTTCATCTCCAACTCTTCTTTGGTGAACCGGTGCATCTGAACAAATTTAATTTTATCCGCGTCTTGGAGCGGCGGATAAATACCGCGCCGGTTGACGAACTCGCCGATTTCCGCCTGAATTTTCATGCTCTCGTCATCGAGAAAGAAATCGATGAACGCTTTCGCTGCACTCGGCCGCGGCGCCTTGGCGCCCAAGTTAATGTAATGACCGTCGCCGAGCATGTTGTAGTCGCGCACGTAGTCTAGGTTTGCCCCCTGGTTATTATAGGTCAAGACAAAGCGCGGGAAACTGATGGCAACGGCAGATTCGGCTGAGCTGACGCGCTCCGCGGCGGGTATGGTATTGTCCACGAAAACTGGTTTAGCCGCGGCGAGATCGTAAATGAATTTCTCCGCGCGTGCTTTGGGCATGATCTTATCCAGGCTCGCGAGCCACTGGGTGGTGGTCAAATGGTTGACCGGATGCGGCATGGTGAGTTTGCCGCGAAATTCCGGTTTGACGATGTCTTCGAGCGTCTTGGGCGCTGAGCCTTTGACCTCATTTTTGTTGTAAATCACCCCAAACAAAATGTTTCTGTAGCGCGCGCCAAGGAGCGGATCGATGGCGTCTTTGGCAAAGCCTTTGAAGGATGGCGAGTCGTACTTCGCCAGGGCGCCGTCGTTGGCCATGAGCTGCATGTAATCGCCGGGGATTCCAATGACATCCATGATCGGTTTCCCCGCGCGATATTCGCTCAGCGCGCGAGCCAGAACATCGGTGATCCCGGCGCGCCAATATTCGACTTGGATCCCGGTTTTCTTTTCAAACGCGGCTTTGACCGCGTCCAACGTAAAGGTCTCCATGGTGGTGTAGAAGACGACTTTGCCGCCTTCCTTTTTCGCGGCTTCGATCGACTTGGCGTCTTGAGCGAAGGCAGGATGCTGCGCCGAGAAGAATAGACAAGCGAACAACAGAGGCGAGAACTTACGCATAGCAGAAAATTCCTTCCTGGCTAAACGTTGGAGAGTTCGTGTGCTTTGGGCAATGGACCGTATAACCCGGCGAGCTTTCGGCCGTCAAGCCGCGCAATCAAGCGCGCTAAAGCGGCAATCCGTAAAGTCGCGCCGGATTGCTCTCGAGAATCTTCAGCTTCGCAGAATCGCTGATGTCTTTTCGCTCTTTCACTTTGCGCACAACGAAGGGCTCGCGGTCGCCGTGCGGCATGTCCGAGCCGAAAACCATGTTGTCCTCGCCGACGAGATCGATGACGTGCGGCAACAGGACATCATCGGCCTCGGTGCTGAAAAAGAGATTGCCTTTCCGTACGTAGTCCATCGGCGGCAAATCGTGCCGGGGAGCGGTCTGCGAATGGAACGTGGACAGCTGATTGCGCGTGCGCCGGAAGCGATGGTCCATCCGCTCAAGCACGAAATGGACCCATTGACAGCCCGCTTCGAGAAACGCTACTCGCAGATCAGGAAAGCGATCCAACACGCCGCCGCTGATCAGAGCGACCAGCCCCATCATGACCGGGATCAGAAAAGCGATGACTCCGGACGGATAAATGTGACTGTAAATATTATTCAAAGCCGGACAACTCCAACCGACGTGAACGGCCAACGGCAGGTTCGTCTGTGCGAGAGACTCGAAAAACGGCAACAACGTCGGGTGATCAAACGTCAGATCTCCCGCGGTGCCAAGCACCATCACCGCAGACGCTCCGAGTGATTTGGCTTCACGAACCTGCTGCACTGCGGCGCCGACATCGTCGAGATTGGCGATGGCGGCCCATTTAATGCGCTCGTTGCCGCTGAGGCGATCGCCCAGCCAGCGATTGTAAGAAGAGTAGAGAGCGGTCGCGAGCGCGGTATTCGAAGTCAACGGGTAAGCTAGAAACAGACTAGGGTAGACAACTTGTATGGCGATTTCTTCTTCATCCATGGAGCGTAGCCGCGCGCCGATGTCGGTTAACTCCATGCTTTCGATACTGTCGGGCTTCAAAGCCGTGTGGCGAGTCGGCTTGCCGTCATAGCTCGCGGGCGTACCTAAATTGTTGCAGCCTTTGCCGACCCGTCGAGGAAACATTTGTTCGTCGATCACCCAGTACGCCAACCCATCGCGGCCAATGACCGTCGGACGCAGTGGCCTAAATGCCGGGTCGAGATATTTATCGCTGAAAGTCGGCAAGCATTCTTCGACGTGGCCGTCGGCGTCAATGTACTTCATTGATTTCCTTTCGCGTCAACCCTCGGCCGATTAGGCTAAGCTTAAATCTTTGCCGGCCGGGACTGCAGATCAAAAGCGCAAAGCTGAAAACGGAAAGCGGAAATGTGAAACGTAGTCCTCTTGCCGTCAAATCTAAAACACTTTCGTTTTTGCATGCAGAGCGCAACCTGCGATAGGTTCCTGCAGGCGCTCGTTCGACTGATTCTTTATTCCGCTTCTTCCTGATGATGAAATCACCGGCAGCCGCATTCGTGATTGCCATATCAGCTTGGGCAAATGCAGACAAGCGCGGAATTCCTCCCAAAGGCGGTGAGAGACCATTATGCGGCTGAGTTTTCCCGTCCTATTTGTGCCGGCCGCGCGCCTTGTGGTGCTCGTTGGGGACGCTGTTTCCAAGGACAAACTTGCCTAAGCGCCGCTAAAAAATCGGCATCGCCGTGACTCTCACTCGGCCTCAGGCGCGGTGGTGTTCTCGCAGTTCTTCTGGCCGGCCGCGCTGCAGCAGCTCACCGGGCTGCTCGCGGACGGTACCTCGGTGCCAATGGCAACGGTGCACTTTGCCGCAATGACTGCGGCACTACTCGCCGGCTGTATGGCGGTGCGGGCTAAGGGCTAGTGCTTTTAAATAGAGTTAACGCGACCGATCTCTCGTTACTCGTCAGACCTTCTGCGGCCTCGGTGGGTAATCCCGAATAATTCGTCCGAACTGAAACAGCAGGACCGCGCTCTCACGTTGACCACGTGGTGAGACCGACAAAAATCCAAAATGTCAAAATACAAGACGCGACCCCGACAGGTTTGAGACGCGACCCCGACAGGTTTGCGGCGCAAAAGTGGGAGACTGTCTCGATGGATTTCAAAGGTGCAAGCACTGCACGATGCGCAGCAAAAAACGAGAGAAAACCCTAGTTAATTCGAACGGTATGCGGAGATTGCACGAACCGCAAATCCAACGCCTTTATATCTCTGCTCTCACTGAACGAGGCGCCCTCACTGGTCACCAGGTCTTTTGAAGAAAGTTTGGGCGGTAGCTTGAAGGCGTTGCCGAACTATTTCCGCAGCAAGAAAAGGAAATCGTCGGCGTAAGAAATCTACGAAGCCTGCGCAAGTATTACTACTTCGCCTTAAAGCTTCTGTTCAAGTGGCTCAACCGGCGCAGTCAAAAAATCTAGTGATACATCTCCACTAGCATAAACAACCCTTTCGCCGGGCTCGGTGGGTAATCTCGAATAATTCGTCCAGACTGAAACAACAGGACCGTGCTCTCACGTTGAAAACGTGGTGAGACCGACGAAAATCCCAAATGTCAAAATACAGGCCTTCACCCCGACGCCCACGAAAAATTGGGCGCCCAATTGCGCAGGCCGCACGGAAATATAGCCGGACCGCGAGAAAGTAAACTCGAGTCGTGATGGTAGACCCCCGATAAGTCAATACGCAATCACGACCCCGATGATTTCCCCGACCCCGATGATTTCCGACGCGCTTCTTGATGGCTCCAACCCCAAGACCCTGGACAACTGGAACCGAGTCGGCGATGCCAACTGGCGGGTCGAGGACGGCGCCGTCGTGGCCGACAAGGGTAAGGGCGGCTATCTCGTGTCGAAGAATCCCTACAAGGATTTTCAGATCAGGGCGGAGTTCTGGGCCGAACCCACGACGAACAGCGGCGTATTCATCCGCGTGAGCGATCCCAACAAGGTCGGCAGGAGCACCGGCTACGAGGTGAACATCAACGACCAGCGCGCCGCGCTGGAGTACGGTACCGGAGCGATCGTTAACGTGGCCAAAGTCTCGCCCTTGCCCACGGCCGGCGGGAAGTGGAACACGTTCGAGATCACGGCCAGAGGCGCGGAGCTCACCGTCGTGATGAACGGGGTCCAGACCGCCCACGGCGAGGATAACAAGTTCGCGCAGGGGCTGGTCGCGCTCCAGTTCGGCAACGGTCCCAACGGAGCGCCCGGCGGCGCCATCAAGTGGCGCAAGGTGCAGATCAAGCCGCTGTAGCCTGTGGCAATTCGAGTCATCGCGGGGAACGAAACTGCCGATAGGGGACGATCTGAGGGAAATGCGCCGTGATCGTGTCAATGAAACCTGGCCGTGGAATCCGCACGAACACGTCACACGAACCGATTCGTGACGGTACTGAGCAGAACCTTCGTTTGACGGAAGATTCTATAAGGGCACGAAGCTGGAAACGGCGGACACAGCCAAGAGTCGACCTAACGAACGCTGAGCCTGTTCTCCACTCTACCCGACGCGACCGACGCCTGACCGTTGAAAGGGTCCTAGAGTTAGGGTCAGAGAAAACGGTTACAGTCTAGAGTCCAGACTCAGGCCTGACCCCGCTCCTTCCCCCTGACCCCGCTCCTTCCCCTCGCGTGTGTCTGCGAAACCTCGATAGTTGCCTAGGCCGTCTTGGCAAATCCTTCATTCACTTCTTTCTCGTACGCGAGCAGCTTCTTGACGCTCGGACGCTCCTGCATGCGTTTGAAATGCGCCGCGGTTATTGCATCTCCGCAAACTTTATTGAATCCTCAAGCTCAGTTCATCCTATACTTTGGTAAATAAAACCATCTCTCTGTCCTGATGATGCTAGGAAAACATGATCTCGCGTAACCACGGCTTTGTGAACCTCGCCGCACGCACGGCGATCTGTGTCGCCCTGTGGACCGTATCGTCGGTTCCGTTCGTTGCGGCTCAGTCGAGTTGGCAAGCGGAGTGGGAAAAAACGCTGCGCGCCGCCGAAGCTGAGGGGCAGTTTGCGCTGTATGGTTGCTGTTACGATTACGACCGCGTGTTGGAAGTATTCAGGAAAAGATACCCTAAGATCAAAGCGAACATCGTCGTTGCCGTCGCCGGCAATTCGCTGGCATCGCGCATCCTGGCCGAACGGCGCGGTGAAAAATATCTCGTGGACGTGGTGAGCTCCGGGGCCAACATGCTGCACGACGCGCTTTACAAGGCGCAGATTCTCGAACCGATCAAACCCGCGCTCATACTTCCCGAAGTCTTGGATCAAACAAAGTGGTATGAGGGCGAACACCGCTACATCGATCCGGACAAGCGCTACATTTTTGCCTTTGTAGCCAATTCTCTATCAGGCCAAGTCGCTTATAACTTGAAGCAGGCCAATCCCAGCGAGTTCAAATCGTACTGGGATCTATTGCAGCCCAAGTGGAAAGGGAAAACGGTGTCGCTCGACCCGACGGCCTTCGGCATGGGAGCGACGCTGCAGTTTTTTTACTATCATCCTGACCTCGGCCCGCCATTTCTCAAAAAACTCTATGGCGACATGCAGATCACCGTGAGCCGTGATCCGCGGCAGATGACCGACTGGCTTTTCGCGGGCAAATTCTCTTTGTGTATTCGCTGCAACGCGGGCAGCGAAGTAGGCAAGGCAATGCAGCACAAGCTGCCGATCGGTTACCTCGACGCCGAAGATTGGAAGGAGGGCGGCAGCAGTAGTGCCGCCGGCGGCACGCTCGGCATCCCGACGCGCGCGCCCCACCCCAATGCGGCGAAGGTTTTCGTCAACTGGCTGCTGTCCCGAGAAGGGCAGCTTGCGTTGCAGAAATTCGGCCGGCCCGACGCGCACAATTCCCGCCGCATCGATATTCCAAAGGACGAAGTCGATCCCTACAACCGCTTGGAAGAAGGCAAGAAATATTTCGATCTGGCCAGACCGGAGTACCAGGACCTGACGCCTATATTCAAGTTGGTCAAAGAGGTTCTGCCGCAAAAGTGATGCATCCAAACGGATCGCGATGAGCTTTCTCCGCTCGTCTCCTACGGTCGGCCGTCCTACCCGACGCATCCGCGAGACCTGCTAGTCGGAATTCTCTTAAGGAAGCCGGTCAGCTCAACTTGACCCCAAAATGCAATTACGGGATTGACAGGCCAATGGCGGCTTTACTATGTTTTTTCCGTTATCTGCTGGGGTTTTTCTCGTGTGAGGATACCGCTGTGGAAAAGCGATTGCCTTGCGTCTACGTAGCATTTCTCATCGTCACGCTCCTGCTCATCGCGGGACCACAAACCGAAGCACAAATAAAACAACCTGTAAGCATAAAAACGCTCACCCTGGGAGTGGTTTATGAGAGCCCACCGGAGCGAGTGGCGGAGCATTTTCGTCCTCTAGTGGAATATACGGCTCGTAAACTTGCGCCGGCGGGGGAGATTAAGAGCACCGTTATCGTCGCGAACAACATCCCCCAGCTCATAGAATTAGTTGAGCGGGAGCAGGTTGATTTCTACCTGGAAAGTCCCTTTCCCACTTATCTCATCAACCGCTCCGGCACTGGCAAGCTATTGCTCAGACGTTGGAAAGGCGGCATGGGCGAGTATCGGAGTGTCATCTTCACGAGCAAGGCAAGCCGCATCACTCGTCTCGAAGATCTACGCGGCAAGATGATCGCTTTCGAAGATCCTGGATCGACATCTGGTTATTTTCTGCCCAAGCTCTTGCTATTTGAGAAGCGATTCCGGGTGGCGGAAAAACCGGATCTCTCGGCCAAGGTCTTGGGGGGCGAAATCGGTTACATTTTTGCCAGTTCGGAAAAAAATATCGTTAAACTGGTGCGCGAAGAGAAAGTGGCGGCCGGAGCCATCAGCAACGATGACTATGCGAGTTTAGCGAGTTTAGACGAGACGAGTAAAGCCGGCCTCGTGGTTCTCGTCGAGAGCGGATCGGTGCCTCGGCACCTCGTATCGGTGCGCAGGAATCTGCCTGAAGCAGTTATAAAGCGCCTCAAAGAGATACTTTTGAGCATGCACCAGGACGATGAAGGGCAGAAAATCCTCCGACAAACAGACGGTACGACAAAATTCGACGCGCTGCCCGGAGGCGAGGAAGCATTTCGCCGGAAGCTGAATGATCTGTATCACCTCAGGGGCGAAAAAAAATAGCGGCCTGCGAGCTTAACTCGACTGAAAAAGTTGATCCTATCAAAAAACCGATCGTGAAGGGAGCAACAGAAAAATGCGAAAGAGAATATTTAGATGTTCGTCGCATTTAACGACCGCTATATCCGTTCTGTTGATTGTCCTGGGTGCGCGTGCTGAGCTCGCACTAAGCGCTACGTCTTTCTATGAAGGGAAAACTATCCGAATTATCGTTGGCACGTCGCCGGGCGGTGGATACGATACCTACACTCGCCTCATTGCGCGCCATTTTAGCAAATATATTCCAGGAAAACCGAGCATCATCGTTGACAATATGCCCGGGGCGGGAGGATTGCTTTCGGCAAATCATCTCTTCAAAGTAGCCAAACCCGACGGTCTCACCATCGGTCATTTTGTTGGCGGCCAATTCTTACAACAGCTCCTCGCGAAGCCTGGCATTGAATTCGATGCGCTTAAATTTGAATACGTCGGCGTGCCGGCGCAAGACGATTTTGTCTTTGGCGTGGCCAAGACGACCGGCGTGACGAGCGTGGAGCAATGGTTGGTATCGAAGACAGTGGTCAAGTTTGGCGCCATCGCGGCCGGTGATGGAACCTATGATGTTCCTAAAGTCGCCGAGGTCGTTCTTGGCCTGCCGATTCAGGTAGTATCTGGCTATAAAGGGACTGCGCCAATTCGCTTGGCATTTAACAGCGGCGAGGTCGGCGGCCTAAGCAATTCGTGGCAATCGTTTCGCGCTACATGGAGAAAGGAACTTGAAACCGGCGAGGTGACAATGGTGCTTCAGCTGAGCACGAAGCCTCACCCGGATATTCCTAAGGTGCCTTTAGCGACAAACTTCGCCAAGACAGACGAGATGCGCAAACTCATCGTGGCAATAGCGCAAGCTCACGGCGCCGCGGTGCGTCCCTACGTCCTACCTCCCGGCACGCCTAAGGACCGGGTGGAAATCCTGCGCACCTCTTTTATGGAGACCGTCAAAGATCCCGAACTGCTCAACGAAGCCGCCAAAGCCAATTTGGAAATCAATCCAGGATCCGGCGAAGATCTCGAGCGCAATGTCAAAGAACTGCTCCGTCTTGATCCCGCGCTGGTGGCATGGCTTAAAGAAATTTTAAAATAGGTAGCGGGGTGGCGGCGTCAACTTAGAAAATCAAGAAAATTCAGATTTTTACTTCTAAACTTTCTTGCTTTTTGTTTCGTTCATCCCGCACAGGCACTCTTGAATTCAACTCCACAACTCGGCCCTGGTTGCCAGCAAGGTGATCGTCTTGCCTTCGTAGAAATTCGCCTGCGCATCAGCGAGCGCGGGCATCAGTCCAGTCAAAATGATCACTGCGAGCGCAGCGATGAATGACGGTCCCCAGACTATGACCGACGGCCGCCTCATATCCCTAATAACCCCAGCGTTCCGCTACAGCTTTGACGCGCTGGTACTCGGGCTGCAGTTCTTCTCGCGCTCTGAGTTCCTTGAAAGCTTCCTCCACCAGGTCCTGTGCGCACACTTCTTTGACGGACGGGACATTGTCACCGAGGCCGCCGATCTTCTCCTCATCCGCTAACATCTGTTCTAACCCCGTCGCTCTGCCGTCGATGGGAAACGGCATCACCTCCAGATCACGTGGATCGCGCCACGTGACTCTCTCCCGCTCCTCCGGATCCGCACTGGTTGTTAGCAGTCGCCTGTGCAGCTGGCAGAGATACTCGAAATTCTTCGGCATATCGCGGCAGAACCAGTAGGACCGTATCAACGCTTTGAGAAAGCTCTTGACCAAATCGGGGCGCTCCTCGAGGATTCGTCCGGTAGCGGCGATGATGCGTTCGGGTCGTCCGTCGGGATATTGATCCTTGGGCGTGGCAAGGATGTTGAAACCCCGCTTCTTGAGATCATCCGCATCCGAAGACGACAGCGGCGCGCACTCCACTTTTCCGCCCAGCAATGCATCCAAATGCCGCTGCCTGGAAGGTCCTATCCTCACCCACTCCACGTCGCGCTCCAAGTCCAAGCCCGCTTTGCGTAGCTGAAATCTGCAGCGCCCAGTGGCGAATGCTATTGTAGTCGCTGATGCCGACTCGTTGGCCTTTTACGTCCTGCAGGGATTTGATATGGGGCGGGCCAATAATGACGCCCGGTCGCTGGTTTCTCCAGCCGGCGATAATGTAGACGTCGGCGCCCCGCGCGCGCTGGAAAAAGATCGTTCGGGATTGGACGTCGAGAGCGATATCCACTGATCTTTCCTTCATTCCCTGCGCGATCCCTAACTTCTCCAGGCCAAAAGGGACCATGGGATCCCGAAGGATCTCGTAACCCAGAGATCCGTCCGCGGTTTTGAGTCCCTCGTCGTACAAGAAATTCATCTCATGAGCCGCCATGATGGGAACGATGTGAAGCGTATGATAACAAGTCGGACCGATTCTGAGTTTTCCGTCTAGCATGATGCCTCCCTCGAAAACTGCCATAGAATCATAAAGGGCCTATTTTCTTTTCATTTTCTCCGGCGCCCGCTTGCTCGTAACGTACTTCGAATTCCATACACCGGCGTCAGCAGCCACTGCAAGAACCAGCGGAGGCATATGTGCCGTTGATCTCCAGTTCGACAATCCAGTATTACCTTGAACTTTGAACCTTTGAACTATTGAACCGCTGCATTGCAGCGTGCCTTGTGGGCCTGGGGTGCACCGGTTCCCGCCAACGAGGGAAACGATCCCAGTCAGAGCGCGGAAGGGTATGTGAAGTAGTTTTGTTCGAGCGTCCAAAGCCGATCGCGCGAGATTGGATCTCTCCAGCAGAGCGCCGTTGACAGGTATCGTGGAGCCAAGCTATGCAAGAAACGACATTCCTCGTCGCGAATATTCCCGCGCAGAAAATCACGGCGGGTCACTCCGTCGATGTGAGTGGATCTATTTGACCCCGCCGAGGAGAACAATTCGATGAACGCAAGGAGACGCAAAGTTACTATCCGCGCTGGCGCAGTTATTTGCGTATTGGCGTTGTTTCTCTTATGTCAGCCACCTCCTGCCTTGCCCCAGGCGCCGTTCTACCAAGGTAAGACTATCACCGTGATCGCCGGCCAAGAGCCAGGAGGGCTAGGAGATTTGCGGCTGAAGTCCATATTGCCGTATTTGAAAAAGCATATTCCTGGACAGCCCAATATTGTGCCCGAATATATGCCCGGCGGCGGCGGCCGAAAGGCCGCAAACTACATCTATCGAACCGCTCGCCCGGACGGCCTGACGCTCGGGTTTCCACCGGGCGGCTTCATCCGGGCAGCAGTCCTCAATGAAACTGGGGTGGATTACGACCTCGACAAGTTAAATTTCTACGGCGTTGCCGAATCCGAGGACCACTATGTGTTTCTCACTAGACGAGATGCCAATCTGGGCACATTGGATCGTCTGCGCGCCAGCTCCGGAATAAGGATTGGTGGGCAATCAGTAGGCCATGTGGTCCATACGCTCGCCCGATTGTTCGCCTATATTCTGCGCCTGAAGGAGTCAAAATTCATCACCGGATACTCGGGACCGGAGATGGATCAAGCGCTCATACGCGGGGAACTCGACGCGAGGGTCAGCGTCGTCCCTTCGTTGCTGCGGCGCAATTCCGAATGGATCGAAAAGAAACTCGTTGATGTTCACGTCATCTTGCAGATCCCTAAAGGCAGCACGCATCCGCGCTTCGCTCATCTGCCCGAACTCGAATCGTTTGCCAGGACGGATAAGGAGCGGCGGCTGCTGGAGATCTACCGCTCCTTCAGTATCGCCGGCGCGACGTTTATCATTCCGCCGGGCACACCCCCCGAGCGGATTCGGACGCTGCGGAATGCAATCACCGCAGCCTATAAGGACCCAGACTTTTTCAAAGATTATGAGAAGATCACGGGGGAAACGCCTTCCCCGCTCATGCCGGACGAATTCGATGAAATCATCAAGAAGCTTCCGCGCAATCCCGAAGATATGGATCTTTTTAAAAAAATCGCCGCTGCGGGCCCACTGCCCGGCCATGACCGGTGATGCTATCTGGACTCTATAGCTGCGCTTGCGAAACGCCATCAGGCACAAGGCTTATCTCTTGTGAATACTCGTGAGGATTTTTCCATGGCGATGAAAATCACGGTCGGTTTTTCGCTGCTCCTCCTGTGGCCTTGCAACTCACTCGCGCAAACCCCTTTTTTCGAAAACAAGACTATACGGATAATCGTCGGCTACCCGGCGGGAACCACCCACGACACCTGGGCAAGACTCGCCGGCCAGTACATGAGCAAGTATATTCCCGGCTCTCCCGGTTATGTTGTACAGTCCATGACCGGCGCCGGCTCGATGGTCGCCGCCAATTATGTGTATGGGATTGCCAAACCGGACGGTCTAACCCTGGGCACATTCAACGCCGCGCTATATTTTGAGCAGTTGATCGGCCGCAATGAAGTTCAATTCGACTGGCCGAAAATGAGTTGGATCGGCAGCTCGACCCCGGCCACGCGCCTGTTTTACATTCGCGCGGACAGCCCCTACGCGACGATTCAGGATCTGCGCAAGGCATCCGACCCGCCGAAATGCGGCACAACGGGGCGCGGGACGACCGGTTATATATTACCCAAATTATTTGAGGAAACCCTTGGGCTGAAACTCGCAATCGTCAGCGGCTATCCCGGCGGAGTCGAGGTTGATTTGGCCATCGAGAAAGGCGAGATTCAGTGCAATTCTACTTCGCTCTCGGTGTTCTTCGGACGCGAGCCGTTTCATAGTTGGCGCAAAAAAGAGTTCGTTCGCGTGCTGATACAAACGGGCCGCAAGCGCGATAGCCGGCTACCCCAAGTCCCGACTATCTACGAGCTGATGGATCAATACAAAACGCCCGAAGCAAGCCGGCGACTGACTTCGGTGTTTCTGGATGCGGGTCGGTTCGGTTCCTGGCCGATCGTAGCCTCGCCCGGCGTTCCAAACGAACGCATAAAAATTCTCCGCGACGCTTTCCTGAAAGCAACCAGCGACCCGGCTTTCGTGGCCGAGGCCACTAAAAAACAGCTCGAGGTCGAACCGATCCGCGGCGAGGAACTCGAGGCGCTCGCCAAAGAAGTCATCAATCAACCTCCGGAAATCGTCGAACGATTGAAAGAATTGCTGGGGAAGTAAACACTCGCATGGCTCCTGCAAGAAACAGGACTCACTATCCTAGATGCAATAGATCGATTCCGTTGATACTGACCCTGTGATCTCCTGCTTTTCGGAACCCCTCGATGAAACCCTACGATTTGGCTTCTCAGCTTCACGTCACTTACAATGCCGAGCATGCAGTCGCCTAATCGTACTCCGCGGCAACAAGTCAAAGACCTACTGATGGCCACACCGCTGTCGTCGCGGCAGCTGGCGAAAATTGTCGGGATAACCGAACGAGAGGTCGAAGATCATATCAGCCACATCATCAAGTCAGTCGCGCGGGACCGCTCGCTTCGCTTTGTCCTAGAACCCTGCAAATGCAGGCACTGCGGTTTTGCTTTTCGCGACCGCAGTAAAATCACTCGCCCGAGTCGTTGCCCCCGCTGTCACAGCGAGGATATCACTGAGCCACAATACAGCATCGAGCGGCATGGTCCTAAGCAAGACTGACTAGGAAAACCTATGATCGCTGGTAGTAGAATCCAGAGTCACGCCTGACCCCGTCGGCACAGCACGTAGCGTTGGGATTAAACGTTGAACGTGCTCAGTCCAGGGAGCCACAGATCGTGATCGTGTCCGTGAAACGTGACCGTGAAACCCCTACGAGCACGAACACGTCACACGAACACGGCCTAGACGTTTTGAACGGCTTGAACGGACCCCGGACCCGATCCGGGGGATTGGAACGTCCGGAACCACTGGAACGACCTTTCCTACTTGAACGGCTGGAACAGTTGGAACAAATGTTTTAGACAGGAATCTATCGGATGAAGCTGGAGGAAGGAGCGCATATGAAAATCGTAGTTATAGGAGGCAGCGGGTTGATTGGGACGAAACTCGTGAAGAGGCTTCGTGAGAGTGGCCATGAGGCGCTGGCGTCATCACCCAGCTCGGGTGTCAACACCATCACTGGTGAGGGGCTGGCTGAAGCGCTTGCTGCCGCTCAGGTTGTCGTCGACGTAACGAACGCGCCTTCGTGGGAGGACAACGCAGTTTTGGAGTTCTTCAAGACGTCAAGCCGCAATCTCCTTGCCGCAGAAGCGGCCGCTGGAGTAGGACATCACGTTGCGTTGTCGGTCGTGGGCACTGAGCGCCTGCTCCAGAGCGGCTATTTCCGTGCGAAGATGGCCCAAGAAGAGCTGATCAAGGCTTCCAAGGTTCCCTATACAATCGTTCGTTCGACGCAGTTCTTCGAGTTCGTTAACGGCATCGCTCAATCGGCAACCGATGGGCAAACGGTTCGCTTGTCACCTGCGTTTATCCAACCGGTCGTGTCGGATGACGTTGCTGATGCACTGGCCGAAGTCACGCTCGGGGCGCCGGTGAACGGTACGGTCGAGTTGGCTGGTCCAGAACGTCTACGCCTCGACGAACTCGTCCGACGATTCTTGAGTGCAAAGCAGGACACTCGCCAGATAGTCGCAGATGTCCATGCTCGCTACTTCGGCGTAGAGTTGAACGATCAATCCCTCACCCCGGGCGACAACCCGCGCATCGGCCCGACGCGTTTCGAGGACTGGATCAGCCGCTCCATGCCTTGAGCGTAAGTTAGCCAGGCAGGGGCGACGCCCAGATCAAGTAGTGCGCCTGACCGGCGATGAGTT
>WNFV01005420.1_pt1 | contig 22706 bp, 17 predicted proteins | sample 5400101 | NCBI WGS metagenome assembly WNFV01 (sample SAMN13153361, study PRJNA577476) | soil metagenome | isolation source: 115 cm soil or saprolite under grassland replicate 1 | place: USA:California | collected 2016-06-15 | reverse complement strand
CGGCCGCGCGAGTCGCGGCACGAATGGCTGCTTCGAATTCTGCGGCGAATGTTTCGTCGCGCCGTCGAGCCGGACTCCGAGCGGCAGAAAAACTTCAACGTCGCGTTGCTCGATGTCGTCAATGACATTCGCCGCGAGATCGCCGCGCTTCGCGACGATCTGAAGCACGATCTCGCCGCAGTGCAACTGGATGTTCGGAATGCCGACGAAGCGCTGGCGACGGAGCTCGCGCGCCTTCGCGATCTGATTCCGGTGGCCGCGAAGCGCAATGACGCCCTGATCGCCGCGCTCGATCAGAAAATCGAGACCATCGCCGCGCGATTGCGCGACATTACGACTCCGATTCTCCAGACAACCGACAACCGACAACGGACAGCGGCCTTTATCTACCGCCGGCTGGAAGACGCGCTGCGCGGTCCTGTCGACGTCGAGGAGTACGTAAACAGGGCAAGAGAGCACCAGCCGGTGCTGGACATCGGCTGCGGACGCGGCGAGTTTCTCGAGGCGTGCAAGACCGCTGAAATCGAGGCGCGGGGCTTCGACGTCAACGAGCGCTCGGTGGCCGATCTGCAGAAACGCGGCTTCGACGTCACGCTTGCCGGCATTCCCGAGTGCTTCGAAGGGATTCGTCACGGATCGGTCGGCAGTGTGCTGGCGATGCACGTCGTCGAACACCTGCCGGTGGAGCATCGCTTCGTGCTATTCGCACAGACGGCGCGGGTGCTTGGGGCGGGCGGTCTGTTCATGATCGAGACGCCGAACGCGGAGTCGATCGCGGTGAGCGCCTCCGACTTCTGGCGCGATCCGACGCATCTCGCGCCGCGACATCCGGCCGCGCTGACGCTGCTGGCGCGCGAGCATGGATTCTCGATCGACGAGATCCGCGCGATTCATCCGCTGCCGGAAGGAAACGAAATCGAACACGGCCCCGATGATTCGGAGGCTCTGCGCCGCACAGTCGAAGTGATCAATGAGCGGATCTTCGCGCCGCAGGATTTGCGTCTGATTTTGCGGCGGAGCTGATTGCGCCCCTCACCCGGCCTTCGGCCACGCGCTCCCGGCGGGAGAGGCGGTCGTTGCATCACTCCGAGCCGTAATGCTGCGGCGGGGTCACATCGATCACCACGTCGCGTGGCGGTGGGGGAGGGACGCGATGCGGGAGAAATCCCAGCAGCAGGCCGGTGACCAGTCCGGCGATGTGCGCGGCATTGTCGATGAACTTCACGGAAAAGCCGATGACGATGTTCACCACAATCCAGAAAACGAGTTGACCGATCAGGCTCTTCGTCCACGGCTGGTGTCGATACTGCGGCGAGCGGCGAATGGAAAAGATGAATGCGCCCAAGATGCCGAAGATCGCGCCGCTGGCACCGACGGCCGGACCATGCTCGTACAACGAGCTCGCGAGCGATGCACAGATTCCACTCACGAAGTAAATCAGCGCGAATCGCGCCGATCCGAAGAGTGTCTCGTAGAGCGTGCCGAGCTGGTACAACGCCCACGAATTCAGAAACCAGTGCAGCCAACCGCCGTGAAGAAACATCGCTGCGATGAGGCGCCAATACTCACCGCGCTCGAGCAGCCCCGGCACGATCGCGCCAAGATCGACCATTCGCTGGTCGCTGAAGTACGCGCCGGTCGCCGCTTCATAACCGAAGATGATCGTGATGATGACCAACAGCGCGGCGGTCACGGGCGTAAAGCGCTGGATCATGCCTTCTCCAGCAGCGCCGAGACGCGCCGCATGAATAAGTGCGCCAGTCGCGGAGAGAGCTCCTTCAATCGCATGAACAACGCTGCTCCGATCGGAAGAACGCGGCGATAGCGTCCATCTTCGGCCGAGGCGCAGATCGCCTTCGCGACACGCTCCGGCCTGATCGCCAGAATGAGGCGCGACGCGCCGGGCATTTTCCCCCGTTCTGCTTTTTCGAAGAAATTGGTCTCCACCGTGCCCGGGCAGACCAGCGCAATCCGCACACCGCGGCCGATGACTTCATCGCGCAACGCCTCGCTGAATCCGATCATGGCGAACTTCGTTGCACAATATCCGCCCATGCGCGCATATCCCATCAGGCCGGCGATCGAGGCGACGTTCACGATCGTTCCTTCGCGCCGCGCGAGCATCGCCGGCAACGCCGCTTGTGTACACCACACTGCGCCGAAGTAATTCGTGCCCATCATCGCTTCGAGGTCGTCGGGTTTCGCGTTTTCGATTGCCTCGAAAATCGCAAAACCCGCGTTGTTCACCAGAACGTCGATGCGGCCGGCGGCATCCATCAGACGCTGGCAATCGTTGCGACTCGAGACATCTGCAACGATTGTTGTGCACTCCACTCCGCTTTCACGGCAGAGCCGTGCGACCTCCTCGAGTAGCTCGGCGCGCCGGGCGGCGATCACCAGATTGGCGCCGCGACGTGCGAATTCGAGCGCCGTTGCCCTGCCGATGCCGCTCGACGCTCCCGTGATGACAACAGTTTTGCCGGAAAAGGACTGAGGACTGAGGACTGAGGACTGAGTGGATTCGTCAGTATGTTTTTGGCCCATTTCTCAGTCCTCAGCACTCAGTCCTCAGTCCTGAGTGGTGGCAGGTTTATAGCATTGACTCGATCATTCAGCGGCACCTATACTCGGTGCATCCTCAGTCTCGGCTCGACGATGCCCGATTACCGCACGCAACCAGGAGGCTCATCCGATGCCGTTCGAAGAAGTCAAAAAGATCTGGATGAACGGACGGCTCGTCGATTTCGCCGACGCCAAGATTCACGTTCTCACCCATGCAATTCACTACGGCTCGGGCCTCTTTGAAGGCATTCGCTGCTACAACACGAAAAATCAGGGTCCGGCGATCTTCCGGCTTCGTGAACACGGCCGGCGCCTCTACGACAGTTGCAAGATTTATCGGATGGACATTCCGATGCCGCAGGAGCAGTTCGAAAGGGCATGCGTCGACACGGTGGCGGCGAATGAATTCGAAGACTGCTATCTGCGGCCGGTGATCTATCGCGGGTTTTACTCCCTCGGCGTCGATCCTTCGAAATGCCCGGTGGATATCGTCATCGCCGCATGGAAATGGGGCAAATACCTCGGGCCCGAGGCGCTCGAGCACGGCGTCGATGTTCGCGTGTCCTCGTGGAATCGCATGGCGCCGAACACGTTCCCGCCGCTCGCGAAAGCGACCGGCAATTACATGAATTCGATCCTCATCCGGCAGGAAGCTGCCGTCGATGGATATGCAGAAGGCATCGCGCTCGATGTCAACGGCTATGTCAGCGAAGGGTCCGGCGAGAATGTTTTCCTCGTCCGCGACGGCCGCATCTTCACGCCGCCTCTCGGTGCGTCGATCCTCGCGGGCATCACGCGCTCGAGCATCATCAAGCTTGCGCGCGATTTCGGATTGGAAGTGATCGAAGGCTTGATTCCGCGCGAGATGCTCTACATCGCCGATGAAGTCTTCTTCACCGGCACAGCAGCCGAAGTGACCCCGGTGCGCAGCATCGATCGCGTTCCGGTCGGCAACGGACGCCGCGGGCCGGTCACCGAGCGGATTCAGAAGGAATTCTTCGCCTATATCGGCGGAGAGATTCCCGATCGCTACGGCTGGTTCACGCCGGTGTACGCCGAGCGCGCCGCCACTGCGCGGAAGCCGGCGCTGGTGGCGCGGTAGCGTAGGGCCGCCGCCCTCGGCGGCCGTCTTCGCCGCGGAGGGCCGCGGCGCCACATGCTAGAGCAATCCCCTCGCGCGCATCGAGCAGTACCTTTGCGCGCCGACGATCAGATGATCGACGAGCTCCACATCGACGAGCGACAGCGACTGCTGTACCCGTTTGGTGAAGGTCAGGTCTTCCGCCGACGGGGATGGGTCACCTGAAGGATGATTGTGAAAGAGAACGATGCCCACCGCGTTCGCCTCGAGGGCCACTCGTACGACGTCGCGGCTCGAGACCAACGCGCGGGCGACGGTGCCCACAAAAATCTCACATTGCTTCAGCACGCGCTGGCGCGAATCGAGAAGAACTGCACCCAGGTGTTCCTGGGACTCGTGAGCGTAGCGGCTGACGAGCGCGCGTCCGATGACCTCATCGTCGTAGCGGGCGCCATCGCCGTTTTCAGGAGCGGCGACGCGGCGGGCGATCTCGAAGGCCGCGGCGATGCGCGTTGCTTTCGCCGCGCCGACGCCATGCGTTCTCGCTAGTACATCGGCGGAGGAACGGCCCAAAAGAGCGAGGCCGTCGCGGAGCAGCTCGCGCGCGAGCTGGATCGCATTTTTCCCCTGGGTGCCGGAGCCGAGAAGGATCGCCAGCAGCTCGGCGTCGGAGAGCCTCTCGGGGCCGTGTTTGCGCATTTTCTCGCGCGGACGGTCGTCGAGCGGAAGGTCAGCGATGAGTTCCTGCATCGAGAATGGCCTCAACGAGCGGCGGCGTTGCTTCGGCCGCGCTTGCCGTGATCGCGAACGTGCAGGACGAGCTCACGGCGCTCGGCTGCGGGTTGATTTCGATCGACAGTCCATTGTGAAAGGAAACGAGACCTGCGGCGGGAAACACGACGCCGGAAGTGCCGATCACGAGCAGAAGATCGGAGTCGCGGACGGCACGCGCCGCGCGCTCGAATGCACCTTCTGGAAGCAACTCGCCGAACCACACCACATCCGGCCGCTGCAGCGCCCCGCAGGCGCAGTGGGGCGGGAGGTTCTCGAACGGATCAGGAGCCTCGCTTCGCGTCTCCTCGCGCACGCATCGCGTCCGGAAGATGTTTCCGTGCAGTTCGATGACCTCTTTCGATCCGGCACGTTGATGCAGCCCATCGATGTTTTGCGTCACGACGAGCGTGTTGGGAAGTTTTGCGATCGCCAGGTGCGCGGCATTCGGCTTCGCGTCACGAACGAGGGAGCGGCGCCACTCGTACCATTCCCACACCAGCAGCGGATTCCGGGCGAAGGCTTCCGGTGTCGCGAGATCTTCCGCGCGGTAATTGCGCCACAGACCTCCCTCGCTGCGAAACGTCGGAATGCCGCTGTCAGCGGATACGCCGGCTCCGGTGAGTACGACCGTGCTCTTCGGCTTCTCGCTGCGGATCGCAGCAATTGCCGCATTCAGCGCTGCCACCACGCCCGAGGATACCTCGGTCGAAAAATCGAACTACGGGTTGTAGATCACCAGGATGTGTGACCCTAAGCGGTGGGGACGTTGGCTTCGTTGATCTGAATGAATGCGTCCTTGCGCAGCCGGTCGATGTACGCCTTGTAGTCGCGCTGCCAAGCGTCATCGCTCGCGTCTTTGCGAAGCTTTTCTTTCACCGATTCGAACGCCGGCACTTCCGACGGCAGTCGCTGCTCGACTTTCAGGATGTGCCACGCGGTTTTCGCTTCGATCGGACCGATCACTGCTCCTGCCTGACTGTTGAACACCGCTTTGTCGAGTTCCGACAGAAGCTCGCCGCGCGTGACTTCACCGAGGTCGCCGCCTTTGTCTTTGGTCGGCGCTTGTGAAGTTGTTTTTGCGAGCAGCGCGAAATCCGTGTTGCCACGCGCCTGCTCGGCGATCTGTTGCACGCGCTGGCGCGCCTGCTCGAGAGCCGCTGCGTTCTCCGGTTTGATGATGACGATCTCGCGCAAACGCGCGCGTTCCGGAAGACGGTAACGTTCCTTCTCGCGGTCGTAGCGCTCGCGTAATTCCTTGTCCGTCAGCTCTTCACGGCCGCGGAGCTCGCGTCCGAAAACCTTGTTCATGAGAAGAGTGTCGCGGAGACGCGCTTCCATGTCTGCGCGCGTGAGTCCCGACTTCTGCAGCGACTCATTGAACTGCTGATCGGTTGTCAAACCGTACTGCTGCTTCAGCCGTTCGACGGCGTCCTTGATTTCGTCGGCCGGCACTGTGAGGCCGAGTCGGTCGGCGCGATCTTTGATGAGCAGCTCGGAGATCAGATCGTTCGTCAGATTTTTTCGGAACTCCTCTTTTTTCGCAGGCATGTCCGCCGGCTGCGCCGTCTGCTCGATTTCGTTGTAGCCGTCGTGGAGGCGCTTCAGATATTGCGTGCGCGTGACGATGCGGTCGCCGACGCGAATGACGACTGCCTCAACAAGCTGGGCTGCCGATGCGGCCACAGCCGTTCCGGCGACGAGAAGGATCATCAGGGACTTTTTCATACGACAACCGACAACCGGCAACCGGCAACCTTTATTCGTTTTCCGACTTCGGCAATGTGCCGGAATAGCGGAATGGCAGGCGTTTGGTGAGGACGGCAACCGGCATTTCTTTCCGTGCTTTGCCGACGACCTCGGCGATTCGGTTGCGGACCTCCTCCTCTTTCAATCGTTCGCGAATGATGGGAGTCGCCGTCTGCACGTCGATCACGCCGGGCGGCCGCCGCTCGTCCACCTTGAAAATGTGAAAGCTCGAGTCTGTTCGTATGACGCCGCTGACGGCGCCGGGTTTCAATCCAAAGATCTCGTCTTCGAACATTTTCGGCAGCTCGCCGCGGCCGACGAAGCCGATCTCGCCACCTTTCTTCGCGTTGGGCGCGAGGGAGTATTGGCTGGAGAGATCCTCGAACGAGGCGCCTTTTTTGAGCTTCTGCTCGATCTGATCGGCGAGGCTTTCGTCGTGGACGAGAATTTGCCGGACGTGCACCTCTTCGCCGCTCCGGAATTCCGATGCGTGCTGATCATGGTAGGCGCGTACGGCGATGTCGGCGGCGGCCGGCACGTCGGCTGCCAGCTCGGCGATGAGTTTCTGCCGCCGCATGTCATCGCGTTTCTCGAGGACTGTGGCGCCAGGATCACGGCGCACAGCCGAGGCGATCTGTTCCGCCGGGATCTCCACGCCGTGCGCGGCGGCGTATTCAGAGAGGATGATCTCCTCGGCATACTGATCGAGAACCGCGCTGGCGACTTCCGGTCCCATCTGCGCGAGGTCCGTCCCGGTGTTCCGCTCGAGGTAGCGTTTGAAATCAGCGAGGGTGATCATGCGCTCGCCCACGCGGGCCACCACGTCCGCCGGAATCGACGGTTTGCGGTGACACGCGGCGACGATCGCAACGAAAAGTGTAAGGGCCAGCAGACGACGCACGGAGGCGAATCGTACGCTTTTCCTGTGTCCCCGTTTCTGCCATTCCTAAAGATCGACGCCATCACCGAATCTACGGGGCGTAGTTCGCAAACTTTCCGCTCAGACCATCGGTTGAAGTTCTGTGCAGAACACCCACTTCGCTGCTACACCGGCTGGGTGCAGAACTTACAGCGTGTCGCCTTGATCGGAACGGGCGATAGGCATTGTGGACAGTCGCGCGTGGTCTGCTCGACAGGTTTGCGCGTCATCGCATTGATCTGACGGATGGCCAGAAATATTGCGAGAGCGATGATGAGAAAATTGACGAGAGTGCCAAGGAACACTCCGTAGTTCAGAGTTGCTGCGCCCGCTGCCTTTGCCTGAGCGAGCGTTTCATAGTGGCCCGGAGAGAGGGTGATGAAGTAGCTCGAGATGTCGTGCTTGCCGATCAGGATGCCGATCGGCGGCATGAGGATATCGTCAACGAACGAGTTGATGATCTTCGCGAATGCCGCGCCGATGACCACAGCGACAGCGAGATCCAGAACGTTTCCTTTGATCGCGAATTCTTTGAATTCCTTCAGTATGCTCATGAAATTGTTCGCTCCGAAATCAGGCCGGTCCCGGATTCTCGCTCTCCTCGCGGCGTTCCGGCGTCTCCACGGGCAGCGACGCGCCGTTCGCGCTGACGCACAATGAACATCTGGATGTTGTTGGCGATGTGTCTGAGGAGAAGGCGCATCGGCACGAACGCGAAGCCGATGGCGAGCATGAGCGCTGCAGCGAGGACGAGGAGGACCACGATGGCGTTCATGACACTCTCCTCAGCAAGTACCAGGCCGGGGTGACGTTTTCTTTTTGTCGCGCCACGCCGGACGACGCGAGAAATGAGATCGTGCGGCTCGACTGGTTTCTTCAAGTACTCGTCAAACCCTTCCGTGAGGGCGATCTCTCGCTCCGTCGGCCGCCCATGAGCTGTGATGGCCACCGCCGGAACGCGCGACTTCATCGGCTTGCAGAGTTGCTGTAGGGCCGGCGCCCCCGCCGGCCATCGCCGCCGAGGGCGGCGGCGCTACATCCAAGACCAACTGCGATCGTATGCGGCGAATGAGCGAGTAGCCGTCCTGCTCCGGCATGGCCACAACACACAAGAGAATCTTCTCGAGCGAAGATGCAATTAAAGGCGGCGCGCCAAGCGAAACCCTTGCACGTCGCTCCAGTGTTTCGATGGGAATCGTTGCTTGAACCGGAATCGAGATGGTGAACGTGGAAAAGAGGCCCACGTCGATGCTGCCGCCGGAAGGCGTGAACCTCACCGCGTTGGAGAAGAGGTTCCAGAACACCTGTTGCAGACGGGCGGGATCGCCACCGAGGCGGGGCAGATCCGGGAGCTGTTTTGAACTTGCCGGTGATCATCCGCGAGACATCGAGGACATCGTCAATGATCTGTGCCTGCGCCTACAACCTTTTATCGTTCTGTCCGGTACTTCTTTGCGGTCCAAAAGGGGGAAATCATGAAAAAACTGACCATTGCCCTGCTCGTCCTCGCATCCGCGCTTCCGATGGATGGCCGTCGACTGCGCCGGCCACGCTTCCGACCCGAGCCGATGGCCGTCGCGTTGGAAATCGTCGAAGTGTCGCACGATCCGGAGATTGCCCGTCAGCTCGTTGAGCAGCTTCGCTCCGGACGCGTGGATCGCGATGGGGACCGCACGCTCGCGGTCATCAATAACAGTTCTGCGCGTTCGGTGCTGATTCCCGCCGCAGGAAGCGTGCGCGGCGGGGGCAACACGTTCTTTCGTTCCGATATCACGATGGTGAATTACAACACGACCGCGCAGGATGTCGCGGTCATTTGGATGCCGAACGGCGGCAGCGCTGTGACCTTCAAGACGACGTTTCCCGGCGACAGGCCGCCGTTCACGCAGCAGGATTTTGTCGGCACACTCCTGCAGCAGAGCGGCCTCGGATCGCTCCTCTTCATTCCGATCACGTCCAGCGGTCAGGTCGACACGAACGGCGCGATCGATGTGTTCTCTCGAATCTGGACCCCGCAACCGAATGCCACCGGCACTGTCTCTCAGCCGTTCAGCGGTGTCGATCCGGATCATCTATCCGGCGACTTTGAATCGATCATCCTCGGGCTCCGCCAAGACGCGAGCTATCGCACGAACTTTGGCATCGTGAATCTGTCGAATCAGACGCTGAGTTTCACTGTGACCGTATTCCCCGAAGTAGTCGCTCCGGGAACGCAACTGACTGAAGTACATGTCACGCTGCCCGCCTTGTCGATGACGCAGCAGGGGTTGCCGGCGGGCAGCTACAGCACGCCGATCAACCTCCTCGTGCAGGTCGACAACAATGTTCCTTCTAGCACGCTGCACTGGAGCGCTTATGCGAGCAGTACGGACAACATTACCGGGGACGGATGGGTATCCATCGCAGCGAAGGACTACGACGACGACGATCTCGACACTGCATCGCGCCGATCGAGGGAGGATCACTGAGAAGCGGCACTTGCGTGATATCATTGCTATCAGTATGGGTCAACTGATCGTAAGAAATGTCGACGACAAGCTGATTCGTGAGCTGAAGATACGCGCTGCAGAAAAACGCCGATCAGCCGAGGCCGAGCATCGCGAGATCCTGCGAAAGGCGCTCTCCAGGAAAAATCCGAACAAGACGTTGAAGGACGTGCTGCTGGAGATGCCCGGCGGGGTTCGAGACGTCGATTTGGAGCGACGGCGAGATCGCGGACGGAAAACACGTCTGTGAAGTTTCTGATCGATACGAACGTCATCGCGGAACTCCGCAAGGGAGCGCGAGCGAACCGGCACGTTCGTTTCTGGTTTGCGGCACTGGATCCCGGCGCGATTCTGATCAGCGTGCTGACGATCGGTGAAATTCGAAGAGGGATTGAAAGCGTCCGGCGGCGCGATGCTGCCGCGGCGCGTGCGCTGGAGCGCTGGCTTCGCACAATTCTCGACGAATATTCGGAGCAGATCCTGCCGGTTGAAGTCGAAGTTGCCGAGGAGTGGGGCCGCATGAATGTTCCTGATCCGGTTCCGGTGATCGATGGCCTTCTAGCTGCAACCGCAAAGGTCCATGGCCTTACATTCGCTACGCGTAACGTGAAAGACGTCAGCCGTACGGGTATCCAGGTGTTCAATCCTTTCGAGGCATAGCCTCACGCGGCGATCGTCTGCAGCAACTGATCAATGGCGTCGATGATCTGCGGTCCGTGCGCCTTGAGTGGGAAGGACAGCGCGCCGTTTGGCGTGAAGCGGACCTGGGGATTGTCGTTGATCAGTTGCAGCAGCTTGTTGGGATCGATTTTCGCTTTTTCCGTTAGCTTTACCACTCCGAGCGCGCCCTGGCGGATGATGGAGACAACGCCGAGCTGCTGCGCGAAGCGTTTCACGCGAACGAAGTGCAACAGGCTCTCGACGTTCGCCGGCAGCGCGCCGAAGCGGTCGCGCATTTCGTTGCGAATGGCCTCGAGCCGCTCGTCGGTCGCCGCCGCGGCGATCTTTTTGTAGAACATCATGCGCACGTTTTCGTCGCCGATGTAGTGGTGCGGGATGTAGATGTCCACGCCGAGGTTCATCGAGGTCTCGACTTCCTCCTCGACCACCTCGCCCTTGAGCTCGCGAATCGCTTCTTCGAGCAGTTTCGTGTACATCTCGAAGCCGACGGCGGCGATCTGGCCTGATTGCTCGCCGCCGAGGATGTTGCCGGAGCCGCGAATTTCGAGGTCTTTCGCGGCGATGCGGAATCCGGCACCGAGGTCGGCGAACTCCTGGATGGCGGCGAGGCGCTTCCGTGCGTCGCTGGTCAGGATTTTGTCGCTCGGCACGAGCAGATAGCAGAACGCCAGGCGGTCGCTGCGTCCGACGCGGCCGCGAAGCTGGTAGAGCTGCGAGAGCCCGAACCGTTCAGCATGATTTATTAGTATTGTATTACACGCAGGAATATCGATGCCATTTTCGATGATTGTGGTGGCAAGCAGCACGTCGTACTCGCGGGTGATGAAGGCCAGCATCGCGCGCTCGAGCTCGCGCTCCTCCATCTGCCCGTGACCGATGATCACCCGCAGGCCGGGAACGACTTTCTCGAGGTACTCCTTCATCGCGTAAATCGATTCGACCCGGTTGTGCACGAAGAAAATCTGACCGCCGCGGCCGACCTCGAATTCGACCGCCTCGCGCACGAAGTCATCGTTGAACGGAACGACCGCGGTCTGAATCGCCAGGCGGTCCTTCGGCGGAGTCTCGATCACCGAGATGTCGCGAATTCCTACGAGGGACATGTGCAACGTGCGCGGAATCGGCGTCGCAGACATCGAAAGCACGTCGACCGCTTTTTTCATCTGCTTCAAACGTTCCTTTTGCGCCACGCCGAAGCGCTGCTCCTCATCGATGACCAGGAGGCCGAGGTCTTTGAAGGCGATGTCTTTCGACAGGAGGCGATGCGTTCCGATGACCACGTCGATCTCGCCCGTCTCCAGTTTGCGAACGATTTCCTTTTGTTCCTTCGGCGAGTAGTAGCGCGTCAGCAGCTCGATCGTGACGGGGAATGACGCGAAGCGCCGCAGAAACGTGCGGGAGTGCTGGTACGCGAGAATGGTCGTCGGCGCGAGCATGGCTACCTGCTTGCCGTCCATCACCGATTTGAACGCCGCGCGCATCGCCACTTCCGTCTTGCCGTATCCGACGTCGCCGCAGAGCAGCCGGTCCATCGGTTTTCGCGATTCCATGTCGGACTTCACGTCGTCGACCGCCGCCGACTGATCCTCGGTCTCCTCGAATTCGAACGCCTCTTCGAATTCGAATTGCCACGGCGAGTCTTTGCTGAACGCGTGGCCCTGCACCATCTGCCGCGTGGCGTAGAGCTTCAGCAGCTCGTCGGCCATGTCGCGCATCGCCTTTTTCACCGACGCTTTGGTGCGTGCCCACGCGGTGCCGCCGAGCTTGTCGAGCTTCGGCTGCGTATCGCCGCCACCCGAGTACTTCTGAATCAGGTTGAGGTTCTCCATCGGCATGAGCAGCTTGCCGCCGCCGGAGTAACCGATTTCCATGACTTCGCGTTCGGTCTCGCCGAACGGAATTCGCTGCAGGCCGAGGAAGCGGCCCACGCCGTGGTCGACGTGGACGATGTAGTCGCCGACTTTGAGGTCCCGCAGATCGGTGGCGAACGCGTCGGCCGTGCGCTTCTTTCCGCCGATGCGAGTCGATGTCGGCGGTTCGAAGAGATCCCATTCGGAAAACGCAGTGACGTTGATTTCGTCGAATTCGAACCCCCGCGGCAGAGCGCCGGGAGTGATCTCGACGTGAAAATCGAACTCCTTCATCAGGCGCTCGATTTTTTCGGCGCCGCCTTTCGTCGCCGTGAAGAAGATCTGGCGACGCTCGCGCGTTTTTTTGACATCGAAAGCAAACTCACTCAGTCGGTTTTGGTACCGGTCGACTTGCGGCGCGTGAAACGCGAGCGCGCCGGACAGATCGCCGATGTGCACCTCGCTCATCGAGAGCCTTGCCGCAGTGAGGAAATTGAAGACCTCCGGCCCCGGCGTGGTGGCCGTTTCCGGCGGATAGACGGCGCGTCCCTTGGCTGCCGCGGATTCGTACTCGGCGCGAAGCAGCGCTTCGAATTTCGCCACGCTCGTGGTGATCTGGTCCGGCTCGATCAGCACCACCTCCCAATCCCGAATCGCCTCGGAAAACGCGATCGTGTCCGTGGCCACGGCGGCGTACTGTTCGATACCCGGAAACGTGCCGTGCTCGTTGAGGCGATCGATTTTTTCGGCGACGTCGCGCTTGAACAGCGGGTCCATGAAGTCGAGCGACAGCCGCCGCGCCAGCGCGCTGCGCGTCTCGCGAGTCGTGGGGAACTGCGTCATCGGCAGAATCGTTGCGGAGCCGATCGCATCTTCCGAACGCTGCGTTTCGACGTCGAAGCGGCGGAGCGACTCGATGGTGTCGCCGAAAAGCTCGATGCGCAGCGGCTGCGGAAGGTTGGGCGGGAAGACGTCCAGAATGCCGCCGCGGAACGCAAACTCGCCGGCCTCGCCGACGAGATCCGTACGCATGAAGGCGTTCTCGACGAGCATCTGCATCATGGCGCGCGTGTCGATCTCCGCACCCTGTTGCAGTCGAATGATCCGGCTGGCGAAGAGCTCAGGTCGCGGAATGCGCGCGAAGAGCGCGCGGACGGGGACGATGAGAACTTCGAGCTCCGCGGCCACGAGTTGTCCGAGAGCGCGGATCTCTTCGCGGACGACGCCGAGGGATGGCGAGAGCTCCTGGTAAGGGGAGAGTGACGGACTGGGATACGCGGAAACGCAGCGCGGGTCGCGATGAAAAAGACGCAGCGCGGATTCAAAATCGTCGATCGCCGCATCGCCGGGGACGATCACCGCGATCCGTTTTCGCAGCGAGTCCTGCAGCGTGGCCAGAACGAGCGCGCGCGCCTCGACTGCCAGGCCGGTGACATCGAGCGACTCCGACAGCAGGCGCTTGATTTGGGGAGTTCGCGCCAGCTCGGATCGGAGGTCGTTCAGGATCACCGGCGCGGATTGTAACCGCCCCTCATCCGCCGCTACGCGGCACCTTCTCCCGGCGGGAGAAGGGTCGCGGTGGCGAGGGCCCTCTCCCCGCGGGAGAGGGTGGCCCGAAGGGCCGGGTGAGGGGCCTACGGCGCAAAGTATCCGCGGATGGTGCGCGCCATCAGCTTCGGCGAATTCAGCACCACGTGCACCTTCCGCCACTCGTTGTGCTTCACGAGATCGCTGATCTGATAAAGGATCGCGTACTGCGCGCGCAGGTCTTTTTCAATGGCTCCGTATTTCGCTTGAAGATTTTCCGCCGATGCAGTGACCAGGAACCCTCCCGTCTCGCCGGCGAGATAGTTCATGCGATCGAGTTCCTGCTGCTCCGTCGGCGCGCCGCTGTCGTAAGCGATGAAGTAGAGCGGAACGCCCGCTTCCTTACTCAGCCGGTCGGTCTCGTCGAAGGACAACATCGACGATGTGTCGCCGCCGTCGCTGAGCACGACGATCGCTTTTCGGTTTTTTTCACCGCGCAACTCGCGGATCGCGCTGCCGATCGCATCATAGAGCGCGGTCTGGCCGGCAGGTTTGATCCCGGCGATCGCCTTTTGAACTTGGTTGCGATCCGTCGTGAGCGGCACTTCACGGCGAGGAACGCCTCGAATGGAATAGACGGCGCAGCGGTCGCCCTGTTTCAGCGTACGCTGCACGAAGCTGAGCGCCGCTTTTGTCGCATCTTCCATCGAATAGGTCATGCTCGCCGATGCATCGAGGAGCAAGGCGATCGAGATCGCCTGATCGAATGCTTTGCCGAATTCCAGGATCTTGCCCTCGTTGCCGTTGTCGATGACGCGGAAGAGCGAGCGGTCGACATCGTCATGAGTGACGCCATTGCGATCGATGACGGATACGAAGAGGGGAACGGTGCGCACTTCGACAGATTCCGCGTGAACGTCGCCGCTTCCCGACCAGAAGTCCGCCGCTTCATCGCCGGACTTGGTCTTCGCCGTCACCTGCACGAACTGCTGCTGAAACTCCTCGGCCGGAATCGCAAAGCGATACGGCGCTTCCGTGAGCGAAGCGATCACGTTGCCGTTGTTCCAGAACTGAACGCTCTGGATCGGATCGCTTTCGGGCGACGTAACTGCCGCCTCGAAAACGCGGTTGGCCAGATCAACCGGCTTCACGTTGATGGTCAGCGGCAGATGTCCGTGATTGATCGTTTCCGTCCACTGCAGGCGCTTGTTTGAGGACGAGACGGCGATCACTGTGATCTTGTGTTCGAGAGCGTTCGGCCCGAAATCGACAGTCACGTGATACGGAGATCGCAGACCCTCGGTGAGCTTTTGACCGTCGACAACAATCGTTACGCGTGCACCGTCGAAGCCGGGAGTGATCGTCAGGTCCACCACTCCCTTGATCTCACCTTCAGGCTTCGAGTCGCGAGAGAGGAGGAGCTGCGTGGTGCTCGCCGACGCCGGAATGACGGCCGCAGCGATGCACAGAACGCTGAAGGCTAACGGCAAATAACCAATTCTGGAACTACGAAGAACTTGAGACCCTCTCATAAGTCCGCCGATATTCAAAACGGTTCCGTATCACGCTCTTTACGTAGAGTCGCGTCTCGCCATACGGAATCGTCTCTACGAATAAGTCGATATCATCGACCGGCGTTTGCCCGAGGCATGATCTGCATCACACCGACGGCGCCTGCGTTCTATACGATGGAAGGCTCGAATCCGCTTTCCTGTCGAATGATCGAAGCGATCAGATATGGGTCAATCTGCCGCCGCTCGGCTTCGGTGCGGATGACGTCCCAATACTTCAGCGGAAATACGATTTCCCAGAAACGGTGCGGCACCCCCGAGCCGCCGTGACGGATGAACGGACGGAAGTCTCTCTGCAACACGCCGATCGCTTTGAATGGCTCCCCGGTCTGCGAGTAGAGGTCCGCGAGCCTGAACGCGACTCCGCGATTGTCTGGATGAGCGGCAACGATGGCCTTCATTTCCGCGGTTGCGTCACGGACCAGATCGAGCCAGGCGAGCTCGGCCACGGAGTCGAGCCGCGGCTCATTCAGGGCGGCAACTTGCGCGTCGACGTCCGGGAAGATGTTGCCGTTGGCGATCTCCGCAGGCGCCGTCAGCGGCTGTTCCAGAATCTCACGTGCGCGGTAGCTATAGTAGCTATAAGGATAGCTGGCAAGGAGCTGGTTCACTGCGCCGCTGCGATGCTCGATCTCGCCACGCCGCGCGTAAATCTTCGCAGACCAGAAGAGCGTGTTCGTGAGGTAGTCGCCATCGGGAAACTCGCGCGCGTAACGGTCGAAGATCCGCAGGGCATCACGGTCGCGATGCGCCAGGAAGTACGTGAAGCCGAGGGTCCAGAGGGTTTCCCCTTCTGTTCCGGCGCCCCCTGCTTTGATCGCTTTCTCCAGATTGGCGATCGCCTTCGCCGGTTTCGGCTCATCCGCCGTGTAGTACTTGGCGCGGAGAATCTTCGCCTCTACCGCCTGTGGACTCCTCGGATAGAGCCGCTCCACTCGTTTTAGACCGGCTAGAAACTGCTTCGGCTCGTCCGCGCGCCATGCCGCTCGCGCACGAAGGAGGATCAGCAAGGGATCCTTCAGCTCACGATCGCTCGTTTCGGTCAGGATCTCGGTGTAGTGCCGCGAGTTGAACAACGCGCGTAGCCGGAAAGTCCGGTACTCGGTTGACGAAACCGCCTCTGGAGAACGCTTGGCGATTCGATCGAGCAGATCGAGAGCTTCGTCGTAGTGATCGACTCCCGCGAGTTTGCGCGCGAGCGCCAGCGCGTCGTCCGTTGTCAGCGCATCGAGCGGCGAGGGCACCGCTTTGCTGACGATGTCATACATCTTCTCCGTGAAACGGCCCTGCGGATGCTGGGTGAGCAGACGCATTCGCACCGAGGTGGCCAGATCCTGACGTCCCGTTTTCTCCAGAGCCTCGGCCACATTCACGAATTCCGGCTCGCTCAATTCGTCAATCGGAAGCGTCAGCGCATCGTTGAGCGCATTTTCCGCGCTGCTCTGATCTCCACCAAACGCATAGAGCGCAGGCAATCGCACGCGCGCGATCGTCGCAGCCGAGCTCGCGGCCGCCTCCTGCACAATGCGCGTCGCGACAGCGATTGCTTCGGCGGAGTGCGCCGCGTCGCGCTGCAGCTCCATCAGCCGCAGTCGCAGCCATGGCGCGACCTCGGCATAGGCATCGGCCGCGCGCGTCAGCGCTGCGATTCCCTCGTCAACGCGCTTCTGATCGATGTAGAAGAGCGCGAGAAGCGCCATCGCGCGATGGCTCGTCTGCGGATCGCTCGAGTTGCTCAGCGCCTGCAGCGAATGTTCGTACAACTCGAGATTCCCCGCTGCGCGCAGCGCCTTCGCCTCGTCGAGCGTCTGCGCGAGCGGCTCCGGTGCGACCACCGGCGCGGGGGGTGGGGTAGGGAGGGGGGAGGGGGGTGGGGCGGCGGTGCGGGCACACGCGATCAGCAGAAGTGTCAGACAACTGACAACCGACAACCGAAGACGCATCAGCGCTGGACCTTCCTCACCATCCGGGTCCCGTTTTCGACAAACCCGACGCGCCGCAGGAATTCGCGCGCGCCCTCTGCCCGATCAATGATGAGCCAATCGCGTTCCATCTTGTACGCGAGCACCTCCAGCTCATTCATCATCACCCGCCCGATCCGCTTGCGGCGCAGCTCCCGGGCGACCACCAGGTCCTCCACGCGAATGGCCTCGGCCCCCGAGACATCGATTGCCATGACCGCGACGACGTGACCGAGGAGTTTGCCGATCAGACCACATGCGGGAACGGCATTTCGATCTCCATTGGCTGCAAGGAAATCGCGGAGTGCCTCAGAGGCGCCAGGCTCGATCGGCCTTACGAAGAGCTTCTGCCCGCGCATCCCTAAAGGTTATTCTGGCATGCTCTTACAGCATACGCGACGGACAAATAATTCTTGACAAACTCTGGCCCGCAAATACACTTCGACCAGTCCCCCCACACACACCGAGAGAGAGAAGCTGAAAGCGTGGACACGATGAACGTGCAACAGGCGATTGCCGACTTCCTTCAGCATGGGCAAGTGGTGAGGAACCTTTCGGATCGTACTCTACGCGCGTACCAATCCGACCTCACGCAGTTTCATGTGCACGTCAATGACGCGAACATGGTCGACATCACGCCGCAGCAGCTCGAGGATTACCTCGAGAAGCTCGGCACCGGGCCGTATCGCGACACGTCGATCCGCCGCAAGGTTGCGGCGCTGAAAGTTTTCTTTCGCTACCTCGAAGAACAGGGCGTGGTCAACGAGTCGCCGGCGCGCAAGCTGCGGATCAAGAAGCCTGTGGAGAATCGCGTTCCCACCGTCCTCTCCGCTCGTGAAGTGCGATCGCTGCTCGCCGCACCAAAAGAGCAGATCGAGGAGTTGGTGGGCGTTCGCGATCACTCTCCCGGCGGACGCAATCGTTACTTTTGCGCCATCCGCGACGACCTGATTCTCGAATTGCTCATCTCCACGGGAATCCGGATCGGAGAGCTCGTGGCCCTGAACGTCGCGGACGTCGATCTCGACGGGCGTGAAATTCACATTACCGGCCGCGCGACGCGCGGACGCGTTGTTTCGCTCACATCGAATGTTGTCTTAGTGGCGCTCTCGACCTATATCGCGTTGCGCGGCGAACGTCATTTGGATACGCCTGCGCTGTTCGTCGGCCGGTCGGGAACGCGCCTGACCATCTACTCGATCGAGAACATTTTCAAGAAGCACGTCCGCCTGGCGGAGATCAAACGTCACATCACGCCGCACGCGCTGCGGCACACGATGGCGGCGATGCTCGTCTCCAGCGGCGCTGACATTCACGAAGTGCAGGAAATTCTCGGCCACGCTTCGATCCTATCGACGCAGGTGTACACCAGGCTGCCGATCCAGAAGGGCCGCGCGCGCCTGCTCGGCGATCCCACCACGGTCAAGCTGCCGATCAAGAAGAAGTAGCGCCCCCTCATCCGGCCTTCGGCCACCTTCTCCCCGCACGCGGGGAGAAGGCATGCGCGCGAAGTCCCTCTCCCGCAGCGCGGGAGAGGGTGCCGCGAAGCGGCGGGTGAGGGCGTTACCAGATCACTCGCACGCCCAGTTGCATCTGACGCGGATCGCCCGCGCCGCTGCGAACCGTGCCGTCGAAGTTGAAGATCAGACTCGTCACTTCCGGCCGGACGAGGTTTTTGCTGTTGAGGAGATTGAACACCTCGAGTGCCGGCTCGATCGTGATGCCTCCATATGGCACGGGACGCGTCAGGCGCAGATCGAGTGAAGAGAACTGGTTGTCTTTTCTACCGAGGTTGCGCCGGGTCACGGAACCGTCTGGATTGATGCGATCCTGCGGAGTATTCGCGTCCGCGCCCGTCGCGGTGATCGACTTCGGCTGCGACGAACGATACGAGTAGCGCATGTTCACATCCATGCCCATCGGTGCGTTCCACAGCAGCCATGAATTGATGCGGTGCCGCTGGTCGCGATCGGAGTAGCCGTACTCCGCAGCGAGATCGGTCACCTTAGCGTAGCGGAACGTGAACGGGTCGCGTTCGTTGTCGTCATCCGATTTGTCTTTCGAGTATGTGTAGTTGACCTGGAACTGCAGATGACTGGAGGGCCGTTTGGTGATGCCGAGCGTCACGCCGTGATAGAGGCTGCGGGCGGACGATTCGATCGTTGTGAGCGTTCCGATTCCGTTCGAGCCGTCGGCGCCGAGGCCGGTGCTCCACGGTGAGCCGAGCAGGGGATCGTTGCGATTGACGAAACGTGTGATGTGGTCGCCTTTCGCGTAGTTGTACTTCACCAGGAACGCGTAGTCCTTGATGAACTCCTGCTCCCACGACACACTCGCCGCTTTCGTGCGCGGGTTCTGAAAGTGTTTGTCGAAGACGAAGACATCCGGATCAAACGGCGAGCCGACCTGCGACTGCGGGATCAGGTTGGGGTACGCCGGGACAGGACCGAGGATGCCGGTCAGTGCGCTGTTGCGAAAGATCGTCTGACCGCGGCTTCCGTTGGTCGACCGGCTCGATGCCAGCGTGAGGCCGGGCACGCGTCCGTAGTAGATGCCGCCATTCGCGCGAAGGACCTTTTTCGCGTCGCCGTTGGGGCTCCACGAGATGCCGAGGCGCGGCTGCCACATCTTGTAGTCGGACGGGATCTTTCCATTCGATGGGAACTCCTGACCCTTGACCGTCTTGCCAATGAATTTTGCGTAGAAAACCTGATCGGGGGGCGTGATTGGATCGGCCTCTTTCTGGGCTTCCCATCGCAGGCCGTATTGCACGTTGAGATTGTTCGTGGCCTGCCAACTATCCTGCACGAATGCGGCAGGCTCGGTCTGGGGAATGCTCTGCGTTCCGGCCTCCTCGGCGGTCAGTCCGCCGACGCCGGCCTGCTGCAGGTAGAGCAGCACCGGCCCGGTGATGCTGGCACCGGTGGGACACTTGCCGGTTTGCGAGGATGATCCGTCGGAGCACTCCACGAAATTGGGATTCTTCAGATAGTTCAGGAAGCCGTCCGTCGAATCGAAGATGTAGCGGCCGTTCGCGAATCCGACGAAGGTCTGAATCGAGGCGACGCGATTGAATTCGACGCCAGCTTTGTACGAGTGCGGCCCGCGCAGGAACGACACGTTATTGTTGAACTGCACGCGCGTGTCGTAGTACTTGACCGGAATGAAGAACGGTTCGCCGAAACGGTAGCCCCGCACGAAATCGAATGCGGTGTCGGGCAGCGGCCGGCTCTGGCCGGTGATATTCGGACCGTTGTACGGCCGCGGGCGATTCTCGCGCGCGAACTGGAATCGGAACTCGTTCAGCAGCGAGTTGCTGAAGGAAGTGATCAGCGATCCGGTCCCGGCGTGCGATGAGTCCTTCTCGATGGAGTTCGCGCTGCGACCCCACGAGTCGACATCGAACGTGCCGTTCTCCTGCTCCGACCACGTGTAGTTGTATCGCAGGGTGGCCAGATTCTTCGCGCTGGCGTTCCAATCGACTTTGCCCAGCAGGACACGAGCGTCATTCGTGCGGCGAATCGGCCCGTTCTCATTCGTGCTGCCGAGGCCCGCGAATGCGTCGACGACGCGCTGCTCGATGCGGTTCGGGTTCGTCTGCTTTGTCGCGTGGGCTTGCTGCAGATCCAGCGCGCCGAAGTAAAACACCTTGTCGCGCACCATCGGTCCGCCAACGGTGACGCCGGCCTGCGATTGCATCGAATCGAATTTTGGCGCGAGGCTGCCGTCCGGATTCTTTGCCCGCGAGCTCAGCGAATCGTTTTTGAACGTGAAATGCGCCGTGCCGTCGAGATTGTTTGTGCCCGATTTCGTGATCACGTTCACGAAGCCGGACGTCGACCGTCCGAACTCCGCGTTTGCGCCATCGCCGATCACCACCATCTCTTTCACCGCATCGAGATTGAACGTGAACGCCGGGCGCTGCCCGCCGCGCTGTTCGCCGAAAAATGGATTGTTGAAGTCCGCGCCGTCGACGGCGATGTTGTTCTCGATGCCTTTCTGACCATTGATCGACAGCTCGTCGCCGTCGGGTCCCTGCACGATCGTGACGCCAGGAGTCAGCTTCGTGAACTCCAGGAAATTGCGACCGTTGTTCGGCAGTCCGGCCACCGACTTCTGATCGATGCGGGTCGCTCCTTCCGTACGCGCCGTCTCGATCAGCGGCGCTGCGGCCGTGACCACGATCTGCTCGGAAACGGCGGCCTGCTTCATCGTGACTGGCACCGTCAGCGTTTGACCGACGCCGAGGTCGAGGCCCTTCTGCACGTAGGTGCCGAAGCCCACGAGCGACGCGGTCACGTTGTATGGACCGAGTGGCAGCAGGACGATGCGGAAACGGCCGGTGCGATCGGTGACCGTCGTCTGCTCGAAGTTCGTCGCGGTATTTTTCGCGACCACGGTGACTCCTGGCAGGCTCGCGCCTGTGGCATCGACAACCGTGCCTTCGATGACGCCCGTGGTTGCCTGCGATTGCGCGAGAAGAGATGGAGTGATCGCGAGCAAGAGGAAGAGAAAGAGAAGCGAGAGCGAACGGCGCATGGGCCCTCCTTTTCATCGATTTGAACGAAGTGCGGAAACTATATCACTGCTAAACTTCCCCGCATCCCGGATGAAGCTGCCAAAGTTCTCCCTGACGACGAAAATTTTCATCGGCCTCATCGCCGGTGTGATCCTCGGCTACTTCAAGCCCGATTGGGGCACGGCGGTCCGTCCGCTGTCGCTGCTGTTTCTGAATCTGATCAAGTCCATCATCGCGCCGCTGATTTTTTCGACGCTGGTGATCGGCATCGCCGGCACGGGGGACATCCGGCAGGTCGGGCGCATCGGATTGAAAGCGCTCGTCTACTTCGAGATCGTCACCACGTTCGCGCTGGTGATCGGACTGGCAGCGGTGAATTTGACGAAACCGGGCGTCGGTGTCGTTCTTCCCGCGCCGAAGGCTGACATTGCGCTGCCGCCCGCGAAGCCACAGACGTTTGGTGAGCTGATCACCCATCTCGCGCCGTCGTCGATCATCAAAGCGATGGCCGACGGCGACGTGCTGCAGATCGTCGTCTTTTCGGTGCTGTTCGCGCTTGCGGTGACGAGCATCGGCGATAAGGCCAAACCGGTGGTGATCTGGTGCGAGTCGCTCGCGGACATCATGTTTCGCTTCACCGAATTCGTGATGACGTTCGCGCCGGTGGGGGTGGGCGCGGCAATGGCCAACACGGTGGGCCATTCCGGTCTCGGCGTGCTCCGAAATCTCGGCATGCTGGTCGGGACGCTTTATGGCGCGCTGATCGTCTTCCTCTGCCTCGTGCTCCTTCCTGTGGCGCTGATCGCGCGCGTGCCTCTGCGCGATTTCTTCAATGCGGTGAAGGAGCCCGCGACCATCGCGTTTGCGACAACGTCCTCGGAGTCGGCCTTGCCCAAAGCCATGGAAAACATGGAACGCCTCGGTGTGCCGCGCAGGATCGTTGGATTCGTTCTCCCGACCGGCTACAGCTTCAATCTCGACGGCACCACGCTCTATCTGTCGCTCGCATCGATTTTCGTGGCGCAGGCT
>WNFV01002844.1_pt1 | contig 22706 bp, 17 predicted proteins | sample 5400101 | NCBI WGS metagenome assembly WNFV01 (sample SAMN13153361, study PRJNA577476) | soil metagenome | isolation source: 115 cm soil or saprolite under grassland replicate 1 | place: USA:California | collected 2016-06-15 | reverse complement strand
TGATGTTGCGCGGCGCCATCCAGCAGGGAATACCAGCAGCTTCGAGGGTTGCGCACACGGCGTCCGCCACAGGCTTGTCGTCATCCGCATAACTGATGAATACGGTCATCGTGCTTGCAGCTTGCTGCCTCGGACAATGCCTTATCACTTGCCAGCGAGCACCTTTAGTGTGGCGATGTCATGGACGCGCCACCAAAAGATTCCATTGGATGGACGCGCAATAAACGAGAAGGTGGTGGCAGCCGTGCGAGCGGATGTGACCGAGGGTGACTGGTTCGGGGCCGCGCGGTCGAAGCCTGGGAGTACTCTCCACGGCTGCGCCGCGGCGTACGCTTTTTGAAATCAGCCGGGGCGTGACAATACCGCCTCGACGTTGTGGCCGTCCCGATGGCCCACCCTACGGCCTACGTCCCGTAGCTCTGGATCAGGCTGCCCGCCACCGGCTCCAGCCGTCGACCAGCACGAAGAAAATCAGCTTGAACGGCAGCGACACCACCACCGGCGGCAGCATCATCATGCCCATCGACATCAGCACCGAGGCCACCACCAGATCAACCCGCAAGATCGCTCATCGATGGAACTATCGACCGATTCGCAGGCGTCAGTCAGCTGTTTTGGGTTGCGGTAGGGCAGGCGGTTGAAGACGCCACCCAGTCCGTCGTGGAGTACCCGACAAAGCCGTCGTTTTCCTCGTGACCGGCGCCGAGAAACATCTAATAGTCGCGCGCGTGCGTCGAGGCAATTCGGGCTCTGCCGGCCGCCAGAGTGCAAGCTGTGGTGAGTTGTGGTGGTTTCTCGATGGCGCCGTAGCGAACGGCAAGGAGGGCTGATCAGCTATGGTTGGAGTGGGCGATCGTGGAACCCGGACCACCGAGGCGATAGTCGACCAAAACGTGGTCGAGCCCGCCCGCGCCGACATCGCCGGCGTTCGAACGATCCTCGTGGTCATGGGTGTTTCGGGATCGGGCAAGACGACGATCGCAAAGGCCCTCGCTGATCGACTCGGTTGGGCGTTCGAGGAAGGCGACGAGCTCCATCCGGGATCGGACATCACCAAGATGCACTCCGGACATCCGCTCGACGACCGCGACCGGTGGCCCTGGCTTGAAAAGGTCGCGGACTGGATCGACGGCTGGCGGCAAGCCGGCAAGTCCGGCGTGATTACCTGCTCGGCGCTCAAGCGCAGTTATCGCGATTTCCTCGCTCGCGGGCGACCGGAGGTGCGTCTCCTCTATTTGCACGGCGACATCGAGCTGATCATCGCGCGCCTCACCGCGCGCAAAGGACACTTCATGCCGGCAAGCCTCCTCGACAGCCAGTTGGCAGCGCTGGAGGAGCCCGATCCCGACGAGCATCCGATCTACGCGGACGTGGGTCGGCCGGTCGAGGACATCATCGCCGAGATTGTACGCGATCTGGATGCACGGCTGTCCGAGAGCGGCCCGACGCCGAGTGGCAGCATCGTCGCGGCCATGGGCTCCGACCTGCCGCTTGCCATCGAGGATTATGCATTGATCGGCGATTGCACGACCGCCGCTCTCGTCGGTCGCAATGGCTCCATCGACTGGTTGTGCTGGCCACGCTTCGACAGCAATGCCTGTTTCGCAGCTCTGCTCGGCACGTCCGAGCACGGGCGATGGCGGATCTGCCCAGCCGACCCTGAGCCGCGCATCAGCCGCGCCTACCGAGACGGCACCATGGTGTTGGAGACCATTTTCGATACGGCCGATGGCCGCGTGGCCCTGATCGATTTCATGCCGGTTGGCCAGGCAGGTTCCTCCATCATCCGCCTGGTGGAGGGGCGCCGCGGCAAGGTGGCGATGCGATCGCACCTGACGTTGCGCTTCGACTACGGCACCACGGTGCCATGGGTGACCCGGCTCGAGGACAAGTCCGGCCTGAGCGCAATTGCCGGGCCGAGCCGGGTGGTGCTGCGTTCACCTGTCGCGCTGCAGGGCGAAAATTTTGCGACCATCGCAGAGTTCGACGTTGTCGAAGGGGAATGCGTGCCGTTCGTTCTGACCCACGGCCCGTCCCATCTGCCGGCGCCGGCGGCGGTGGACTGGCAGATGGCTTTGCGGGAGACGGAAGGGTTCTGGCGCGGCTGGTCCGCCCGTTGCTCCTACACCGGTCGTTGGCGGGAGCCGGTGCAGCGTTCTTTGTTGACCTTGAAGGCGCTGACCTATGCGGAGACCGGCGGGATCGTCGCCGCACCCACCACGTCGCTGCCTGAGCAGCTCGGTGGCGAACGCAACTGGGACTACCGCTATTGCTGGCTGCGCGACGCGACCTTGACGCTGTTGGCATTGATGTCCGCGGGCTATATTGAGGAAGCGCAGGCGTGGCGGGCGTGGCTGCAGCGCAGCGTGGCGGGCAGCCCGAGCCAGATCCAGATCATGTATGGCTTGTCCGGTGAACGGCAGCTGATTGAATGGGAGGTGCCGTGGCTGCCCGGCTACCAGGGCGCCGCCCCGGTGCGCATTGGCAACGCCGCCTCTGATCAGCTCCAGCTCGATGTCTACGGGGAACTCATCGATGTCATCTACCAGGCGCGAAAGCACTTGTCCGCTCCGGTCGCCGCGGCCTGGGCGCAGCAACAGAAGCTGATCGAGTACCTGGAACGGATTTGGCAGCAGCCGGACGATGGAATCTGGGAAGTGAGGGGTGGGCGCCGCCACTTCACCCACTCCAAGATCATGGCGTGGGTCGCCCTTGATCGCACGGTGCGTGATGTGGAGCGATTCAAATTGCAGGCTCCGCTGGAGCGTTGGCGACAGGTTCGGGATCGCATGCACGCGACGATTTGCGAGCAAGGATTCGACAAGAGCCGCAACACCTTCACCCAAAGCTTCGGCGGGAGCGAGCTTGATGCGAGCCTGCTGATGATGCCGGTCGTGGGCTTCTTGCCGCCTGACGATCCACGTGTGCGCGGCACCGTCGCGGCGATCGAGCGAGAGCTCATGGTCGATGGCCTTGTGCTGCGCTACCGAACCAAGGCAGGCGTTGACGGTCTCCCGCCGGGAGAAGGTGTCTTCCTTCCCTGCAGTTTCTGGCTTGCCGACAACTACACGCTGCAGAACCGCGACGCGGAAGCGCGCGCCTTGTTCGAACGCCTGCTGTCGCTTCGCAACGATGTCGGCCTGCTCGCGGAAGAGTACGATCCGCAAGCGAAGCGGCAGGTCGGAAACTTCCCGCAGGCGTTTTCGCATCTTGCTCTCATCGGAACGGCTTTGAACCTGCACGATATCGGTCCCGCGCAAAGGCGCGGGCCGGCGAAGACCGAATAGCGCCGAAGTCCGCCGGGACGGCGGAGAGCGAGGCGGTGCTGGTCCCGCGAACGCGCCCATCGCGGATCAGTTCAGCGGACCCGACTGCGGTCGCAACAATTTGTGGTCTGGGCGGCACACGCGTTGCGTCGAACTTCAGCCGCGCCGTCGGCGGTGACCTACCCTGCGCACAACCATGAGGCGCACATCATGCCGTTCAAGGTTCAGGTTGGTCCACCGCAGATTGCCATCCACCAGGGCCAGACGGTGCTCGTCAGCGAGCCGGACGGGCAGATCAATTGGCCGAGCGACAAGGGTCTGTACTTCCTTGACACGCGGATTGTCAGCAGTTGGGCGATTTATGCCAACGGCGAACCGTGGGAGCTATTAAACGGCGGCCCTGTTAACTATTACGCGGCACGTGTCTTCCTCACCAATAAGTCCATCCCTACCGACGACGGTACGATTCTCCCGCGCACCCTCGGCCTCACTATCGGCCGATCGATCAGCGGTGGCTTGCACGAAGATCTCGACATCACCAACAACAGCATGAGACCAGTGCGGTTCCAGCTCGAGATCGCCCTCCGATGCGACTTCGCGGACATCTTCGAGGTGAAGTCGGGCCACATCGTGCGCCGTGGCCAGATCACCACTGAGTGGTCGGAGGCACGGCAACGGCTCCGCACCGCATATTCGAACCGGGATTTCCACCGTGCCGTGACAACGTCTGTGTCGCGCGCGCCGTGCAAAGCTGTCTCTGCCAACGGGCGGCTCAGCTTCGAGGTCGCGCTTGCGCCAAGCGAGGCTTGGCACGCCTGCTTGCTCTACACGCTCGAGGATGGCGAGCAACATTTCCAGGCACCACACGATTGCATCGGGCAGAGTGACAAGTCCAGCCACGCCGAGACGATGGCGGAATGGCTGAAGACCGTGGTCAAGATTGAGACCAGCAACGAAGAATTCTACCGTCTGTTTCACCAAGCGCTGGAGGACATGGCCGCGCTCCGTCTGCCGATCGAGGGCACAGACCAAGTCGTTTTCCTGCCTGCTGCCGGACTGCCCTGGTTCGTCGCTCCGTTCGGGCGCGACAGCCTGATCGTTTCGCTGCAGAATATTCTGATCTATCCGGAATTCGCCCGCGGGGCGTTGGAGATTCTGGGCTCGCTGCAAGCCAAGGAGGAAGATCCCTACCGTGATGCCGAACCCGGCAAGATTCTACACGAATTGCGCTACGGCGAGCTTGCCCATTTCAAGCTGATCCCCCATACGCCCTATTACGGCACCGCGGATGCCACGCCGCTTTATCTGATTACCCTGCACGCCGCCTGGCGCGCGACCGGCGACCAAGAATTGTTGGAACGGCATCTGCAGACGGCAGAAGGTTGCCTCTCCTGGATCGACAAATACGGCGACCGCGACGGCGACGGGTTTCAAGAGTATCAGACGCACTCGTCGGTTGGCTACGAGAACATGGCCTGGAAGGATTCCGGCGATGCCGTCATGTATCCGGACGGCTCGCTGGTGAAGGGACCGAAGGCGCTCTGCGAGCTTCAGGGCTACGTTTACAATGCTTGGGTCCGCATGGCGGAGGTTTTCGATGCGCTCGGCAAGCCCGAGCGTGCGCAGGAGTTGCGCGCCAAGGCCGCTGTCCTGTTCGCGCGGTTCAACGAAGCCTTCTGGGACGAAGAGCTCGGGTTCTATGCCTATGCGCTCGATGGCGACAAGAACAAGGTCCTGACCGTGGCATCCAATGCTGGGCATTGCCTATGGTCCGGTATCGTGCCCCCCGCGCGAGCGAAGAGGGTGGTCGACCGCTTGATGGCGCCGGACATGTCGACAGGATGGGGCATTCGCACGCTGTCAGCCAATCACCCGGCGTTCAATCCCTACAACTATCAGACCGGCTCGGTCTGGCCGCACGACAACGCTATCATCGCCATGGGCTTCAAATTCTATGGCTTTGGTGCGGAGGCGGCGCAGATCGCGTACGACGTTAGCATCGCGGCGAGCCATTTCCTGCTCAATCGGCTGCCGGAACTTTACACCGCTTCCGAACGCAACGAGACCAATTTCCCCGTGCAGTACATCGGCGCGAACGTGCCCCAGGCTTGGGCGGCTGGCTCAGCATTCATGCTGACACAAGCCCTATTAGGATTCCTGCCGGATGCCCCGCGCAACAAGTTGTATGTCGACCCGTTCCTTCCGGCATGGCTGCCTGACCTCACGATACGCAATCTGCGCATCGGCAAGCACAAGCTCGACATCCGCTTCTGGCGCGAGGGCGAGCGGACCGCGTTTGAGGTGATCAAGGGAGACCCCAAGCTGGTGGAACGCTGCAAGCTTGCGTCTAAGGTGGCGCAACTGAGGACTACCTCCGATCTGATCCAGCCGGCTCAAGCTCCAGCGCTCGGTGGCCGTAGGCGAACCCGAAGGCGGAAACGCCTCTGAGCCAAAGCTTCAATCACCGCGGATTCGGCGGCCTCGACGGTTGGGCAAGAGCGCCATTAGCGTTAATCGGGACGATTTGATTACGGTGGCTAACCGATACGAATGGTCCTAACATCTATATTGCGTCGACAGCGAGGATTTTGGGCGTCGGTCGCTGAGGGACCGATTGGGACAGCAGCTCGATAAACGCTACCGGGTCGCAGAATGAGTGCGGCGACAACGATCGCGCCGGAAGCCGCGGTGACCGCGGCAACGACTCTTCCCGGCCACCCTGCGCCGCCCGCCACCCTGACGATTTTCGGCGCTGGCGGCGATCTGACCAAGCGTCTCGTCGTGCCGGCGCTCTACAATCTCGTGCGAGCCGGAAAGCTTCCGGACGACTTCGCCATTATCGGCGTCGATCATGGCGACCAGACCACCGAGGGGTGGTGCCAGAGCCTGACCGAGATGATGCAAGCCCTCACGCGCGTCGGTGCGCGCGAGCACCAGGTCGAGGCGATCGACGAGCAGGTCTGGTCATGGCTCATCGGTCGCATGCGCTATCTGCGTGGAGACTTTACGCAGCCCGAAACCTATAACCAGCTCGGGAAGCTGTTGATGGAGCCAGGGAGGCGGCAGACCGATACGGCCAATGCGCTGTTCTATCTGGCGGTCGCCGAACGGTTCTTCGGCCCGGTGATCGAGCAGCTCGGCCGCGCGGGGCTCACCCGGCAATCGGAGCGAGCGTGGCGGCGGGTGATCGTCGAAAAGCCTTTTGGGCACGACCTTGCATCGGCCGAGGCCCTCAACGCGCAGATCCTCAAGGTGCTGTCCGAAGACCAGATCTATCGGATCGATCACTTCCTCGGCAAAGAAACGGTCCAGAACATCCTGGTGCTGCGCTTCGCCAACGGCATCTTCGAGCCGCTATGGAACCGCGACCATGTCGACCATGTTCAGATCACGGCCGCCGAGACCGTTGGCGTCGAGGGCCGCGGGCGCTTCTACGAGCGAACCGGCGCGTTACGCGACATGGTGCCGAACCATTTGTTCCAACTCCTCGCCATGATCGGAATGGAGCCGCCGATCTCATTCGATGCTGATGCCGTGCGCGCCAAGAAGACGGAGCTGTTTCAGGCGATCCATCCCGTCTCGCTAGAGAACGCAGTGCGTGGCCAGTACGGCAACGGGGTGATACTCGGCAGGAAAGTTCGGGATTACCGGCAAGAGCCCGAGGTCGCACCGGATTCCAAAACAGAAACCTACGTGGCCCTCAAGCTCGGCATCGACAATTGGCGCTGGGCCGGCGTGCCGTTCTATCTGCGTACCGGCAAGTCCCTTTCCGTGCGCACCACCGAGATCGCGGTGCATTTCCGTCAAGCTCCCTACGCGCTCTTTCGCGACACCTCGGTCGAGCGGCTGCCCCCGAACATTCTGACGCTGCGCATCCAACCGGATGAGGGACTGTCGGTCAGTTTCAGCGCCAAGCGGCCCGGCTCCGAGATCGAGATCGACGGCGTGGAAATGGACTTTGCCTACCGGGACTTTTTCGCGCCGCTCGCCGCGGTCGGCTACGAGACGCTGATCTACGATTGTCTGATCGGCGACGCCACCTTGTTCCAGCGGGCTGATACGGTCGAGGCGGCTTGGCGCCCCGTGCAGGACCTCCTCGATTCCTGGGCACGCGATCCGGCCGACGATTTCCCCAATTACGCCGCCGGCACCGCCGGCCCCGACGCCGCCGACCGGCTGCTCGCGCGCGATGGGCGTGCATGGTTGCCGATCAGGGCTAGCCACCCACACACGGCCATCCGCCCTTGATATTGCGGCAACAGTTGCGGTCGAGGTGACACTATGAAAGCAACTCAAACGCTCCATGATCTGGGCCAGAGCCTCTGGCTCGACAATATCACGCGCAGCTTGTTGAAGACGGGCGTGCTGCGCCGTTACGTCGACGAGTTGTCGGTCACCGGGCTGACATCCAACCCGACGATCTTTGACCACGCGATCAAGAACAGCAGCGACTACGATGACGCGATCAAGAGCAAACTTGCGGAAGGCAAGTCGGGGGAGAAACTATTCTTCGAACTGGCGCTGGAGGACCTCACGCAGGCGGCGGACCTGTTCCGTCCGGTTTACGACCGAACCTGTGGCGTGGACGGTTGGGTTTCGCTCGAAGTGTCGCCTTTGCTGGCGCACGACACCAAATCGACGATTGCCGTGGCCAAGGACCTGCACGCCCGGGCACGACGTCCCAATCTCCTGATCAAGATTCCCGGCACGCCGGAAGGCCTGCCGGCCATTGAAGAAGCGATCTTCGCGGGCGTGCCGGTCAACGTCACGCTGTTGTTCTCCGACGCCCAGTACCTGGCGGCCGCCGACGCCTTCATGCGCGGCATCGAACGACGCATCGATGCGGGATTGCAGCCCGATGTCGGCTCGGTGGCCTCGATCTTCATCAGCCGCTGGGACGTCGCAGTGGCGGGCAAGGTGCCGGAGACGCTCAACAACCAACTCGGTATTGCCGTCGCCAAGCGGACCTACAAGGCTTATCTCAACCTGCTGAGTTCGCCGCGATGGATGCGCGCCTACAATGCCGGCGCGCGTCCGCAACGCCTGCTGTGGGCCAGCACCGGGACCAAGGATCCGAAGGCTTCGGAGACCCTGTACATCAAGGCCCTGGCCGCACCATTCACCGTGAACACCATGCCTGAGGGCACCCTGAAGGCGCTCGCCGAACCCGGCGGCGTCGGGGCGACGATGCCGGCGGATGGCGGCGACTGCGAAGAGGTGCTGGCGCGGTTTGCCGGGGCGAAGATCGACGTCCATGCGCTGGCAGCCCAGCTTCAAGACGAGGGCGCCAAGTCGTTCGTCAATTCGTGGAACGACTTGATGGGCGTGATCGGGTCCAAATCCGCCGTCCTCAAGCGAGCGAGCTAGCCCTGTGAACGCGAAGTCGTTGCTCGCCGCCCAGCGCAGGACAGTGCGACAAGATCGAGCTGACATCGCAAAGAAGTCCTCGGTCAAGAACGTGCTGGTCGTCGATGTGGGCGGAACCTCGGTCAAGATCCTCGTGACCGGGCAAGAAGAGCATCGATCATTGCCATCCGGCCCGACGCTGACCCCCAAGCGGATGGTTTCCGAAGTCAAGAAGCTCGCCGGGGGTTGGATGTATGACGTGGTGTCGATCGGCTATCCCGGACCGGTTCTCCACGGCCAGCCGGTTGCGGAACCATACAACCTGGGAGGCGGGTGGGTCGGGTTCGATTTCGCAGCGGCATTCGGTCGTCCCGTGAAGGTCGTCAACGACGCCGCCATGCAGGCCTTGGGCAGCTACAAGGGCGGCAAGATGCTCTTTCTGGGCCTGGGAACCGGGCTCGGAACGGCCATGATTGTCGAGGGCATCGTGGAGCCCATGGAGCTCGGTCACCTGCCCTACAAGAAGGGCACCTATGAGGACTACGTCGGCCGGGCCGGACTGGAACGCCACGGCAAGAAGAAATGGCGGCGTCACGTTGCCGACGTCGTGACACGCCTCATCGCCGCGCTGGAGCCCGACGATACGGTGATTGGGGGAGGCAACGTCGGGAAGCTCAAAGCGCTGCCGCCGTATTGTCGCGCAGGAGACAACGCCAATGCCTTCCGCGGCGGATTTCGGATGTGGGGAGAAGATAACGCTCGCGCGCGCAGCGGGACTCGTTCCAAACGACAAGCTTGAGGGATAAGAAAGGATGCGGCAGATGGCTGCACGATCGGAGACACCTCGCACGCGATCGACGAGCAAACACGCGGTATGGCAGGCCCTCGAAGATCACCATGAGACAATGGGGAGCCTGCACCTGCGAAACCTGTTCGCGGATGATCCGACGCGCGGCGAGCGGATGACCGCGGAGGCCGCTGGCGTCTACCTGGATTACTCGAAAAATCGCATCAACGACGAGACGCTCAAGTTGCTCATCGAGCTCGCCGAACAATCCGGGCTGCGCGCCAGGATCGACGCGATGTTTCGAGGCGAGAAAATCAACGTCACGGAAGATCGGGCTGTCCTGCACGTGGCGCTGCGTGCGCCAAAAGGCGCATCCATCTTGGTCGACGGCAAGAACGTCGTGCCGGAGGTTCACGCCGTGCTCGACAAGATGGCCGACTTCGCCAACCGCGTCCGCAGCGGCCAATGGAAAGGCCACAGCGGCAAACGCATCCGCAACGTCGTCAATATCGGCATCGGCGGGTCCGACCTCGGGCCGGTGATGGCATATGAGGCGCTCAAGTACTACAGCGACCGCGCCATGACGTTTCGCTTCGTGTCCAACGTCGACGGCACCGATTTCGTCGAGGCGACGCGCGATCTCGATCCGGCGGAAACGCTGTTCATCGTCTCCTCGAAGACCTTCACGACGCTGGAGACGATGACCAACGCGCAAAGCGCGCGCGAATGGTCGCTCCGGGGCCTTGGCGGCGATGCCAAGGCCGTCGCCAGGCATTTCGTTGCGGTCTCGACCAATGCCGAAAAAGTCGCGGAGTTCGGCATCGACACCGCCAACATGTTCGAGTTCTGGGACTGGGTCGGCGGGCGCTACTCGATGGATTCCGCTATCGGCCTTTCGACCATGCTTGCGATCGGCCCGGATCACTTCCGAGCCATGCTGGAGGGCTTCCATGCGATCGACGAACATTTCCGTACCGCGCCGTTCGGGCGCAACCTGCCGGTGCTCATGGGCGTGCTCGGCGTCTGGTACAACGACTTCTTCGGCGCGCAGACGGCCGCGGTGCTGCCCTACGACCAGTACCTGAAGCGCTTCCCGGCCTATCTCCAGCAGTTGACCATGGAGAGCAACGGCAAGCACGTGACGCTCGACGGGACGCCGGTGGACTATCAGACCGGGCCGATCTACTGGGGCGAGCCGGGCACCAATGGCCAGCACTCCTTCTATCAATTGATCCATCAGGGCACCCGGCTCATTCCCTGTGACTTCATCGCGTTCGGACAGCCGATCAATACCCTCGGCCGGCATCACGATGTGCTGGTGGCGAACGTATTTGCGCAGACCGAGGCGCTCGCGTTCGGGAAAACGCGCGAGCAAGTGAAGGCCGAAGGCACGCCCGATTGGCTCGTCCCGCACCGGGTGTTCGAAGGCAATCGACCGTCCAACACCATTCTGATGGATCGTTTGACCCCGGCCGCGTTGGGAAAACTGGTCGCGTTGTATGAGCACTGCGTGTTCACGCAGGGCACCATCTGGGAGATCGACTCGTTCGATCAATGGGGCGTCGAACTCGGCAAGGTCCTGGCTCAGCGCATCATCCAGGAGCTCGAAAGCAAGACCGAGCCCAAACTCGGCCATGACAGCTCGACCGACAACCTGATCTGCCGGTACCGCAAGCTCAAGGGCGTAATGTGACCGAGGCAGTGAAGCTCGCTCCGTCGATCCTCGCGGCCGATTTCGCCCACTTGGGCGATCAAGTGGCCGAGGCTGAGCGTGCCGGAGCGGATCGCATCCACGTTGACGTGATGGACGGACATTTCGTGCCCAATATTTCGATGGGAGCGCCGATCATCAGATCGCTGCGGAAGGCGACGCGCCTGCCGCTGGAGGCGCACCTGATGATTTCGAATCCCGATTTTTTCGTCGACGAGTTTGCGCAGGCCGGGACCGATTCATTTCTGGTCCATTGGGAAGGCAACAACGATCTGTCGCGCACCGTGCAGCGCATCAAAGCGTTGGGAAAACGGGTCGGCGTCGCCATCAACCCGGCGACGTCCGCAGCCGTTCTGGAAGAAATCATGCAAGATCTCGACCAGGTGCTGGTCATGACGGTGAACCCGGGGTTCGGGCATCAGCATTTCCTCCACACGACGCTTCCGAAGATCGGTCAGGCGCGCCAGATGATCGATCGAATCAAACCGGGGTGCGGCCTCGAGGTGGACGGCGGGGTCGATGTGACAACCGCCCCGCTGGCGGTTGCCGCGGGCGCCGACGTCCTGGTGGCCGGGTCGGCAATTTTCAATGACAGCGAAGGCGTCACCGCCGCCATGGAACGGCTGCGGGCCGCAGCTCAGCGCTAACGGAGAAGAATGTCATGCAGCTCGCGATGATCGGATTGGGCAGAATGGGCGCCAATATGGTGCGGCGACTCATCAAGGGCGGCCATCAGTGCGTGGTTTTCGACATGTCGCCGAAGGCAGTCGAAGATTTGGCACGGGAGAAGGCGGTCGGGGCCTCCTCGCTTGCGGACCTGGTGCGCAAGCTGGAGAAGCCGCGGGCGGTCTGGCTGATGGTCCCGGCGGCCGTCGTCGACAAGACCATTGCCGACCTCGTGCCGCATCTCGAGAGCGGCGACATCCTCATCGACGGCGGCAACTCATACTACGTAGATGACATCCGCCGCGCCAATGAGCTGGCGTCGAAGGGGATCAACTACGTGGATGTCGGAACCAGCGGCGGCGTCTGGGGCCTGGAGCGCGGCTACTGCATGATGATCGGCGGACCGGAGGCGGCCGTGCGGCATCTCGATCCCATCTTCAAGACGCTGGCACCAGGTACCGGCGACATCGCGCCTACACCCGGGCGCGAGAAGATCGGCGGCACCGCCGAGCTCGGTTACCTGAACTGCGGGACGAGCGGCGCCGGTCACTTCGTCAAGATGGTCCATAACGGGATCGAGTACGGCATCATGGCCGCATACGCGGAAGGGATGAACATTTTGCGCCACGCCAACGTCGGCAAGCAGCAGCACGCGATCGACGCCGAAACGACGCCGCTGCGCAACCCGGAGCTCTATCGATACGACCTCAATCTGCGGGACATCGCCGAAGTGTGGCGACGCGGCAGCGTCATCGCGTCATGGCTGCTGGACCTCACCGCAGCCGCTCTGGCGAAAGACCCCGCACTCACCAACTTTGCCGGAAAGGTCTCCGACTCTGGGGAAGGGCGCTGGACGATCAAGGCCGCGATCGACGAGGCCGTGCCGGCGCCCGTGCTTTCGACCGCGCTCTACGAGCGTTTCAGCTCGCGCGGCGAGGCGGATTTCGGAGACAAGCTGCTGTCGGCCATGCGCTATGAATTCGGCGGACACCTGGAGAAATCCAAGGGCTGAGTGCAGGCACGACACAACCAGGCGCGCTGAACGCAGCCTGATCAACGTTTCCCCATCGCGATGCCGATGGTGAGCCCGGACCGGAGTTCCTCGCGTGAAGATCGAAGTCCAGCCTGATGCCGATGCGGTCGCCCACAAAGCGGCGGCGATCATCGCCGCCGACGCGCGCGCGGCCGTTCCTGCGCGCGGGCGCTTCATCATGGCGGTCAGCGGCGGCCGCACGCCGTGGTTGACGCTGCGCGCGTTGGCCGACGAGCAGCTGCCCTGGGAGGATGTGCATGTCGTTCAGGTGGACGAGCGGGCAGCGCCGGCAGCCGATCCGGACCGAAACCTCGCTCATTTGCGCGAAAGCCTGCTCGATCATGCACCGCTGCGCCCCGACCACATCTATGCCATGCCGGTCGAAGCGGCGGACCTCGACCGCGCGGCTGGGCAATACGCTCTGACGTTACGGGACGTGGCAGGTTTCCCGCCGGTGCTCGACCTCGTTCATCTCGGCCTCGGACCGGACGGCCACACCGCATCGCTGGTGCCCGGTGATCCGGTCCTCGATGTCACCGACGCAGACGTCGCCGCGACCGGCCCCTACCAGGGCAGACGTCGGATGACGTTGACCTTTCCAATCATCAATCGGTCCCGGCGCGTCCTGTGGCTGGTGACCGGCGGTGAGAAGGCTGCAACGCTCGTGCGCCTGCGCGACGGAGATCCATCCGTTCCGGCGTCGCGCGTGCGTCAGGATCGGGCGCTGATCCTCGCCGATCGCGCGGCGGCAATGCGGCTCGGCACCAACGAGACATTGGAGGCGCAAAAATGAGTGCTATCGCCGGCACTGCGGTGGATTCTCCGATGACGAGCGCGCAATTGGACCAATTGTCGATCAATTGCATTCGCACGCTGTCGATTGATGCGGTCCAGCAGGCGAAGTCCGGGCATCCCGGCACGCCGATGGCGCTGGCGCCGCTCGTCTACACGCTCTGGAACCGGGTCATGCGCTTCGATCCGAAGGACCCGATCTGGCCGAACCGCGATCGGTTCGTGCTCTCCAACGGTCATGCCTCGATGCTGCTGTGGTCGGTGCTCCATCTCACCGGCACCCGCGCGGTGAACGCCGCATACGAACGGCTTGGGCAACCCGCAGTTTCGCTCGACGATATTCGTCACTTCCGCCAGCTCGGCAGCAAAGCCCCAGGTCACCCCGAGTACCATTGGGTTTCGGGGGTCGAGGCCACCACCGGACCGCTCGGGCAGGGCGTCGCCACCAGCGTGGGAATGGCCATCGCCGAGACGTGGCTCGCCAACCGCTACAATCGTCCCAACTTCGAGATCTTCGGCTACGACATTTATGCGGTTTGCGGTGATGGCTGCATGATGGAAGGCGTCGGGTCGGAAGCGGCGTCGCTGGCGGGCCATCTCGGCTTGGACAACCTCTGCTGGATCTACGACAACAACCACATCACGATCGAAGGCAACACGCGCATCACCTTTACGGAGGACATCGCGGCCAGGTTCATGGGTTACGGCTGGAACGTTCTGCGCGTGGGCGACGCCAATGACATCGACCGGATCGAGCAGGCCTTGGACATCTTCCGCAAGACCAAGGGGCGCCCGACCTTCATCATTCTGGACAGCCACATCGGCTACGGCTCGCCGCATAAGCAGGATACCGCCGCCGCTCATGGCGAGCCGCTGGGTGAGGAGGAGATTCGCCTCACCAAACGCGACTACGGATGGCCCGAGGACGCGAAATTCCTGGTTCCCGACGCCGTGCGCGAACACTTCGCCGCGGGAATTGGCGCGCGCGGCGCGCAAGCCCACGAACGTTGGACTGGACTGTTCACGGCATACCGGTCGAAATATCCGGAGTTCGCGACCGAGATCGACCTGATGCAGCGGCGTGAGCTGCCGGCCGGTTGGGATTCCGGGCTTCCCGTCTTTCCGGCCGATCCCAAAGGCATCGCCGGACGGGATGCTTCGGGCAAAGTGCTCAACGTGCTTGCGCAGAACATCCCGTGGCTGCTGGGCGGATCGGCGGATCTCGGCCCATCCAACAAGACCACCCTCACGTTCGAGGGGGCCGGAGACTTCGAGCCTGGAACTCCGGGCGGCAGGAATCTGCATTTCGGCATCCGCGAACATGCGATGGCGGCCGCAGTCAATGGGCTCTCGTTGTCAAAATTGCGGGCCTTCGGCGCCACTTTCTTCATCTTCAGTGACTATGCGCGGCCCGCCATTCGGCTGTCGGCCCTGATGGAGCTGCCCACCATCTTTGTGTTCACCCACGATGCCATGGGCGACGGCGAGGACGGCCCGACGCACCAACCGGTGGAACAGCTTGCTTCCTTCCGCGCCGTACCCGGCCTGGTGGTGCTGCGGCCCGGCGACGCCAATGAGGTCGTCGAGGCCTATCGCTATATTATGCAGCTGCGCCACGAGCCGGCCGTGCTGGCGCTGTCGCGTCAACCGCTGCCGACCTTGGACCGCAGCAAGTACGCACCAGCGTCCGGGATAGCGCGCGGCGCCTATGTGCTCGGCGACGCCCCGGGCGGCAAGCCTGAAGTGATCCTCATCGCGTCGGGCAGCGAGGTCGGCCTCTGCGTCGACGCCCACGAGGAATTGCTCGCCGAGGGCATCCGCTCGCGCGTGGTCTCGATGCCGTCCTGGGATATTTTCGAACACCAGACCCAAGCGTACCAGGACAGCGTGCTGCCGCCCGACGTGACGGCGCGCGTCGCAGTGGAGCAGGCCTCGACCCTTGGCTGGGAACGCTACGTCGGCAGGACCGGCCGCGTCATCGGCATGAAGACGTTCGGCGCATCGGCCCCGCTGAAGGAGCTGCAGCGAAAATTCGGGTTCGAACCGGAGCGTGTGACGGAGATCGCGAAGGAACTGCTCGGCAAGGGCAAGAAGGGCTGAAGGGTTATCCCAGCACTCCCCGATTTGCTTGTGGGGAACTAACGTTCAAAAAAAGGGTGGAATGCGATGACCAATACGCCCGATGTTGTCTTCCTGTTCGACGTCGACAACACGCTCATCGATAACGATCGAGTGCAGGCCCATCTGAGGGAGCACCTGGAGCAGACGTACGGGGTCGCCACTCGCGACAGGTACTGGGAAATTCTTGAAGATCTGAGGAACGAACTCGGATACGTCGACTACCTGGGTGCCTTGGAGCGTTACCGGATCGAGGCGATGCATCGCCCGGAGGTGCTGCGGATGTCGAGCTGGTTGGTCGATTACCCGTTCGCCGACCGACTTTATCCCGGTGCTCTGGACGCGGTGAAGCACGTGCAGCAGTGGGGCAACCCCGTCATTCTCTCCGACGGCGATGCCGTGTTTCAGCCGCGCAAGGTGGAACGATCCGGACTCTGGCACGCGTTCGACAACCGTATCCTCATCTACATCCACAAGGAGGAGGAGCTTGAAGATGTTGGGCGTCTCTACCCTGCCGATCACTATGTACTGATCGACGACAAATTGCGCATCCTGTCTGCAGTGAAGGAAATCTGGGGCCAGCGCGTTACGACCGTGTTTCCCAAACAGGGTCACTATGCGTTCGATTCTAATGCACTGGCCGAGTATCCACCCGCGGATATCGAGCTTGCCAAAATTGCCGATCTACTCACTTACGATCTGTCTGCATTCCTCAAGAAGAACTAGGGCGTGAACTCATAAATGCGCCCGGGCGGATGACTCACCACGAGAGTCCGCTTTACCCCGAAAGCCGATAAGTCATTGCATCGCAGCGAAATGACGCGATGTGCCAATTGCCGACTCGTGCAGCGCGGCAAGATGCGTTTATGGATTGACGACAAGCATCGCATGCGCGGAACGGACAGTTCCGTCTCGGCGGCGGTCTTCTGAGCACATGAGCGGTAGTGGCTCACCGTTGGCCTACCGGCCTTGCCAGCGACTTGGCGACCTCGCGGACGCCAATCGATGAAGAGTTGCGCCGCCCGATGCGCGGCCGCCAGCGCGGCTCCGAAGTCTAGAGAATCCCACAGTTCACGGCTGTTGCATGGCCCTGGTCGGGGCGGAACCCACCGTTTGGGGCGTTTCCACCTGGCAGGGTGAGTCGCAAAATACCCCTGAACCTCTGCGGGCAGAGGCGCGACCCATAAGTGTCGAGCGGACTCACAGGCGTGCTCTCGCGCACCCCGCGAAGCCAACTCCATGCCTGATGGCGGAGATGGTTCGTCTATCCTGTCTCGGGCAAGGCCGAGCGAGCGGCCGGCAAAGAACACGAGCCAAACGGGAGCCTACAATGCCTCACACGAGCCAATCTCTTGGCTGCGCGAGTGTCGCAGCTCGCCTGCCAGAACAAGCTTCACCGTCTCGTCGGTCAACCTTAACGAATTTCGCTGTGCGACTGGCTTCGCTGGTCGCGCTGACGCTGCTGCTGTGCTTGAGCGTTCCCGGCGACGTCAAGGCAGATTGGGTGCTCGTCGGGTGGGATATCGGCGATAAGGACGATGATTATTACGACGTCGAACATTTTTGGGACCCCGACACCGGCAAGTATATGAACTGGTATTGGTGGAAAGATGGAACTTCAGAGGCTGTGTTCTCACCTGGCAATCCCGATCCGGATGGAACAAGCAGCGGCCCGAAAGGCGATCTGCAATCGCGCATTGACTTGGCCAAGCAGAAGGGCGGCGGGAACTGGGTCTCGGAGCGGGAATTCTGGGATAGCCCGCTCGGACAGAGCCTGACCGGGAAAGGCAAGGGCCCCAGCCCGGTCATCAACCCTGGCGATGACAATGCGGGCGGCGGGCCTGGCGACCCGAGCCGCGGCAAGGAAAAACTCGGTGACCCGCTGATTATCGACAAGACCGGCACGATCGGGGCGGGCAAGGGCGGTGGATTCCAGTTTGATGCCGGATCGCCGGCCGATCAACTCAACAAGCCGGGCGGTCCCGGCGGCAATCAAGGTGGCGGCGGGAGTGATGACGACGATGACAAGGGAAGCCACAAGCCACCGCCCGGCTCCTTCTACGGACCGGCGGACCTGGTCGATCCGCTCGGGCCACCGATCGCGCGGCCGGCCAAGAAGGGAACTGGCAAGATCACCGTCGGCGCACTCGGCGGGCCGGACACAAAGTCTCGGAAAGGAAAATCCGGCGAAGGGTCTCTCCCTTATGTCGAACAGAAATCGCTGAAGAAAGACAGCGGCAAGACCAAGGGCAGCGAGCGCGGCGTCATCGCCATCATCAAGCCCGGCGCGAAGACCGGCATGGGCAATTCCGATTCGAAAGGCAAATCGAACGCGTTACAGCCCGGGCTCTTGGAAACGAACACGGGATTTGCCGCGCAGGGCCCGTCCGCCATGGGTGCGACCGTGGGCACGCGTGGCAGCCATCGCTGACGAAGCGACTGACAACAACCAGCGCGCACTTGATCGCGATCAAGTGCGCGCTGTCGATTCCGTTGTGCCTTGGCTCGCTCAATCCTAAAATTTCCTTCACCGCCCGCGAGTGCGCACCTGACGATGAGTCCGGCAAGTGCGGCCGGCGTGATCGCGCGCTGATTACGTTCGAAGCCCAATGTCCCCCTGTCGGTCATGGAGAGAAAAAGCTCGCCTTGAGCACGTCTAGTCCGCAGCACCTCAATAACCGAAAATCCCTCGAGACACTGTCTGAAATCGGCGGTCCTGGGACCGAAGTCCCTGCGTGGTCCGTGAGAATCGAATTAAAGTTCCACTTCCTTGACCCAAGCCGCTTGGGCGCGACTAAGAAATGAAGCTGTGGCCGCCGCGTTACACATTCCGCAAAACGAGGTGGGCGCATTGCCGCAGACGCGGCTCTGTGAAACGATCAGCGGGGCCTCTTGAGATACCGGGCTAACCCATGCGCAGGTTGCTCGTAGTGCTTTTATGGGTGGTCGCGACGACATGCGCCGCGTGGGCTGCGGATGAGCCCATTGCGCAGCTAGCGAAAAAGACAGTCGTGAAAAAGGCCGCTGCCAAGTCTGAGGCTGCGGCCAAAGTTTGGAGCGTGACGCAAAGCACGGAAGTCCGATATTTCTCCTGGCAGAGCAATCGGGGCGTTCCGGTCGGGGTGCCGCCGGCCAGCAACGGTGGCCGTGGCGCCCAATTGTATGTGCCCTATGCACTCCAGCTCGTAGGCCGGCCGCACGAAGACGTGAAGATCGAGCTTCTCGGTCGCGGCGGTTGGGTGTGGGCGCGGCAGTCCACCGCCGGATTGACCGGAGAGGTGGCGACCACAACGGATACCGTTGCGTCCGGAACCTTCACCTATTTGGGACTGAATGGGATTCAGCCGTTCGCCGCGCTCAGTCTCAACATTCCGACCGGGCGATCGGCGCTGTTCGGGACGGCTGCAAACGCGCGCATGGATCCGGACATGGTCGATGTCGCAACCTTCGGCGAAGGCTTCAACATGGGGCCGACGATCGGGGCCAATGTGCCGATCACCGCGTCCCTGATCGTGACGGCGAGCGCGGGCTACACCAGGCGCGGACATTATGACCGTGAAAACTCGCTCGCGCTGCCGCCGCAAACACCGCCGACCGTGCAAACCCCCACGTTGGTCGATCCGGGCGACGTCACCACCATCTATGGCTCGATCGGATACCAGGACGATGCTTTTGCCGGCAAGCTCACCGGCTCTATTTCCGAAGAGACGGCGACGACGGAGAATGGCTCACCGCTCTACCGCGCCGGCCGGCGCTACCTGGCGACCGGAACCTGGGCCTTCACCTGGCCAAATGTCGCGACGACGACGCTGACGGCTTCCGCCTCGCATTCCAATCGGAATGACGTCCTCTTCGTGGGCGCACCCGATCTGATCAAGGAGGTGATGAATACCAATTCGAATCTGTACCGAGTCGGTATCCAGACTCTGTTCCTGCTGGACGATTTCGTCATCGGCCCGACCGGGAGCTTTCTCCATCGGGACCGCAATGGGTACGACCCGACCACACTGCAATTCGTTCCAGCCAAGGACCGCTGGGCCGCAGGCTTGTTGATGCGGTTCGCACCGGATGAACATGTGACGTTCAATGCGCGATTTGAACACGTGTGGACCCGGGAGAACGAGAATTTGGCCCCCAACGGTCAGAAGTTCAGCGTGCTCGCGAACGCCTTCGTTGCCGGTTCGTCGGTACCAGTGGTGTCCAGCACCGGATGGCAAGCCGTCGTCGGTGTCACAGGGAGATTCTGAGAGGACAACATGAGAACGATCTTGCATGCAGCACTGCTCGGAACGGTTTGCTGGCTCCTGTTCCCGCCGGCGAGCGCCGGCGCGCAAACCAGCTGCCCCGAGGGCAGGACGGCGACCGGTCAATGCGTCAATGCGTCTCTGGCCACGACCATGCGCCAATCCGGCGTTATCTTCTCTCAGCCGAAGTTGTCGTATACGGAGTTTCCGGTGCTGCCGCCCGACGACCCGCAATATCGCTATCCCAATCAGTTGATCCCCGACCCGCTGAAGCCCGCCCCGACCGGCACGCCATCGCCTTCGCCTTCACCATGAACCGGCCGACCTGCCGGTGGAGCTGCCGACCAAGTTTGAGCTGGTGATTAACCTCAAGACTGCCAAAGCGCTCGGCCTCGCGATCCCGGAATCGTTCCTGTTGCGCGCCGACGAGGTGATCGAGTGAGCGCCTAGTTGAATGACCGCTTTGGGTCAATTGCGTCGAAACTGGAATGTCCGCAACAAGGTCTGCTCTGCCACAAAGCAGACATCGCTAGATCAACTTCAGCCCCTTCAGGCTGGCATGGCCTTCTTTACCGACAATGATGTGATCATGTACCGCGATGCCCAGTGGCTTGGCCACCTCGACAATGACACGCGTCATCTCAATGTCGGCACGCGACGGTGTCGGGTCGCCTCCGGGATGATTGTGCACCAGGATGATAGCAGGCGAAGCGCAAGCCGCGTCGGGTGCTCGTAGCGGTAGCACGCGCCGCAGGCGTCGGCCCGCAGCGAATCGGAATCCGCGATCCGCACGGCCGCGCCTTCGAGCCATCCTTCGACTTCATCCACATTTCGGCGCGGGGGTTGAGCGGGCCGCCATACGGCCGGCCTTGCTCGGCGGGCGGCAGGCTCCACCGGCGCCGAGCCGAAATTGACCGCCTCGACGGTCGTCGAATGGGGCGGTGCCACGACGCCTGGCCCGGTTTCGAGCGCGGCCACGCCGCGGACCGGCTTGCGGCACTGCTCTTGCCGGTACCAGGGCACCACGATCGCGATGTGGTCGCCGGCGCCGGTTTCCGGCCGACCATATCGCGCGTGCTTGACATCCGTACAGGAATGCTGTAATTTGGCGAAATGCGATTCGACGAACTGCGCCCGCCGGCACCCCGCGCGGGTTTTTTGATTCCGGCGGGGCCGCGTTGGCCGCGGGACCAAAGCTTTCATAGCCGCGACATCGCGCACTGACCGTCATTCCGAGCTGCGACCCGGCCCCTGGCCGGGGAAGCCTCGCAGGCTGATCGGCGCGCGCGCCGGGCCGGCCCCCGTCGCGGTGCCGCCCAAGAGCGGCGCGGCCCGGCATGGCGGTGCCGGCGGCGGAGCGGCTGTTCGCGCGACGATTTTCACCGATGGGACTGGCGGAGGGAGACAGCGATGGTTTCCCGCCGCGCCATTCGACGCAGACCGCGAATTGCAGAAGACCCGGAATACCGAAAAAAAAGAAGGCGGCCACACGATCGCCGCTACCGCGAAGCCCACAAGGATGAGATCGCCGCTCGGCACCGACAGCGATTCGCAGAGGACCCGGAATATCGAAAGCGAAAGTCGGCAAGCGATCGCCGCTATCGCGAAACCCACAAGGATGAGCTCAACGAGCGTCGGCGACAAAAACGACGGACCGACCCCAAATTTCGGGAACGAGAACGCGAATATCGCGTCCGCCGCTACGGAATGTCGCTGGACGATCGCCACGCACTCTCGGTGCGGCAGGGCGGCGTGTGTGCGATCTGCAGGATAAAACCCCGCCGTCCGCTCGAGCTCGATCACTGTCATTCGACCGGAAAGGTGCGTGGCCTTCTTTGCAATCCATGCAATATCGGTCTCGGACTGTACCATGACGATCCCGACCGCTTGCTGACGGCGGTCGCCTATCTGCTCGCCTCGCGTCACGACATCAATCCGGCCGACCTCAATGTGGTCGCGGCCGAAATTGCGCAAAGATTGTGCCAGCGGCTGGAAGTTCTGCTCCGCGAGCAATTCGCCTTGCGCCATGGGTCGTAGTCGTAGCCCGGATGAGCGAAGCGAAATCCGGGTTCTTGCAGCGTCGCGAGGTTGTCCCGCATTTCGCTGCGCTCATGCGGGCTACGGGCTACGACGGCTTACGTCCCGTAGCTCTGGATCAGGCTGCCCGCCACCAGGCTCCAGCCGTCGACCAGCACGAAGAAAATCAGCTTGAACGGCAGCGACACCACCACCGGCGGCAGCATCATCATGCCCATCGACATCAGCACCGAGGCCACCACCAGGTCGATGATCAGGAACGGCAGGAACAGCAAAAAACCGATCTCGAAGGCGCGCTTGAGCTCCGAGATCATGAACGCCGGCACCAGGATGCGCAGCGACAGCTCCTCGGGCGTCGCCGGGCGCGGCTCGCGCGAGAGATCGCTGAACAGCGCCAGGTCCTTCTCGCGCACGTTCTTCTGCATGAACAGCTTGAGCGGCTCGGACGAGCGCTCGAACGCCTGCTCGACGCTGATCTCGTTGTTCATCAGCGGGCGGATGCCGACGTCGTAGGAGCGCTGCAGCGCCGGTCCCATCACGAAGGCGGTGAGGAACAGCGCGAGCGCGACGATCACCGCGTTCGGCGGCGCGGTGGCGGTGCCGAGCGCCGTGCGCAACAGCGACAGCACCACGACGATGCGCGTGAACGAGGTCATCATGATCAGGATCGAGGGCGCGAGCGACAGCACGGTGAGGAACGCGATCA
>WNFV01002842.1_pt1 | contig 22707 bp, 26 predicted proteins | sample 5400101 | NCBI WGS metagenome assembly WNFV01 (sample SAMN13153361, study PRJNA577476) | soil metagenome | isolation source: 115 cm soil or saprolite under grassland replicate 1 | place: USA:California | collected 2016-06-15 | reverse complement strand
CCGCCACCTGCCGCCTCAGCCTGCGCCAGCAGGACGCCGGCGTGGTCCTGGAGGTCGACGACGACGGACGCGGCTTCGACCCCGACCACGTTCCTGCCGGCGGCCACGGCCTGGGCAACCTACGCCAACGCGCCGCCGCGCTGGGCGGACACGCCCAGATCACCAGCACCCCCGGGCAAGGCACCACGGTCCGCGCGACCATCCCCCGCTGACGGCACCCGCCCCGCCCCGCCGCCACCTAGCCCCACCAGGTCCACGGCGCGTCCTCGGGCAGCGCGATCCGCCGCCCAGTCAACACCGTTGGCAAGATCCGCACGTAGTGGCCCTTCGCGCCCGGCGCCCACGGGTACAGTGGCAGCTGCCGCGCGCGCGCCAGCTCGACGGGGTCGGTGACCTCGGCGGCCTCCCCCCGGACCAGGACGCTCCAGCCGGTGCGCGTCGCCTCCTCGACCCCGTCGACCTCGAAGGCGACCCGCCCGGCGCGGCTGACCACGTCCAGCTTGGTCCCCTCCCCGGTGCGGAACAGCACGGTGTGGTGGTCGACGACGTAGTTGACCGGCAGCGCCAGCGGGCCGCGGTCGTCGACCATCACCACCCGGCCCAGGTGCTGGCCGGCCAGCAGCCCGAAGCATTCCTCCTTGCTCAACTCCAACCAGTGGACGTCCCCCACGCTCCTCACCTCTCCGCACTCGATCAGCACTCCTCGGCTCCACCATCCGGCACAGGCTGGCCTCACCCACGCGACCTGGTCGGGGACGAAGGTCCGGCACCACGTGGGCTGTCCGTCCCGGTGCAAGCACGCGCGTCAGCGGGCCTGGGTGTGGACCTGGTCGGGGTAGCTGGCCAGCATGGTGACGTAGTTGGCGCGCTCCCACGCCGCCGGGTCACGGACCGAGCGCTGGCTGCGCAGGCCTCGCAGGAGGTCGACCGACGGCATGCCGCGCCCTTCAAGCCAGTTCCGCAGGCCGGTCTCGACGACGGTCAGGTGCTCGGGGCCATGGCGCAGCAACGCCGAGGTCATCATGGCCACGTCGGCCCCGGCCATCAGCACCTTGACCGCATCCTCAGCGGTGTGCACGCCGGTCGAGGCGGCCAGGGAGGCCGGTACGTGCCCGGCCAGGATCGCGATCCAGCGCAGCGGCAGGCGCAGCTCCTCGGAGCTCGACAGCACCAGGTGGGGTGTCACCTCCAAGCTGTCGAGGTCCAGGTCGGGCTGGTAGAAGCGGTTGAACAGCACCAGCGCCTGGGCGCCCGCCTCGACCAGCTGGCGGGACAGGTTGGCCACCGAGCTGAAGTAGGGGCTGAGCTTGACCGCCAGCGGGATGCCGATCGTACGGCGTACCGCGCGGACCAGGTCCAGGTAGCGTTGCTCGACGTCCGAGCCGCTCAGGCCCGGGCTGGAGGACACGTAGTAGACGTTCAGCTCGACCGCGTCGGCGCCGGCGTCCTCCAGGAAGGTGGCGTGCTCCACCCAGGCACCGCGGGAGACGCCGTTGAGGCTGGCGATCACCGGGATCTCGAGGGTCGCCTTGGCCTTCTCGACCAGGGCCAGGTAGCCGTACGGCCCGGCGTTGTAGGCGTCCAGCGCCACCGCCGCCGACAGGCTCTCCGCTCCGGCTTCCAGTAGCCGGCCGACCTCGCGGGCCTCCTGGGTGAGCTGCTCCTCGAACAGTGACGGCAGCACCACCGCGGCGGCGCCGGCCGCTTCCAGCCGCCGCAGGTTATCGAGGCTGCCGGTCAGCGGCGAGGCCGAGGCGACCAGCGGGCTGCGCAGGTGCAAGCCCATGTAGCGGGTGCGCAGATCGACCATGATGGTGCGCTCCTCCTAGTAGTAGCGTCATCGGCCGAGCGTGCCCTGCCTGCCACTGCCGTGTCAGGGTCCAAGGACCTACTGCTGGCGTGCCGGTCGGCCCCTCAAGGACGCGGTCCGAACCCGGAACCTGCTGTGACCGAGAGACCTGCGCAGCGTCTACGGTGTGCCATTGCGTATTATGCGCCCAGGCTCCCTGCACCGGGGGACGGCCCCACTACGTGCATGGCCCATCCGGGTTCTCTCCCCAGACCCGTTCGGCTGGACGCTGACCATAACGGGACCGGCTGCGACAGCGGCTAGTGGGGGCGTCTGTGAACTGGACGCCGGTATCGAGGATTGAGGGAGTTTCGGTGGGTGATGCTGGGTCAGAGCCTGCTCGACCCGGCCGTCACCAAGGGGCTGCTCGACCGGCTCCGCGAGCTGCTCAAGGACGAGAAGCCGGCACGCCTTTCCCCCAGGGGAACGCATCGCGAGCCTCTCCGGTCTCAGGCTCCAACCGAACTCGGCGGTAGCAGGGCCCAGTGCCCGCTGCGGTGCCGGTGGGGCGTGGTCAGTCGGGCACCATCGCTGGTCGTCGAGGCGACCAAGCCGGCTCTTCGTGTTGGGGGCAATCCCGTAACCGTAGGCGGCGCGCGAGCGTGCTGATGAGGTCGTCGCGGGTGAGGATGCCGACCGGCCGGCCGTCCTCGTCGACCACCGGCAGCCGGTTCACGCCGGTCTCGTCCATCGCCAGCACTGCCCGGGCCAACGGCCAATCGGCGCGAGCGGCGACCGGCTCGGAGGTCATCAGTTCGGCCACCCGGTGTTGGGCGACCAAGTGCTCGTGGCGAAGGAACGGACCCGAGGTTATCGCCGGAGCCGCCAGCGCGGTCGGCGTGAGGAGGTCGCGCAGGGTCGCCACCCCGACGACGCGTCCGGCCTTGACGACCGGCGCGCCCGAGCTTCCCGCCTGCTCGAGCAGGCGGACCGCCACGTCGGCGGGCAGGTCGGCCGCCAGGGCGATCACGCCACTGGTCATCGCCTCGCCGACCGTTCCGAGCACCTGCTCCAGGCCTGCGGCAGCTTGCGGTGTGGTCACAGTCATGTCGAGCGCTCCTCCCGGGTGAGCTGGCGTCTCTTCTGTCCCCATCAGCGTGCTGGACTGCGACGCCGCGGACAGCGGCCATCGTTCCCGTGAGATCCGGGACCTGGGGCACCGTTGGTGGGACCTTCGGACCTCGGCCGCTCAGCCGTCCCGGTTCCCGGTCTCGGGCGAGGCGAGCGTCCTGAGGTAGTTGGCGCGCTCCCAAGCTTGGGGGTGCGGATGGTGCGCTGGCTGAGTCGGCCGCGGAGCTGGTCCGGCGAGGCGTCGCTCGACGTCGGTGGCCGACAACCCTGGGCTGGGTCCGAGACGTAGTAGACGTTCAGCTCCAGCGCGTCGGCGCCGGCCGCCTCCAGCCGTGCGGCATTGCCCACCCGGTCGCTGTTGTGCCGACAGTGAGCACCGTACGGCTGGGCCCGGCGAGCGGGAACGTCCCAACGACCTGCGGCTCACGGGACCTTCTCCCCTACCCGGCACGGGCGGCCACGCTCAAGCTGGGAGGTAGGCAGCGTTCCGGTGAGCACCTCTGGGAGGAGGATGGGCGCAGCGCCCGACGCCGTGACAGGCGATCAAGCGGGGTCGACTCCCCGCGCTGCCGCGACGAGACCCGCACGTGCAGTGCCCGAACCGGCTTCAGCCGTGGCGTGTGGCACGCGCGCTGCCGTGGACGCGTGCGAACCCGCCGATGAAAGGAGACCTCGATGCGAAGCAACGTCCGGGACGTGATGACGACCATGGTGGTGACGGCCTCGCCCGATACGCCCTACAAGCAGCTCGTGCAGCTCCTGGCCGAACACCAGGTCAGCGCCGTGCCCATCGTCGACGACCGTCGCCACGTGCTCGGCGTGGTGTCCGAGGCCGACCTGCTGCTCAAGCAGGAACACCCGAACCGGCTCGCCGAAGCCCTGTGGCTCCAGTCCAGGCGCCGGCGCGTCGAGCGGGCCAAGGCCAGCGGCGCGGTCGCCGCCGACCTGATGACCAGCCCGGTGATCACCGTCGGCCGGGACACCAGCGTGGTGGAGGCGGCCCGGCTGCTGCACGCCAAGGGCGTCAAGCGGCTGCCGGTGGAGGACGCGCTCGGCCGCCTGGTCGGCATCGTCAGCCGCGCCGACCTGCTCGCGGGTTTCCTGCGGACAGACGACGAGATCCGCCGCGAGATCCTGGAGGACCTGATCCGGCGCGACTTCCTGATGGGGCCCGAGCGGTTCCACGTCAACGTCCACGACGGCGTGGTGGTGCTCCAGGGCAGCTGCGAGCGGCGCAGCCTGATCCCGATCCTGGTCCGGGCGGTGGAGGGCGTGGAAGGCGTCGTGCGGGTCGAGAACCGGCTCGGCTACGACGTCGACGACATCCGCGAGCCGGACGGGACCATGACACGCGCCGTGTGAGCTCGAGCGTCTTCCATCTGTCAGGCTCGGACGAGGGCTGCCCGCGTGGCCCCGTCCGCACGGTACCAGCGGCGGGTGACCACGAAGGCGGAGGCGATCACAAACGCCGTCACCACGACGGCGACGACGCCTTCGCCAGCCCGGGTCGCCGAGCTCGGCATGCCAGTCGGGGAGGATCCGGACCATGACCGTCCGCGCCACCAGCTCGTCGAGGCGGTCCCGTCCGGGTCGCCCGCTTTCCGGCGACGCCCAGTCGCCGGGCGACGGCTGGAAACCGCCGCGCGTAGACCCGAAGCCCCTCCCGCACCAACGCCGGCTGCGCGGTTCCGCCCGGCCCCTGCCTCGCGGGACCTTGGGCTGGATGGCGAGGCGAGCGGCGCGCCGCCATCTGCCGGCTGTAGGACCGAGCCCGGCGTGGGGCACCTGCTCCCCAGAGCTGGGCCGGTCAGCAGGGGGACGTCGGGACGTTCGGCCCTCGAACACCGGCGCCATCGGAAGCAAGCTCGTGATGAGGACTACCGGAGGTGAACCGCCATGTTGGGGACCATTGTTCTGGCCGTCGACAGCTCGCCCCAGGCGGAGCGAGCGGGAACCCTTGCCACCAAGCTCGCGGCCTCGACCGGCGACGAGGTCGTGGTCGTGCACGTCACCGAGGTCATGGTCGCAAGGGGCGGCACCGTCGAGCTGGACGGCGACCGCGACGGCATCCACACGGCCGAGCGGCACGTCAAGGAGCTGGAGGCTGGCGGCGTGCGCGCCCGCCTGGTCCTCGGGCGGGCCATCGCTGGGCATGTCGCCCAGGTCATCGTGGACGCGGCCGAGCAGCACGACGCCGGCCTGATCGTGATGGGGTCGCGAGGGGCCGCACCGACCTGACCTCGCTGCTGCTCGGCAGCGTCGCCCACAAGGTGCTGCACCTGAGCGACCGGCCGGTGCTCGTCGCTCCGTAGCCTTGGACGGCGGCCGGCTCCGTGCCGGCCGCCCCGGATCGTTCCGGTCGGGAGGAGGGAGCGACATGCGTGCGCTCATGGTCTTCGAATCGATGTTTGGCAACACCAAGGTGATCGCGGACGCCGTCGCGGAGGGCCTTGCCACCCGCATGCGCGTGACCGCCGTCGAGGTCGGAGTCGCGCCGGCGGCGATCGAGGACGACGTGGACCTGGTGGTCGTCGGCGGTCCCACGCACGCCTTCGGGATGAGCCGGCCGGGGACGCGCCAGGACGCCGCCAGGCAGGCCGAGCGGCCACTGGTGTCGGCAGGGTCCGGGCTGCGCGACTGGCTCGAAACCGTCCGAGGTGGGTCGCCGCGCGTGGCGGCGGCGGCGTTCGACACGCGGATCGACAGGCCGAGGCTGCCGGGATCGGCCGCGCGCGCAGCCGAACGGCGGCTGCGGCGGCTCGGCTTCCGCATCGCCGCCCAGCCTGCGAGCTTCTACGTCACTGGGACGCCGGGGCCGCTTGTGGCTGGCGAGCAGGAGCGCGCCCGTCGCTGGGGGGAGGAGCTGGGAGCACTGGTCGCCAAGGGGCAACCGGCTCGACGAATCCTGTGAGGCCCCTCCGACCGGGCCCGCACATGCCCTGGGCTCACTGGCGCCGCAGCGGCACCACGCCGGGTTCGGGGATCATGCAGGAGACCTGGCTGTCAACCGCGACCACGCCGTCGACCTCCCGCACGAGGTCGACCAGCGCCTCCAGGTCGCGCCGCCCGCGGGCGTGGCCTTCGAGACGGACGACGCCTCCCTCGACGCGCACCCCGACCTCGACGCTCACCGCCACGTAGGGCCGGCCGAGGACCTGCTCGGTGATCTCCCGCTCGATCTCCTCGTCGCGGCGGAGGAACACGCGCAGCAAGTCGCCGCGGCTCACGATGCCGACCAGCCGGTCCTGGTCGTCGACCACGGGCAGGTGCTTGATGCCGAAGTGGTGGAGCAGGCGCACGGCCTGGGCCACGGTCTGGTGCGGGCGCACGGTCAGCAGCGGGGTGGTCATCAACGTCCCGGCGGTGGTCGCGGCCGCCTTGACCTGCTCGACGTGGGCGCGCGCGCCGGACGGCGGGCCGGTCTCGCGCACCGCCGGGTCCTGCTTGAGGATCAGGTCGGCCGAGGAGACGATGCCGACCGGGCGCCCGTCCGCGTCGAGGACCGGCAGCGCGCTCACCCGGTGCCGGTCCATCAGGGCGACGACCTCCCGGTAGGAGGCGTCCACCCCGACGGTGACGACCTCCCGGGTCATCAGCTCCTCCATCACGTAGTGCATCTGCCGCCTCCGTCTGGCCGCCGTGGCCGGTTGCTCTCCTGGTCCAGACGCTATGGCGGGTGGGGACCGCCCCCAAGGGTCACCTGGCCCCCGCCGGGGAGGCCGTGCGGCCCTCGGTCAGCCGGCCGGGACGGCCCGGTGCTCGTCGAGGCGCTCGAACAGCGGCAGGTAGGCCTCCTCTTCCTGGGCGAAGTGGAGCCGCAGGACGGCGTGCAGCCCGTAGAGGACCCGGCGCAGGTCCGGCAGGTCCTCGGCGTCCGGGCCGGCCGGGCCGAGGTCGGCGAGCAGCCGCTCGAGCAGCCTGGTGAGGTGGGCGATCTCGGCGTGCCCCCGGCTCATCGTCGCCGTCGGGTCGTCGCCGCCGACGAGCTCGGCGACGGCCGGGTAGAGCAGTGCGTCCTCGGCCTCTTCGTGCGGCCGCAGCCGGTCGACCAGGAAGCGGTGCACCTCGCGCACCTCCGCGAGCGCGTCCGCGGGAGGCAGGGCGTCCAGGCGGTCGGCCACCGAGCGGATCCGGTCGACGGCGACCAGCAGCTCGCGATGCTCGCCGCGGAACCGCTCGCCGAGCGCGGCGACCCGCGGCGACATGGTGTGCGGGCTCCTGCTGGTTCCGGCGGCCAGCGCCCGCAGGGCATTGACGATCACCGCGACGTCGATCGCCTCCTGCAGTAGCGCTCCTGGGACCGGCGCGAGCAGGCCAGCGGCAGCGGCGACCATCGCCGCCAGCGACAGGCCCATGCCGGCGAGCACACTCTGCAGCGCGATCGTGCGGCAGCGGCGCGCCACCCAGATCGCCTCGGCCAGCCGGTCGAGCCGGTCGACCACCATGACGACGTCGGCCGCCTGGGACGACGCGGTCGCGCCCCGCGCGCCCATCGCGACGCCGACGTCGGCGGCCGCGAGCGCGGGCGCGTCGTTGACGCCGTCGCCCACCATCACCGTGACGCCGCCACCCCGTTCGAGCCGGACGGCCTCGACCTTGTCGGCGGGGCTGCGCTCGGCGAGCACCCCGTCGACGCCGATCGCCAGGGCGACGGACTCGGCCATGTCGGGGTGGTCGCCGGTGACCATCACGATCCGGCGCACCCCGGCGCGGCGCAGCTCGCGCAAGGTGCGGGGTGCGTCCGGCCTGACGGGGTCGCGAACGCCGAGCACGCCGGCCAGCGCTCCGTCCACCGCCACGAACACGGTGGAGAACCCTTCTGTGGCGCCGCGGCGGCGCAGACGGCGCGCCCAGGCGGGCAGCGGGCCGCCGGGGGCGACGAACGCGGCCTTGCCGACGGCCACCTCGCGGTCGCCGACCCGCCCGCGGATCCCCCGCCCCGGCACCTCGACAACCTCGGTGGGGAACGTGGTCGGCAGGCCGCGCGCGGCGGCCGCGCGCACGATCGCGGCAGCCAGCACGTGCGGCGAGACCTGGTCGACGGAGGCGGCCAGGCCCAGCAGCCCGTCGGCGTCGCCGTCGGCCGCCTCGACCTCCACCACCTCCGGTGTCCCGGCGGTCAGTGTGCCGGTCTTGTCGAACAGCAGCACCCGCGCCCCGGCCAGGCGCTCCAGCACACCGCCGCCCTTGACCACCACCCCGCGCCTGGCGGCGCGCGAGATCCCCGCGACGATCGCGACCGGGACGGCCAGGATGAGCGGGCAGGGCGTGGCCACCACCAGCACCGCCAGCGCGCGCACCGGGTCCCCAGACAGGGCCAGGGCGATCCCGGCCACGACCAGCGTCAGCGGCACGAACGCCAGCGCGTAGCGGTCGGCGAGGCGGACGAACGGCGCCTTGGACGCCTGCGCCTGCTCGACCAGCCGGACGATGCCGGCGTAGGTGCTCGCGGCCGCGGTGGTCGAGGCGCGCAGCTCGAACGGGGACCCGGCGTTGACCACGCCGCTGGCCACCGGCTCGCCGTCGGCCCGCTCGACCAGCTCGGCCTCGCCGGTCAGGGCCGCCTCGTCGAGCACGGCGGTCGCCCCGACGACCAGCCCATCGACCGGGACCACCTCGCCCGGCTTGACCAGCAGCCGGTCCCCCGGCCGCACCTCCCCCACCGGGACGTCCGCCAGGGCCTGGTCCGCCACACCGTCCCAGGATGCGCCGCCACCCTTCGACCCTCCCGCCGCCGGATAGCGGTGCGCGACACGGGGGGCGCGCTCGAGCAGGGCGCCGAGCTCCCGCCTGGCGCGGTCCCCGGCGTAGGCCTCCAGCACCCGGCCGGTGGCGAGCATCACCGCGACCACCGCGCCGGCGAGGTACTCCCCGAGGGCGAGCGAGCCGCCGAGGGCCAGCACGGCCACCACGTCGACGCCGGGCTCGCGCCGCGCCAGCCGGCGCGCGACCGAGACGGCGAGCGGCACCAGCCCGGCCGCCACGACCAGGCCGAGCACCGCGTCGGCTACGCCGGCCGCACCGGCGAACCGGGCCGCAAGGCCCGCAACCAGCCCGGCAGTGGCGACGGCGAGCAGCAGCGCCACCCGACGGGCGGGTCCTGGCGCCATGAGCATCGTCCGCATGACCCGACGGTGGCACGCCGCCCCCGGTCGCAGACAGGGCCGAACGCCCTGTCCACAGCGTGCCGGCAGGACGGTCACGTGGCGCGCCGGTCTGGCGCCGTCCGTGCGGCGGCCCTCCCGAGTATCCAGGAGGCCCCGCTAGGCGAGCCGCAGGAACAGGCGCTCCAGCTCCTCCTCCGAATAGCCGGCTTGCTCGGCGACCACAGGGTCGCGGGCACAGGCGCGCAGCCCGCCGGCGAGGATCTTGAAACCCGCCTGGTCGAGCGCGCGCGACGCGGCGGAGATCTGCAGGACCACGTCGCGGCACTCGCGGCCCGACTCGACCATGCGGATGATCCCGCCGACCTGGCCCTCGACGCGGCGGAGGCGGGCGAGCACGTCATCGACGACGCGGTCCTCGAGCCGCACGCTGCCCCCTTCCTCCGAGTCCGTGCCTCTTCTACCGCGCTGGGTGCCCTACCCCCCAGGGTAGGTCGTCCCGGAGCATTCGGGCCCATCGCCCCTCGGTGCCGACCCCGCCACCTGCCACGCTCGGAGCAGGAATCAATCGGGAGGCGGACATGGACGACGACGGCACTCTGTCCATCGCGCTGTTCTCGGGCACCGACGACAAGCTCTCGGCCGCGGCACTGCTGGCGGCCGGCGCGGCCGCGATCGGGCGCAAGGTCGACATCCTGCTGCAGTACTGGGCGCTTGACGCCTTCCGCCGGGGCGACCTGACCAAGGAGCACGGCCTGGCGCCTGAGGCGGGCTGGGAGGGCGCCCAGGCGATGCGCCAGCTCCAGGAGGAGGGCGGCGGCCAGCACTGGAGTGTGGTGCTCGCCCAGGCCAAGGAGCTCGGCGACGTACGCCTGCACGCCTGCTCGCTGTCGCTGGACATGCTCGGGCTGACCAAGGACGACCTGGACCCGATGGTCGACGACGTGGAGGGCATCACCGCCTTCATGCTCGCCGCCGACGGCCAGCTCGTCTTCATCTGAACACAGGAGGTGGACGTAATGACCGAGGTGGCCACAGACCGGCTGATCGACACGCGGGGTATGGCCTGCCCTGGGCCGTTGATGTCCCTGATCGGCGCGATCCGGCAGGGGCAGGCCGGCGAGGTGTTCGAGGTGTGGTCGACCGACGCGGGCTCGCGCACCGATATCCCCGCCTGGGTTGCCAAGGCAAAGCACGAGCTGGTCAGCATCACCGACGGTGACGGCTATACCAGCTTCGTGGTGCGCAGGACGAGGTGAGCGGCGATGCCGGCACGGATCGTCGTCCTCGGCGGCGGCGTCGGCGGCACGCTGGCCGCCAACCTGCTCGCCCGCCACCTTGGCCACGACGCCCACGTCACCGTCATCGACCCTACCGGCATGCACGTCTACCAGCCAGGGTTCCTGTACGCGGCGCTCGGCAAGGCCAACGGGCGCTGGCTGGCACGTGACGAGCGCACCCTACTGCGCAAGGACGTCGACCTGGTCGTCGAGGCGGCCACCCTGGTCGAGCCGGCGCAGGGCCTGGTGCGGCTCGCCCACGGCGGCAGCTTGGCCTGGGACTACCTGGTGCTGGCCACCGGTGCGCGCCTGGTCGGTGAGACGGTACCCGGCCTGATCGAGGGCGCGCACGAGTTCTACTCGCTCGAGGGAGCGCTGCGGCTGCGCGAGGCCCTGCGGCGCTTCGGAGGCGGCCGGGTCCTCGTCGGGGTGGCCGGCATCCCCTACAAGTGCCCGCCCGCCCCGGTCGAGTTCACCCTCATGCTCGACCAGTACCTGCGCCAGGGGGGCGTCAGGGACCGCTCTCAGGTGACGCTGCTGAGCCCGCTGAACCGGGCGTTCACGATCGAGTCGGCCTCCAAGCTGGTGCAGCCGATCATGGAACGGCGCGGCATCGGCCTGGAGACCTTCTTCAACGTCGAGTCCGTCGACCCCTCCGCGCACACGGTCAGCTCGCTCGAGGGCGACAAGGCCAACTACGACCTGCTCGTCCTGGTGCCACCCCACGCCGGCCAGGAGGTCATCGCGGCGTCCGGCCTCGGCGACGCCGGCGGCTGGGTACCCACCGACCGCGCCACCCTCGCCCACCGGGACCACGAGCGCGTCTTCGCCATCGGCGACGCAACCGACCTGCCGATCTCCAAGAGCGGCTCGACCGCCCACTTCGAGGCCCCAGTGGTCGCCAGCCGCATCGCCTCGCTGGTCCGCGGCACCGCGCCGAAGGTCAACTACGGCGGCCGGGTCATGTGCTTCCTGGAGACAGGCGACGGCAGGGCGACCGCGCTGCGCTTCGACTACCGGCACCCACCCGTGCCGCCGGCGCCGGCGCGCCACTGGCACGCCGCCAAATGGGCCTTCAACCGCCTGTACTGGGACACCGTCCCCCAAGGCCGCATCCCCGAAGGACGCGGCCGCGCGCACCACCCTGAAAGGAGCCTGGCATGAGCACCCCTGCCACCACGATCCTGAACCTGAAGGGGCTGTCGTGCCCCCTGCCGGTCGTCAAGACCGCCGTCGCCGTCAAGCGGCTGCAGCCGGGCGAGCTGGTCGAGGTGCTCGCCACCGACCCTGGCTCGGTCGCCGACTTCACCGCTTGGACGCGCGCCACCGGCAACGAGCTGGTCAGCCACGACCTCGACGGCGGCACCTACCGCTTCGTCATCCGGAAGAAGGCAGCGTCATGACCCAGACAGCAGAGACCGCCACCGCCGAGCCGGCCGCCCCGGCGCGGCGCACGGCCGATAGGCTGGTGATCTTCACCTGGGGCGGCGACCTCGACAAGGTCTGGCCGACCCTGATCCTGGCGACCACCGCGGCCGCCATGGGCATGGAGGTGCTGGTCTTCTTCACCTTCTGGGGCCTGTTCCCGCTGGTCCGCAACGACGTCCGCATCACCGGCGACAACTGGATGCAGCGGGCGATGTCGCTGCTGCACCGGGGCGGCACCGAGCACCTGAAGCTGTCGCAGATGAACTTCGCCGGCGCCGGCCCGGCGATGATGCGCAAGCTCGCCGCCGACCACAACGTCGCCAGCCCGCAGGAGCTGCTGGAGCTTGCCCGCGAGATGGGCGTGCGGCTGGTCCCCTGCCAGATGACCATGGACCTTCTCGGCCTCTCCCGCGACGACATGATCGACGGGCTCGACGAGCCCGCCGGCGCCGCCGCCGCCCTGGCCGAGGCGCAGGACGCCATCACGCTGTTTATCTAGAGGGAGGGAGTTGACCCGATGGACGTGACAGCCACCTACGAGGCCGGCGACCGCTTCACCATCGAGGTGCGCACCTGCGTCCGCGCGAGACGAGAGGAGTTGGCCCCGCAGGTGGGAGGACCAACGCCACCGTCGCCTGATGCCCAGGTCACGGAGAGGCGCCCGCGGCGCGATGGTCAACCCTCTCGGTGGTGGTGCCGTCCTGGTCGAGCTCGGCACGGGCCTTGATGCCGCGCAGCATGCCCAAGGTCTCGTACGCGTCGACCAGCCCGAGCGGGACCAGCAGCGGCCAAGCCGCCTTGGGGGCCAGGTCGCCGCGGCAGCGGACCAGCAGGCGGGTGCTGAACTCGTCGAGTGGTCGCAGCACGAACGCCCAGGAAAAGTCGAGCCACACGCCGCCCTCGCGCAGCTCGGCCTCGCGGCGGCGCAGCGCAGTCTCGTCGCTGGGGTCGACCGCCCTGCCGCGTCCCGGGTGCCGCAGCGACCACAGCACCAGGTGCCGCCCCGGCTCGGCGGCGAGTACCCGGTAGTAGGCGGCATAGCCGGGACCGTCGGCGATCACGTCCCCGGCGGCGAGGTGCTGCAGGCGAGGGTCGACCCGCCACGGGCTCACCACCCGGTTGAGGTCCTTCCAGAGCCAGCGGTCGGCCAGACGGTCGAGGCCTTCAGGGGTGTAGTAGCCGGCCCGGCCGTAGCCCATCTGCACCAGCCACGGCCAGACCGCCTCCGGCGGCCGCTGGATGGTGATGCCACGGTCCCACACAAGCATCGGGTGAGGGATCACCTCGTCCCCTGGGAGCGCGGCGGCGACCTCGGCGTCGCTAACGTCGCCGCGGCGCGCGACGCGCCGCAGGACGACCGCGGCCGCCGCGCCCGCGGCAACGGCGTAGGCCATCCGTGACCTCATGCTGCAGGACCTCCAGGTTGGGCGCTGGAGGGAAGCCGCCAGGCGAGCGACGCAATCAGGAAACCGGCGGCGAGCATCGCAGGCTGCATGACAGGGTGGAACACCTGCAGCCAGGCGAGCTGGACGATGATCCAGCCGATCAGGACCTGCCCGGCGACGATCGAGACCTCGCGGGCGTAGGGCCGGCGTGCCAGCAGCGTCGCCGCGGCGGTGAGCTGCGAGCCCCCGATGATCAGCAGAAGGGCCAGCCCGGGGAGGACCCAGGAGTCGAACGGGGTGTTGTCGAGCCAGGCGTGGCTGAGCTTCCAGGAGTCGGTCATCAGCGCGATACCGCCCCAGACGGCGTTGACGCCGATGAGCAGCTCGATCAGCACGAGCGCGATCCGCGTGCCGTTCCGTGTGCGGGTGATGGGCATGGGGCACACTCCTCGCCACGACGGGCCGTCACCGCGCCGCGGTCACCTGGACCTCGACCACCGGACGGCGTTGAAGCCGTGGCGCACCAGCAGGGCGGCGGCCTGCTTGAGCCGCGTGGTCGGGGTCACGGTCACCACCGGGCTGGTCATCACGTCCTTGATCCGCATCTGCTCCGCAACTCCCGCCCGGTCCTGTGCACCCGGTACGACGTCGGCGACTTCCCCTACCGGCACGCTACGCGGCGACCAGGACGGTGACCCAGGGACCATCGGCCTCCCATCGCCGGGCCGCATGGCCGCATGCGGCAGGGCCTCGGCTTGGCCGCATGGACCAGCAGCGTTGTGGAGCCGCCGGGCCGGCCGAATCACAGCGAATTGCCCCGCCGCCAGCGACCGGCCGGCCCGGCGGGTCGTGCCGCCGTGGGGTGCCCTTCGGCCCGTGGGGATTGGGCCAGTCTCCCCTGCCGGGTCGGACGGGTGGCTGCCAGGCTGGTGATGCTGGGCGTCCGCCGGACGCGCCGAACTGGCACGAAGGAGACCGCGGTGGAGGTGGCGCCCATGAGGACCCTCGACGTGACCGACGTGGATGACGGCCTGCCGCTGGCCTGGACCGCCGTGGCCATGTCGACGATGCGGTCCGGTGACGTGGTCGAGGTGCGCGTGGCCGACCCCGCCCTGGTCGCCGACTTCTCGGCCTGGTGCCGAGCGACCGGCAACCGCCTCCTCGAGCACACCTCGGACAACGGCGTCCTGCGCCTGGTCATCAGGAGACGGTGAGCGCGGTGCCGCCGGTGGGACGACGGCACCGCGGCGGGTCGACAATGTGCTGATGGACGGACGGGTGCGGAGCGAGGTCCGCGTCGAGGGCATTGTGCAGGGGGTCGGCTTCCGGCCCTTCGTCCACCAGCTCGCCCGCCGGCTGGGGCTCAGCGGGCTGGTCGGCAACGACGCCGGCGGGGTGTTCGTCGAGGTGGAGGGCGCGGCGGGCGCGGTCGAGGCGTTCGTGCGGGCGCTCTGGACGGAAGCGCCGCCGCTGGCGGTGGTCGACCGGGTGACCATCAGGCCGCTGCCGCTCCGCGGCGAGCGCGGCTTCGCGATCGCGCCGAGCGTGCCGAGAGGCGAGCGCACGGCGCTGGTCTCCCCGGACAGCGCCACCTGCGCCGACTGCCTGCGGGAGCTGCGCGACCCGGCCGACCGGCGGCACCGCTACCCGTTCGTCAACTGCACCAACTGCGGGCCGCGCTTCACCATCGTCAGGGACGTGCCCTACGACCGCCCGAACACGACCATGGCCGGCTTCGCGATGTGCGCGGACTGCGCCCGCGAGTACCACGACCCCGCCGACCGCCGCTTCCACGCCCAACCGGTCTGCTGCCCCGCCTGTGGGCCGTCGCTGCGGCTCGTGGGCGGCGACGGCCACGCCGTCGCGGGGGAGCCGCTGGCCACCGCGGCGGGCCTGCTGCTGGCGGGGCTGGTCGTGGCGGTCAAGGGCCTCGGGGGCTACCACCTCGCCGCCGAGGCGGCCTCCGAGCCGGCGGTGGCCGCGCTGCGCGCCCGCAAGCACCGCGAGGACAAGCCGTTCGCGGTCATGGCCGCCGACCTGGACGCGGTCCGCCGGCTCTGCCAGGTCGGCCAGGCCGAGGCCGCCATGCTGGCCAGCCCGCACCGGCCGATCGTGCTGCTGCGCCGGCGCTCGGGGGCGCCGGTCGCGCCCTCGGTCGCGCCGGGCAACCGATTCCTCGGCGTGCTGCTGCCCTACACGCCGCTGCACCACCTGCTGCTCGCCGAGGTGGCCCGGCCGCTCGTGCTGACCAGCGGCAACATCTCCGACGAGCCGATCGCCTACGTGGACGCCGAGGCGCTCGAGCGCCTCGCCGGGATCGCCGACGCCTTCCTGCTCCACGACCGGCCGATCCACGTGCGCGCCGACGACTCGGTGGTGCGCGCGTTCCGGAGCCGGGAGCTGCCGCTGCGGCGCTCGCGCGGGTACGCGCCGCAGCCGCTGGCGCTGCCGTGGGCGTTCCCGCGGCAGGTGCTGGCCTGCGGGGCCGAGCTGAAGAGCACCTTCTGCCTCGCCAAGGGGCGGCACGCGTTCGTCTCCCAGCACGTCGGCGACCTGGAGAACTACGAGACGCTGCGCTCGTTCACCGAGGGGGTCGAGCACTTCCAGCGCCTGTTCGAGGTGGCCCCCGAGGTGGTCGTCCACGACCTGCACCCGGAGTACCTGTCCACCAAGTACGCGCTGGAACGCCACGGCGTCGACCTGGTCGGGGTGCAGCACCACCACGCCCACGTGGCCGCCTGCCTGGCCGACAACGGCGAGCAGGGACCAGTGATCGGGGTCGCCTTCGACGGCCTCGGCTACGGGCCGGACGGCACCATCTGGGGCGGCGAGCTGCTCGTCGCCGACCTGGCCCGCTTCGAGCGGGCCGGGCATCTCGAGCAGGTCCCGATGCCCGGCGGCGCGGCGGCCATCAGGGAGCCGTGGCGCATGGCCGCCGTCTACCTGGACGCCGCCTACCCCGACGGCCCGCCCGGCGGCCTGGCGGTGGCGGCACGCAACGCCGACAGCTGGGAGCGGGTGCGAGGCGTCGCCAGGGCGGGCGTGCAGTCGCCGCCGACCTCCAGCGCCGGCCGGCTGTTCGACGCGGTCGCCGCCGTCCTCGGCGTGCGCGACCAGGTCCACTACGAGGGGCAGGCCGCGATCGAGCTGGAGCAGCTCGCCGATCCGGCCGAGACGGGCGCCTATCACGCCGGGGTCGGCGGCGGCTGGCCGCTGCGGGTGCGCGGCACCGACCTGGTCCGGGCGGTCGTCGACGACCTGCTGGCCGGGGCCGGCCGGGCCGCGGTCGCCGGCCGCTTCCACAACGGCGTCGCGCTCGCCGTGGTCGAGGCCGCGGTGGCGCTGCGGGAGCGGACCGGCCTGGACACCGTGGCCCTCTCCGGCGGCGTCTTCCAGAACCTGCTGCTGCTGGACCGCACCGTCGCCTGGCTCGGTGAGCGCGGCTTCCGGGTCCTGACCCACTCCCGCGTCCCGCCCAACGACGCCGGCATCAGCCTCGGCCAGGCCGCCGCCGCCGCCGCGCGCGACCGTGCCGCGGGGCGCTGAGGGCGGTCAGCAGATACGCGGCAAGGGGTCGCCGACCAGGAGGTCGACGATGCGGGTGCCGCCGAAGGCGGTCTTGAGCAGGACCAGGCCGGGCGGGTCGTCCTTGACGTGGCCGATCATCCTGGCGCCCTCGCCGAGCGGGTGGGAGTGGAGGGCGGCCAGCGCCGCCTCGGCCGCCGCCCCGTCCACCACCGCGACCAGGCGTCCCTCGCAGGCCACGTAGAGCGGGTCGATGCCGAGCAGCTCGCAGGCACCACGCACCTGGGGCCGGACCGGGATGGCCTCCTCGTCCAGCACCACCGCCACCGCCGATGCCCTGGCCACCTCGTTGCAGATGGTGGCCACGCCGCCGCGGGTGGCGTCGCGCATGGCGTGCACCTCACCGGTCGCGTCGAGCAGCCGCTCGACCAGGCCGCCGAGCGCGGCGGTGTCGGAGGCGACCTCCGACTCGATGTCCAGCTCGCCGCGGGCGAGCATGACCGTCATGCCGTGGTCGCCGATCGGGCCGGAGACCAGCACCGCGTCGCTCGGCCGGGCGTTGGCCGCGCCGAGGGTGAGCGGCCGCTCGATCACCCCGACCCCGGCGGTGTTGACGTAGCAGCCGTCCGCCTTGCCGCGCTGCACCACCTTGGTGTCGCCGGTGACGACCTGGACGCCGGCGCGCTCGGCGGCGGCGCGCATCGACGCGACGATGCGTCGCAGGTCGGCGACGCCGAAGCCCTCTTCGAGGATGAAGCCCGCCGACAGCCACAGCGGCCGGGCGCCCGCCACCGCGAGGTCGTTGACGGTGCCGTTGACGGCCAGGTCGCCGATGTCGCCGCCGGGGAAGAACAGCGGCGAGACCACGAACGAGTCGGTGGTGAACGCCAGCCGGGCACCGGCCGCGGTCAGCGTGGCGGCGTCCTCGAGCGGCTCGAGCAGCGGGTTGCGGAAGGCGTCGAGGAACACCGCCTCGATCAGCGTCTGAGTGGCCTTGCCGCCGGCGCCGTGGGCGAGCGTGATCCGCTCCTCCTTGACCTTCGGCTTGCGCCGCCTGGCCCGCTCGATGCGGTCGAGCACCTGTTGCTCGCGGCTGGCGTGCTCGCTGCCGGGGCGGGCGGCGCGCTCCTGCTCCTCGTGCTCGCGGACGGCCTGCTCGGCCCAGTCCGCCGTCCGCTCCTGGCTCACGTCCGGGTCGCCTCCTTCAGCGCTCGCGGGAGAAGCGGCCGAAGTTGTAGTAGGCGGCGCAGGCGCCCTCGGAGGAGACCATGCAGGTGCCGATCGGCGTCTCCGGGGTGCAGGCGGTGCCGAACACCTTGCACTCCCACGGCTTCAGCACGCCCTTGAGGACCTCGCCGCACTGGCAGGCCTTGGGGTCGGCGACCCGCACGCCCGGGGATCTCGAACAGCCGCTCGGCGTCGAAGCGCGCGTAGGCGTCGCGCACCTTGAGCGCCGAGTGGGAGATGAACCCGAGCCCGCGCCACTCGAAGTAGGGGCGCAGCTCCATCACCTCGCCGATCACCCGCAGCGCCTTGGCGTTGCCGTCCCACGGCACCACCCTGGCGTACTGGTTCTCGACCTCCACGCGGCCCTCGGCGAGCTGCGCCAGGAGCATGTAGACCGACTGGAGGATGTCGAGCGGCTCGAAGCCGGCGCAGACCAGCGGCTTGCCGTGGTCGCGGGCGATGAACTCGTACGGGCGGCAGCCGATCACGGTCGACACGTGCCCGGGGCCGATGAAGCCGTCCAGGCGCAGGTCTGGGGAGTCCAGGATCGCCTTGATCGCCGGGATGATGGTCACGTGGTTGCAGAAGATGGAGAAGTTCTCGATCCCTTCGGCGGCGGCCCGCAGCACGGTCATCGCGCTCGACGGCGCGGTGGTCTCGAACCCGATGGCCATGAAGACCACCCGCTTGTCCGGGTTCTGCCTGGCCACCTTGAGGGCGTCCAGCGGCGAGTAGACCATGCGGATGTCGGTGCCGGCGGCCTTGGAGTCGAAGAACGAGCCGCGGCCGCCGGGCACCCGCATCATGTCGCCGAACGAGGTCATGATCACGTGCGGCTGCTCGGCGATGGAGATCGCGTCGTCGACCCGGCCCATCGGGATCACGCACACCGGGCAGCCGGGGCCGTGGACCAGGGTCACGCTCTCGGGCAGGTAGTCCTCGAGGCCGTGCTTGTAGATCGTGTGGGTGTGGCCGCCGCAGACCTCCATGAACTTGTACTGCCTGCCCGGCTCGCACAGGCCCGCGATCTGGGCGGCGAGCGGCTGGGCCTTCTCGGCATCGCGGTACTCGTCGACGAAGCGCACGGCGTCCCCTTACTCGATCTTGGACTCAGTGAGGGCGGCCAGCTCGTCGGCGTAGGCCTGGCCGATGCCCTCCAGGAAGTCGAGCGCGGCCTTGGCCTCGTCCTCGTCGATCTTGGACAGCGCGAAGCTGACGTGGATGAGGACCCAGTCGCCGGGCGCGAGCGTCTCGCCCTCGAGCAGGCCGACGTTGACCGCCCGCTTGACCCCGCTCACGTCCACCTTGGCCAGGTCGGGCCGGTCGGGCAGCAGCTCGACGACCTCACCCGGGATGCCGAGGCACATGGGTCAGCTCTCCTCCAGCGAGGGCGGCCTGGGTCAGTTCCCAGAGGACGTGGTAGATGGTGGTCTGCGCTTCCTGGATGCGGTGGACGGAGTCCGACGGGACCACGAAGAGGTGGTCGATGGTGTCCAGCTCGGCCATCTTGCCGCCTTGGTAACCTGCCAGGCCGACGGTGAGCAGGCCGCGGCGCGACGCCTCCTCGAACGCGCGCACCAGGTTGTCGGAGTTGCCGCTGGTGGACAGACCGAGCGCGATGTCGCCGCGGCGGCCGAACGCGGCAATCTGCCTGGCGAACACGACCTCGAAGCCGACGTCGTTGGCCAGCGCTGTGACCACCGCCACGTCGCTGGTCAGTGCCAGCGCCGGGAGCGGTCGCCCGCTGGCCGGGTGCAGGAAGGTGGTGGCCAGGTCCTGCGCGTCGGTGGAGCTGCCGCCGTTGCCGAAGGTGAGCAGCTTGCGGCCGGCGGCGAACGAGCTCGCCATCGCCTCGGCGCAGGCCAGCAGCCGCTCGCCGTCGCGCCGCAGGACCTCCTGGCGCAGCGCGACGATCTCGTTCGCCTTGGCGACGGTGGAGCGGCGCACCTCCTCGAGCACCGCGTCCAGGTCGCCCGAGCCCGAGTACAGGAACGGGTAGAGGGACTCGACGCCGCTCCTGTCACCCATCGGCCCGGCCCCCTCCCGCGCGCTCGAGGACCGCGATGGCCTCCTTGGCGTGAACCAGCACGGTGTCGCCGACGCCGACGTCGACCAGCGCGACGCTGACCTCCTCGTGGCTCTCGCCGGTGTCGACCACGGCCAGGCCGGCGTCGAGCAGGCACAGCACCCGCACCGGGACCGCCTCGTCCGAGCAGGTGATGCAGACCTCGTCGTTGCAGTCGGGCACCGCGTGCAGCGACGGCGGCGGCCCGAGCGGCGGCGGCTGCCCGCTCACCTGGGAGCCCCCGCTTCGAGCACGCCGGGCTGCTCGAGGAACACGTGCACCAGCTCCCACAGCACGTGGTAGGTGGTGACGTGCACCTCCTTGACGACCAGGGGGTCGTCGGACCGGGCGAGCAGCAGGTGCTCGGCGACCCCGGCGGCCGCGATCGTGCCGCCGTCGCCGCCGAGCAGGGCGACGGTCAGTAGCCCGCGCTCGGCCGCGACCTCGAGGCCGCGCAGGACGGCCGGGTCGTGGCCGTCGGAGGAGAGCCCGAGCGCGACGTCCTCGGGCTCGGCCAGGTAGCGGAGCTGGTGGGCGAAGATCTCGGCGAGGCCCTCGCGGCCGGCGACACCGGTGACGGTCGCCACGTCGTTGGTCAGCGCGATCGCCGGCAACGCCCGCTTGCCGACGATCACCGGGTGGACGAACTCGACGGCGACGTGCTGCGCGTCGGTGGTCGGGCCGCCGCTGCCGAACACCACCAGCTTGCCGCCCCGGTGGAAGCGGACCGCCATGGCGTGGCAGGCCCGCGCGACCTGTTCGGCGTCGCTGGCGAGCAACCGGGCGGGTTCCTCCCGCCTGCGCAGCGCCGCCGCCATGAGCCCCTCTGCCCGCTCCGACAGCCGCATGCGCTGTCCCCCCGCAGACGGTGGTATCCCTCGACAGCACCATACTCTGAACGCCTCGCCACCGTCCCGCGACCCGGCCGTCGGGGGAGTGGCGCCGTCGCGATACCTATCTGGCTGTTCTCGAGGGTCCGCTCGACGGTCCTTGACCCGGCTGGGGTGCTCCGTGCCTAATCCCGGGAGACTCCAACGGCGTCCTTTGGGGGGAGCCATGGCCGTCGCGGTCGCGAAGCCGGTCGCACCCAGCGACGACAAGCGCTGGCGGATCGTCGACACGCGGATGCGGCGGATGGGCGGCCGGCCCGACGCCTTGATCGAGGTGCTCCACTCGGTCCAGGAGGCGTTCGGCTACCTCGACGACGGCGCCCTGGCCTACGTCGGCGCCTCGCTGGGGGTGCCGCTGAGCAAGGTCTACGGGGTCGCGACCTTCTACTCGTTCTTCACCTTGAAGCCGCACGGCGAGCACACCTGCGTCATCTGCACCGGGACGGCCTGCTACATCAACGGCGCCAGCGGGATCGTCGCGGCCATCCGTCGGGCCCTCGGGGTCAAGCCGAAGGAGACCACTGCGGACGGGAAGGTCTCGCTGCTGACCGCGCGCTGCCTCGGCTCCTGCAGCGTCGCGCCGGTGATGGTCCTCGACGGCGAGGTGCGGGGAAGGGTGACCCCGGACGCGGTCGTCCAGCGACTGGAGGCGTTGTGACCCAGCGAGGCGGAGCCGAGCACCGGGAGCGGCCGGCGCACCGGCGCCGGCACGGGACGGTCCCCGAGGTGCCCGCCCGAGCCTCGGCACACGTCTGCCAGGCGGCGAGCTGCCTGTCGGCCGGATCGGACCAGGTGCTCGACGCGCTCACCGACCGGGTCACCGAGGCGGGGCTCGGTGACGTCGCGGTCAAGCGCGTCGGCTGCCTCGGCCTGTGCGTCGCCGGGCCGCTGGTGGAGATCCCCCAGACCGGCCGGCTGTTCGAGCACGTCGGCGAGGACGGCCTCGACTCGCTGGTCGAGGCCTTGCGCGAGCTCACGCCCGGCGCGGCGGCGGCGGCGCGGGCGCCGTTCTTCACCAGGCAGGTGCGGGTGGCGACCGAGAACTCCGGCCGCGTCGACCCCGAGGACCTGGACGACTACCGCGCCAACCACGGCTACCAGGCGCTGGAGAAGGTCCTGACGTCGATGACCCCGGCCGAGGTCGTGGACGAGCTCGTCCGCAGCGGGCTGCGCGGGCGTGGCGGCGCCGGGTACCCCACCGGACTGAAGTGGCGGACGGTCGCCAAGGCGCCTGGCGACGCCAAGTACGTCATCTGCAACGCCGACGAGGGCGACCCGGGCGCGTTCATGGACCGCAGCGTGCTGGAGAGCGACCCGCACCGGGTCCTGGAGGGCATGGCCATCGCCGGCTACGCCGTCGGCGCCAGCCGCGGCTACGTCTACTGCCGGGCCGAGTACCCGCTGGCGGTCGCCCGCCTCAAGACCGCCATCCGGCTGGCCGGCCGCGCCGGGATGCTCGGCACCGACATCGCCGACACCCCGTTCAGCTTCCAGGTGGAGATCCGCCTGGGCGCCGGGGCGTTCGTCTGCGGCGAGGAGACCGCGCTGATCGCCTCGGTCCAGGGCGGCCGCGGGACGCCGACCCCCAGGCCGCCCTACCCGGCCGTGTCGGGGCTGTGGCGACGGCCGACGCTGATCAACAACGTCGAGACGTTCGCCAACGTCGCCCCGATCGTCCGCAACGGCGGCGACTGGTACGCGGGCATCGGCACCGAGACCAGCAAGGGCACCAAGGTGTTCGCGCTGGCCGGCCGGGTGGTCAACACCGGCCTGGTCGAGGTGCCGATGGGCAGCACGCTGCGGGAGATCGTCTACGACATCGGCGGCGGGATCGTCGACGGCCGCCCGTTCAAGGCGGTGCAGACCGGCGGCCCGTCGGGCGG
>WNFV01005330.1_pt1 | contig 22711 bp, 20 predicted proteins | sample 5400101 | NCBI WGS metagenome assembly WNFV01 (sample SAMN13153361, study PRJNA577476) | soil metagenome | isolation source: 115 cm soil or saprolite under grassland replicate 1 | place: USA:California | collected 2016-06-15 | reverse complement strand
GCGTCGATCGAGAGCCTCGGACTCCTCGGCGAGAAATACGTCGAGCTGGTGCCCGGTCCGTTCGGCGCTGCGCCCCTCCCGGACAACTCGGTGATCCTGGGCGGGGTCCCGGTCTCCTTCGACGAGATCACCAAGCTCGCCCGCGACATCGAAGTCGACATCAAGTCGATCACCAAAACCCTCAAGGAATCGATCGGGGGCCGGGAGGGACAGGAGAGACTCACGGACATCGTGGAGAACATGCGACTGATCAGCGAGCAGGTGCGCGCGATGGTCGAGTCGAACCGCGTGAGCGTCGACGCGACCGTTGCGAACTTCCGCGAGTTCTCCTCGGCGATGACCGAGCTCGTCGCCCGCGTCGACTCGCTCGTCGCCTCGAATCAAGGGAACGTCTCCGGCAGTCTCTCGAACATCCGGGAGATCTCCGGAAAGCTCGAGACCACCACCGACAACCTGAACCAGATCACCGGCAGGATCCGGGAAGGCGAGGGGACGGTCGGCAAGCTCGTCCAGAGCGAGGAGACGCACAACAACCTGAACGACGCCTTGGTCGCCGTCAAAGAGGGGGTCGCAGGCTTGAACAAGGCGCTCGGCGCGGCGGCGAGGATGAAGATCGACCTCGGCGTCCGCTCCGAATATCTCGCCGATTCCTCGAAGGGAAAAGCCTATTTCACGCTCGACGTCGATCCGAAGGACTCGCCGCGCTTCTACCGCCTCGAGCTTTCGAGCCAGCCGTTCGGCAAGCGGAAGAACACGTCCACGATCGAGAGGACGGTCTTTCCGGACGGTCACGTCGAGCAGACGATTACCGACACGGAGGAACGGAAGGACGAGTTCGCGATCTCCGCTCTCTTCGGCTACCGGTGGAAGGATTTCGGGGTCCGGGCGGGTCTGCTCGAGTCGCGGGGCGGCGCCGGCATCGATTACATGACGCTGAAAGACCGGCTGCGTTTCTCCGCCGACCTGTGGGACTTCAACCGGCCCGGCTTTTCAGCCCACGCGAAGCTCACCAGTCGCTATTACTTCTCGCCTTCGGTCTTCGTCACCGGCGGCTGGGACGACTTCCTGAATCGCGACCGCAAGGCCGATTCGCTCTTCTTCGGCGCCGGCCTGCGTTGGAGCGACGAGGACATCAAATATCTCTTGGGAACGATACCCATCAGACGTTGAACTTGAAACACAAAACGTAAATCGAAGCCGTCGCCCTCGCGACAAATTCAAAAGAGCTTCGGTTCACGTTTTCCGTTTCACGAAGAATGGCCAAGCCGACTTCGCTCTTCGCCTGCCGGTCGTGCGGCGCATCCTCGCCCAAGTGGCTCGGGCGGTGCCCCGAGTGCGGCGAGTGGAACTCCTACGTCGAGGAAGCTCCGGCCTCGGTGTCTCCGGCCTCGGTCCGCCCGGGGGAGGCGCGCGCCCGTCCCCTCTCGGAAATCGAAGCGCGGGCGGAGAGCCGTGTGGCAACGGGACTGGCCGGCCTCGATCGGGTGCTGGGAGGCGGCCTGGTGCCCGGCTCGGTCGTTCTCGTGGGTGGGGAGCCGGGGATCGGAAAGTCCACCCTGCTCCTCCAGGCGGCACGCGGCATCTCCGCGGGGTCGCGGGAAGTCTTCTACGCCGCCGGCGAGGAGTCCGCAGACCAGGTTCGTCTGCGTGCCGACCGCTTGGGCATCACCGGGGGGAATCTCCTCGTTCTCGGCGACACCGACGTGGAGCGAATCGTCGCGGAGGCCGCCGGCCGCGCCCCGGCGGCCGTCGTGATCGACTCGATCCAGGCCGTGCGGCACGCGGCTCTTGCGTCCGCAGCCGGGACGGTTTCGCAGGTGCGCGAGTCCGCCGCGACCTTCGTTCGCTATGCGAAAGAGCGCGGCGTGCCCGTTCTGCTCGTCGGCCACGTCACCAAAGACGGAAGCCTCGCCGGACCGAAATTGCTTGAGCACCTCGTCGATGCGGTCGTGGCGATCGACGGCGAGCGCTGCTCCTCGCGACGGATCCTCCGGGCGGTCAAGAACCGCTTCGGCGCCGTGGACGAGGTCGCTCTCTACGAGATGACCTCTCGAGGTCTGGAAGAAGTCGCCAACGCCTCCGCGGCGCTCCTTTCCGAGCGTCGCGCGGGAGTGCCAGGGAGCGCTGTGACGGCCGCGCGGGAAGGAACGCGCTCGCTCCTCCTGGAGGTCCAGGCGCTCGTCGGGGCGACGATCGCCGGCTCGCCTCGCCGGGTGGCGATCGGGCTCGATGCCGGGCGGCTCGCTCTGCTCCTCGCCGTCCTCGAGCGCGCCGGAGTGTCTCTCGCTTCGCGCGAGGTTTTCGTCTCCTGCGCCGGCGGCCTCGAGGTCACCGAGCCGGCTGCCGATCTCGCGGTCGTGGCCGCTCTGATCTCCTCCGCGTGCGGGAGACCTCTTCCCGCCTCCTCGGTCTTCTTCGGCGAGATCGGCCTGTTGGGCGAGGTCCGGCGCGTCCCGGCAGCGTCCGCGCGGATCCGCGAGGCGGCTGCGCTCAAGTTCGAGAAGGTCTATCTGCCCTCGCGGAACGCGCGGGAGGCTGCGAGTATCGCGACCGTCGCGCTTTGGCCGGTGGAGCGGGTCACCGACCTGGTGACCGATCTTGCCGTGTCGGGCGCGGAAGGTTCCGCCCGGATCTCGAGCCGAAGCGGAGCGGGCCCGATCGAATCAGAAGGGTAAGGCGCGAGAAACGTGAGTGCGGGCGGTCCCGTGGGCCTGATCGTCACCTCGTCCGCCTTGAGAGTGCGTCTCTCGACGATCCGGTAGGTTCGAAGGCCGAACGGAGTGCGAAGCTCGACCTGATCGCCGACTACGAGCTTCCCGGCGAACGATGCGGCGATGTCCCGCGCGACGGCGATCACCGCCTGCTTCCGGGGCGCCTCGTCTCCGGGAAGAGCCGTTCCCGGAACGTGTCCGGGCCCATACGCCAGCGTGGCCTCGTCCACTCCTTCCCGCACGGCAGCCTCGAAGCCCAGCCTCGGCACCGCGATCCGCGCGACGGTGTCGCCCGCGCAGATTCTCCCGAGCGGCGGGGCGAGAGCACCGCGCGGCTCGCCCAGCGAAGACCGGGAGCCGAGCGACTCGAGCGCGCCGGCGCCCGCCAGGAGGGCGCCCGCCACGAGGATCGTACCGGTCGGAGCGAAGGCTCTCCGGATCGCCGCACCGATCCTCGAAGCGAATTCTCTGTAGGCGGCCATGGCCACACCAATGCCCGGCCCGCCGCGGGGGGCGGGACCGGGCAAGCGGGGAGTCCTTACCGGGCCTTTCGGGCGAGTGACAACCCGACCAGGGCGAGAGCCAGGCCGGCGGCCGCGATTCGTGGATACGCCGTCCCGGTCTTCGGCAACGTCTCCATTGGCGCTGGCGGCGCTGGCGGTGCCGGCGGCGGGGGTGCTGGCGGCTCGACTGCGGGAGCCGGTGCGGGCGGCGGCGGCGGCGGTGCAGTCCGCGCCTCGTAAGTCGTCGTCGAAGTGGTCGCGGGCGCCTCTGCGGCCGCTGCGGTCGTGATGTTGACCTCCTTGCGGTCGATCACTTCGCCGCTCACGTTCTTTGCCATGACGACGACCTTGTGGGTGCCGGCGGCAACGTTGTCGAGGAAGACCACGTTGGCTTCGGTTCCCTTGACGGTCTTCTGGAGATTGTTATCGAGGTAGATGTCGAACGTGGGCTGCGGAAAGTTGGCCTCACCGAACTTCGTGCCCTGTCCTTCGCCGAAGTTCCTTGTGTTATAAGAAATCCCGACACGCACCTGTGTGCCGGTGATCGTCGCTCCCTCGGCGGGCTCGAGCAGCTTCAGCTGCAGCGTATTCGCCGTGGGGCCGCCGGTGTTGTACTCCGCGTTCTGCGCCAGAGCGAGGCCGGCAAACGCTCCAATGGCCAGAACCAGAATGACGAGTCTCTGCGGCTTGGGCATATTTCCCTCCTTGTCGAAGACCCTGACGTAGGGCATCAGCGACGTCCCATCAAAGGTCGTGCCAAGAAGGGAGGCCGGGCCGGGACGCGGGACAAGGAACGGGGAACACGGGAGTTCTGTGTCTTTGCCGTGTCCTCTCTTTATTCCGAAAGGTGCTGCGGCAGAGCCTCGGTCAGCGACCGGTAGGCTTCGAGGTACTTCTCTCGTGTCGTGCGCACGACCCCTTCCGGCAGCCGCGGCGCTGGAGGCCGGTGGTCCCAGCCCGTCGAGTCGAGCCAGTCGCGGACGAACTGCTTGTCGAAGGACACGGCGGTGCGGCCGGGAGTCCAGGCACGGGCGTCCCAGTAGCGCGAGGAGTCGGGCGTGAACGCCTCGTCGATCCAGATCGGGCGCCCGTCGAGCCATCCGAACTCGAGCTTGGTGTCGGCGAGAAGGAGACCCTTCGATTCGGCGTACTGCCGGGCTCTTTCGTATAGATCGAGGGTTCGATCCCGCAGGATTTCCGCCTCTTCCCGGCCGAGCTCATCGACCATGCGGGAGAACGGGATGTTCTCGTCGTGCCCGCGCGCGCTCTTCGTCGCGGGCGTGAAGATCGCCTCCGAGAGCCGCTCCGCTTCCACCAGGCCGGGCGGCAACCGCACCCCGCAGATCTCCCTCGTCTTCCGGTATTCCGCCCAGCCCGAACCGGCCAGGTAGCCGCGCGCCACGCACTCGAACGGGACGACCTCCGCCTTCTTCACGACGACCGAACGTCCCTCCAGGATCGGTCCGTCGCCCTGAAGGAAATCGGGAAACTTCGTCACCTCGGTCTCGATCAGATGGTTCTCGACGTCGTCAAATTTCCGGAACCAGAAGTTCGAGAGCTGCGTCAGGATCTTTCCCTTGTCCGGCACGCCGGGGGAAAGTACGCAATCGTAAGCGGAGATCCGGTCGCTCGCGACGAGCAGGAGAGCGTCGCCGAGGTCATACAGTTCCCGGACTTTGCCCCGCCGGGACAGCCGCGCGCCCGACAGGTGCGTCTCGGTGACCGCGGCGAGCGGCATGGCGCGGACAGTAGCACGTCTCCGCGAGGCGAGACGTCCGGCGAAGACTGTCTGCTATCTTGTTTTTCATGCGACTCGAGATCGCGAGATCCGTTCCCCGTTCCCGATCTTTCTGGCGCGTCGCCTTCCTGTACGAGGGGCGCGATCCGGCGCTCGGAGTGCCGCCGCCACTGGCGAGTTCGATCCGGGAGGCGGCGCGGGCATCGGGCTTCCGCGGCAGGGAACGGGAGACCGCAGCGGCCGCGGGGCGGGACGGAGCATGGCTGCTCGTCGGCCTTGGGCGCGCCCCTGCGTCGCTCGCGCGGTTCCGCCGGGCTCTCCGTCGCGCGGTTGGCGAGAGCGCGTCGCGCTCGCGCTCCCGCCTTCTTCTCGTCTTCGGGGCCGGGGTGGATGACGCGACGCTCCGCGCGCTCCTGCCGCATCTCGCCCTCGCCGACTACGCGTTCGAGCGCTACAAGTCCCCGGGAAAGAGGATTCGGCCGCGCGGCGCGGCGAGCGCCGTGGTGGTGCCGCCCGATCGCGTCGCGACGGCGCCACTCGCGACCGCCGCACGGGAGGCGCAGGTCGTCGCCGAAGCGGTCTCCTGGGCGCGGGATCTCGGAAACACGCCGGCAAACGACCTGGGGCCGGCCGAGCTCGCTCGGGCCACGATCGAAGCCGGTCGCCGTGACGGACTGACCGTGCGCGTTCTCGGGAAGACGCAGATCGCGTCCGAAGGGATGGCGGGACTTCTCGCCGTAAACGCCGGCAGTTCCCGGCCTCCGGCGTTCGTGATCGCCGAATACCGGCCGGCGAAGCCGCACGGTACGGTGGTTCTCGTCGGAAAGGGGATCACGTTCGATTCCGGGGGGATCTCGATCAAGCCGGCCGCGTCCATGAGTGAGATGAAGTACGACATGATGGGAGCGGCCACGGTTCTCGCCTGCGTACGCGCGGCGAAGGCGCTCCGGTTGCCCGTACGGGTCGTCGCGCTCGCCCCGATGACCGAGAACTTGCCGAGCGGTTCGGCCACGCGCCCCGGCGACATCCTGCGTTTCCGCAACGGCAGGACGGTGGAAGTGGACAACACGGATGCGGAGGGCCGTCTCGTGCTGGCGGACGCCCTCTCGTACGCCGGGAAGTTCCGGCCCGACGTGCTTCTCGACTTCGCGACCCTGACCGGCGCAGTTCTCGTCGCCCTCGGACACGAGTGCGCCGCCCTGTTCACGAACGACGAGACTCTCGCGAGCGACCTTCTCTCCTCCGGGGAAGCGAGCGGGGAGCGTCTCTGGCGCCTCCCGCTCTGGGACGACTATCGCGAGAATCTTCGATCCGAGTGGGCGGACATGAAGAACACCGCTGGCCGCAACGGCGGCACGATCGCCGCGGCCATTTTTCTGAAGGAGTTCGTTCCCGCGCGCGTCGCGTGGGCGCACATGGACATCGCCGGCGTCGCGCACTTCGAAAAGGAGCACGCCGGATACGCCGCGGGGGCGACCGGCTTCGGCGTGGCGTTGACGATGGATTTCCTCAAGCGACGGTTCGGTCGAGAACCGTCGCGATCACGAGTTTGACTGGCCGAAATCGCTCTGCTAGCGTCGCCGTCACATGCCCCTCCGCAGGTTTTCGATCGGTCCGGTGGGGGAAGAAGTGTATCCCCGGTTCGTCGAAGAGCTCGCCGAGAGGTTCGACGATTCCTCCCTTGACCGCAACGTGGTCGCCCGCGAAGCGTTGACCCGGCTGTACCTCGGACGCGACGTCGCCTGGGAGGAGGCGGTCGCGGATGCATCGTCTCCGCTCGCCTTCCGCGCGCTCGCCGCCTCTTTCGATCCGCGCAACGCGACGCTCGAGGCGGAGTATTACCGCGAGATCGACCTCGAGAAGTGGGCCCGCGTGAAGCCGCTTCTTTGGTTCTGGCAGATGTTCGATCACTCCCCGGTCGGTCGCAACGTCCGGCTGGGCACGAAGGTCCGAGCGATGCTCGCCGAACGGGTCTTCCGGCGCTGCGGGCGAGACGTCCGCATTTTCCACGACGTCGAGTTCTCGTTCGGGTACAACCTCTCGGTTGGTAACGGGGTGACGATTCATCGCAACGTCCTGATCGACGACCGCGGAGAGGTGGTGATCGGCGACGACGCCTCGATCTCCGACTACGTGAACATCTACTCGCACGCGCACGCCGTCGAGGACATCCACGACGTCTCCCTCGGGCGCACCGTGATCGGCGACCGCGTACGCATCACGTACCACGCCGTCGTGCTGTCCGGCGTCGAGATCCAAGCAGACGCGATGGTCGGTTCGATGGGCGTGGCGTCCAAGCCCGTCGCCGCCGGCGTGATCGCGGCGGGCATCCCGGCGAAGCCGATCGGACAGAAGAGAGCAAGAACCAAGGACTGAGATCGGAGTCGCCGGATCAGGATCCATAATCCATCGGATGCTGCGTCGGCTAACGGTTCGCAACCTCGCGATCGTCGAGGATCTCGATCTCGAGCTCGGGCCGGGCTTGACCGTCATCAGCGGCGAGACCGGGGCCGGAAAATCCATCCTCGTGGACGCCCTTGCGCTGCTCTCGGGCGGCCGCGGCTCCGTCGATCTCGTGCGTCAGGGAACCGAGCGGCTGGTGGTCGCGGGGGAGTTCGAGAGCGATCGCGCGGTACGGGACATCCTCGCGGAAGCGGGCCTTCCTCTCGGGGAGGCGCTCCTCGTCCGCCGCGAGCTCTCTCCCGACGGCCGCGGCCGCGCGTTCGTCGAGGACGAGCCGGCGGCGGTCCGCACGCTTGCGCGGCTGGGAGAACGTCTCGTCTCGATCCAGGGCCAGAACTCGGAAAGGGAGCTCGTCGATGCCGACGCTCCGTTGGATCTTCTCGACGCGTTCGCCGGGGCGTCCGCCGAGCGCGAAGCGGTCGCGAACGCGGCGGGTGCCTGGTCGGACGCCCGGGAAACGCTCGCGAGGCTCGACGCCTCGAGGCGGGATCGTTCCGCGAGGCTCGAAACGGTCGAGTTCCAGATCCGCGAAATCGAATCTGCCGCGCCCGACCAAAAGGAGGAGGAAGAGCTGACGTTCGAACGGGGGCGGCTGCTTCACGCCGACCGGATCCGTCTGGCTGGCGAGACCGCTCTCGCCGCGCTCTCGGAAGGCGACGCGTCGGCCGCCGACCGGCTCGGAGAGGCTGCGCGCGCGTTCGCCGACCTCGCGGCGATCGATCCGCGCGAGGGAGCCCGTCTCGAGGAGATCGACGAAGTCAAACGGCGGGTCTCCGATCTCGCGGCCGCCGCGCGGGACGCGGCTTCCGGAATCGAGTCGGACCCGGAGCGGCTGAGCGCGATCGAATCCCGCCTGGAGAAGCTCTCCCGGATCAAGCGAAAATACGGCCCGACGCTCGCCGACGCGCGATCCCTGCTCGAGAAGCTCACCGCTGAAAGGAACGAGCTCGCGAACATCGAGGACGCCCTCGACCGGCGGCAGCGCGAAGAAGACGCGGCCCGGGAGATTTTCGGAAAGGCCGCGTCGGCACTCTCAGCCAAGCGTCGGAGTGCGGCCCCGCGATTCTCCGCGGCGGTCGAGAAGGAGCTCGGCGGACTCGCTCTCGAAAAGGCGCGGTTTCGCGTCGCGCTGACGCCGGTCGACGACGGCGCTCCGCGCCGGGTCGGGCTCGAGCGTGCGGCCCTGCTCTTCCAGCCGAACCCGGGAGAGCCGGAGCGGCCGCTCGATCGAATCGCGTCGGGCGGGGAGCTCTCGCGCTTGCAGCTCGCCGTGCAGTCGGTCGCGGCGGTTCGGGGCGGCCGCGGGCGAACCCTCGTCTTCGACGAGGTGGACGCGGGAATCGGGGGACGGACCGCGGAGTCGGTCGGCAGGAAGCTCCGCTCGTTGGCGGAGCAGGGACAGGTGCTCTGCGTGACCCACGTCCCTCAAATCGCCGCGCTGGCCGATCGTCACTTCCGCGCGGAGAAGACGGAATCGCGGGGGCGCACGATCGCGGCCGTGCGCCTCCTCGAAGGTCGGGAGCGCGTCGGCGAGATCGCCCGGATGCTCGCCGGCGAGAAGATCCCGGAGACCGCGCTCCGGCACGCCCGGGAGCTGCTCGCGCAGGCGGGGAACGCATGAACGGCGGGGAAGATCGTCACTCGCGCTCCGTCCTCTTTCCGGGGATCGGGCGGAGCGGTCAGGAAGAGATCGCGCGGTTTTCGATCGCGATCGTCGGGGTCGGCGCGGTCGGGGCCGCGGCAGCGGAGATGGCGGCGCGCGCGGGCGTGGGGCGTCTGACGCTCGTGGACCGCGACGTCGTCGAGGAGTCGAACCTCGCGCGACAGTTTCTCTTCGACGCGAAGGACGCGGAGCGCGTGCTTCCCAAGGCGGTCGCCGGAGCCGAGCGGCTTCGCCGGATCGCTCCCGAGGTCGATGTCCGCAGTGTCGTCGCCGATCTCGATTCCGCGAACGCCCGCGAGATCCTCGCGGGCCACGCTCTGGCTCTCGACGGATCGGACAATTTCGAGACGCGGCTCCTCGTCTCCGACGCCGCCCGCGCTCTCGGACTGCCGTCGATCTACGCGGCGTGCGTCGGGGACGAAGGTCGGGTGGCCGTGTCGGTGCCCGGTTCGACGCCCTGTCTCCGCTGTTACCTGGAGGCACTGCCGGCGGCGGGGTCCAGCCCGACGTGCGACACGGTGGGAATCGTCCCGACTCTTCCGCCGCTCGTGGCTTCCGTCGCGGTCACGGAAGCGTTGCGTCTCGCGGTGGGCGACCGGCCCTCCCGGGGCGTCCTTTCGCTCTCGGTGTGGGACGGCGGTTTTCGGTCGCACCGCTCGTTCGAGGGCGCTCGACCTTCGGCCGCCTGTCCGGTCTGTTCCGGAACGCGTTTTCCGGCGCTCGAAGGAGAAGGCGCCGCGGAAGTGGTCAAGCTCTGCGGCCGCCGCTCCGTCCAGGTTGCACGCTCGGGGCGGCAACGGCCCGACTTCGACGCGCTGGAAGAGCGCCTCGCTCGCGTGGCGCAGGTGCGCCGGTCGCCGCAGCTCTTGAACGCCGACGTCGAGGGCGTGAGCCTCACGATCTTCTCGGACGGCCGCTGCGTCGTCCGGGGAACGGAGGACCCCGGCCGCGCGCGGCGGCTGTACGACCGCTACGTCGGAAGGTGAATCGGCCCGGCTCGATCGAGCGGATCGGGCTCGCGGAGCTCGTCGTTTCTCCCCCGCGAATCGCCCGATTGCGCGCTCTCCTCTCGCGGGGCGGTGTGGCGGCGGTTCCGACCGAGACCTTCTATGCGCTGGCGGCCGACCCCATGAACGAGCGCGGCGTCTCCCGCATTTTCGAGATCAAGGGCAGAGACCGGGACCAGCCGCTCCTCGTGCTCTTCTCCGATCCCGCGCAGCTCGGTCCTTTGCGCGTCGCAGTGGCGTCGCTCGATCTTTTCCTCGGAATCTGGCCCGCACCGCTGACCGTCGTCCTACCGCTTCGGTCGCCGATCGCCGCATCGAGCGGAGGCGAGACCCTCGCCGTCCGCATGCCGGCCACGCCCGGGCTCCGGCAGCTTCTTTCCGCGGTCGGCCCGCTCACCGGCACAAGCGCCAATCGCTCCGGCGATCCTCCCCTCGCCGATCCGGACGCGGTGGCGCAGGAGCTCGGCTCCGATCTCGATCTCCTCGTCGAGGATGGTCCGACCGCGGGAGGCGAGCCGTCGACCATCGTCGACGCGACGCGGGAGCCCGTCCGGGTGCTGCGGCGCGGGGCGTTTCGATGGCCCGAGCCGGAGAAGTGATCGCGGCACCGGCGTGCTAGATTGCCCGTTTTCATGGGCCTCGTCCGAGAGTATGTGGGGAAGGCGCCTCGCCTGGGCGCGAGGGTGTACCTCGCCGAGACCGCCGCGGTCGTCGGCGACGTCGTGCTCGGAGACGACGTGTCCGTCTGGTACAACTCGGTCGTCCGCGGAGACTGCCACTTCATCCGCGTCGGCGCGCGGAGCAACATCCAGGACAACTGCGCCGTCCACGTCACCGAAGAGAGGTACCCGACGATCCTGGAGGAAGAGGTCACGCTCGGGCATGGCGCGATCGTCCATGGCGCTGTCGTCCGGAGCGGGGCGCTCATCGGAATTCGCGCGACCGTGCTCGACGGCGCGGAGGTCGGAGAGTCCGCCCTGATCGGTGCCGGCGCGATCGTGACGCCCCGCACGGTCGTCCCGCCGGGCACGCTCTGGCTCGGCGCCCCCGCGCGCTGTGTCCGCGAGCTCTCGCAAGCGGAGGTCGAAGATCTGAAGCGCTTCCACCGTCACTACCTCGCTTTGAAGGAGGGGTACTTCCGGCTGGACGGCAAGTGGGCGTCCGCGTGAATCCCCGATTCCGCTCCGTCAAAGGGACGCGAGACCTCCTTCCGCCGGAGAGCGAGCGGTGGAACGAGGCGGAGCGGATCGCCCGGGAGACCTTCCGATCCCGTGGGTACGGCGAGATCCGCACGCCGGTGCTCGAAGACACCGCGCTCTTCGCGAGGTCGGTCGGCGAGACGACCGACATCGTTCACAAGGAGATGTACACGTGCTCGGACCGCAAGGGGCGGTCGCTGACGATGCGTCCGGAGAACACGGCCGGCGTCGTCCGCTCGGTGATCGAGAACGGGCTCGCCGCCGGGCCGATGCCGCTCCGCCTCTATTACCTGGGGGCGCAATTCCGATACGAGCGGCCGCAGGCGGGGCGTTATCGGGAGTTCTCCCAGATCGGTGTCGAGCTCTTCGGGGTCTCCGGTCCGGCCGCGGAGGCGGAAGTTCTCGAGATGCTCTTCGATTTCCTTCACGCGCTCGGTTTCCGGTCGCTGTCGGTTTCCTTGAACTCGGTGGGCACCGCCGCGACCCGCGCTTCGTTCGGGGAAGCTCTGCGAACGCACGTCCTCCCGCGGGCCGGCTCGTTCGGCGAAGACGATCGGCGCAAGTTGGCCGAGAACCCGTTGCGGCTCTTCGACTCGAAAGACCCGGGCGTCCGCGCGGCGCTCGAGGGCGCCCCGCGCACGATGGACTTTCTGGACGAAGCGTCCCAGCGCCACCACGAAGAGGTCCGCCGAATGCTCGCGGACGCCGGAATACCCTTCCAGGACGAACCGTCGCTCGTTCGCGGCCTCGACTACTACACGCGGACCGTGTTCGAAGTCGTCTCGGAAGACCTCGGAGCGCAGGACGCGATCTTGGGCGGCGGGCGATACGACGGGCTCGTGGAATCGCTCGGGGGACCGTCCCTCGCGGCCATCGGTTTCGCAATCGGAGAGGATCGGCTTCTGCAGGTCGCGCCTCTCGCGATTCCGCGCCGCGCCTGCGTCGTCGTCCTGCCCCAGCGTTCCGACGACCTTCCGGAGGCGGCTCGGATCGCCCGGGAAATCCGGGCGGCATTCCCGGGCGGATGCGTCGAGGTCGATCTGTCGGCACGCGGGATCAAGAAGGGCCTCGCGCGCGCGAGCGTGCTCTTCCAAGAAGCTGATGCGCGCGGCCTCGACCGGGAGGGCGTGCTCGCCGTACTCATCGGAGAGCGCGAGCGCGCGGACGGCGCGGTCACGGTCAAGAGGCTCGCCACGGGGGAGCAGGAGACCTTCCCGCGGTCGGAGCTCGCCCGCCGACTCGGCGCCGCGAGGGAGCGGTGACCCTTCCGAGACAGCCGGCGGGGCTTCTCTCGGCGGCGGATGCGGGACGCCGCGTCCTCCTGCGCGGCTGGGTGGGACGGCGCCGAGACCTCGGGGAGCTCATCTTCTTGACCGTCCGGGACCGGAGCGGCGTCGTGCAAGTCCTCTTCGAGAGCTCGCGCTCGAGTGAGCAGGCCTTCGCGCGGGCCGGCGACGCCCGGATGGAAGACGTCGTCGAGATCGAAGGCGAGGTCGTCCGGCGCGGGAGCGATCAGGTCAACCGGGAAATCGCGACCGGCGAGATCGAGGTCGTCGCCGAGCGCCTGGAGTTCCTCGCGCGGGCGGACACGCCCCCGTTCCTTCCGGAAGACCGGACCAACGCGACCGAGGAGCTGCGCCTCGAGCACCGCTACATCGACCTGCGGCGACCGGCGATGTTGAAGAACTTCGTGTTGCGCGACGAGATCGCGTTCCGTGTTCGCCGGACGCTGCACGAGCAGGGATTTCTCGAGGTCGAGACCCCGATGCTGACGAAGTCGACGCCGGAAGGGGCGCGCGACTACCTCGTTCCGTCCCGCGTCCACCCCGGGAAGTTCTACGCGCTGCCGCAGTCGCCGCAACTCTTCAAGCAGATCCTCATGGTCTCCGGTTTCGAGCGCTACTTTCAGATCGCCCGTTGTTTCCGCGACGAGGACCTGCGCGCGGATCGGCAGCCGGAGTTCACCCAGATCGACATCGAGATGTCCTTCGCGACCGAGGACGACGTCTTCGGAGTCGTCGAGGCCGTTCTTGCCGAAGCGTTCGGCGCCACCGGCATCGCCGCGAGCCCTCCCTTTCCGAGGCTCACGTACGCGGAGGCGATGGAGCGTTACGGAACGGACCGGCCGGATCTGCGATACGGGCTGCCGCTCGTCGACCTTTCGGCCGCGGCGTCGGGGACCGGATTCGCTCCGTTCGAGAAGGCCCTCGCGGCGGGCGGCGAGATCCGGGGTTTGCGCGTGCCGGCCGGCGCGGCGGTTTCGCGCAAGAAGCTGGACGACTGGGCCGAGCTCGCGCGATCGCACGGCGCATCTGGTCTCGTCTGGGCGAAGCGTTCGGCCGGCGACGTGAGCTCTCCCGCGAAGAAGTCACTCGGAGATCCGGTGCTCGAACGGATTCTCGGCGCCGCGCAAGTCGAGGATGGAGATCTCCTTCTGGCGGTCGCCGATCGAGCTTCGACCGTTTCCGGCGCGCTCGCCGCGATCCGGTCAGCCGCGGCGCGAGAGACGGGCGCCCTCGATCCCTCGAAGCACGCTTTCTGCTGGGTGACGGAGTTCCCGCTCTTCGGCCGGGACGAGAGGACCGACGCCTGGTTTCCGATGAATCATCCGTTCACGTCGCCACGGGATGAAGACCTGGATCTCCTCGAGTCGGAGCCCGGCCGCGTCCTCGCTCGGGCATACGACGTGGTGATGGACGGCGAAGAGTTGGGCTCCGGCTCGATCCGGATCCACCGCGCCGACGTGCAGGAACGCGTGTTCCGTGCGCTCGGCATCTCGGCAGCGGAAGCCCGCGAGCGCTTCGGCTTCCTGCTCGACGCGCTCCGGTACGGTGCGCCGCCGCACGGAGGAATCGCGCTCGGCCTCGACCGCATCTGCATGATCGCCGCGGGCGCGGGCTCACTGCGCGATGTCATCGCCTTTCCGAAGACGACCTCCGGGACCTGCCTGATGACCGGGTCGCCGTCGGCCGTCGCCCCTGCGCAGTTGGAGGAGCTCGCGATCTCGCCGGTCCCACGTTCCCGATCGTGACCGTAGAGCGGATCGCGCTCCGACTCGGCGAGACAGAGAGCATCCTCTGGCTCGGGCGCGGGCTTCTCGGCAACGCCGCGAGCCGTCTCGTCTCTCCGTCCGGCCGGTTCCTTCTCGTGTCGTCCCGGGCGGCGCGCCCTTCCGCTGATCGGCTGCGTTCGTCGCTTTCCGGACAGCTGGTTCTGGATCTCGAGATTGAGGACTCGGGAGCTTCGAAGACGCTCGACTCCGTGCGGGAGATCGCGGACCGCGCTTTCCAGGCGGGTGTGCGACGCGACGACGCCTTCGTCGCCGTCGGCGGCGGGGTCGTCACGGATCTCGTCGGGTTCGCCGCGGCGATCGTCCTGCGCGGAGTGACCTGGAACGCCGTCCCGACGACCGTCGCGGCAATGGCCGACGCGGCGATCGGCGGCAAGACTGGCGTCGATCATGCGCTGGGGAAGAACCTGATGGGCGCCTTCCATCCGCCCCGCGCGATCGTGGTCGATCCAGCCGCTGCCGCCACGCTCCCGGAGCGCGACTATCGCAGCGGGCTCGTCGAGGCGTTCAAGGGCGTCTGGATCCGGGACGTGGAGCTCTCCGCGCGCGCCCGGATCCTGCTGCCCGCGGTTCTCGCGCGCGACGAGGAGGCGTTGCTGGAAATCGTCGCCGGCGCGGCGCGGATCAAGGCGGCCATCGTTTCGTCGGATCCGAAGGAGCGCGGAGAGCGCCGACTGTTGAATTTCGGCCACACGCTCGGGCACGCGTTCGAAGCCGCGGGAAAATACCGGGACCTGCGCCATGGCGAGGCCGTCGCGTGGGGAATCGCCGCGGCGCTGACGATCTCGTGCGATCGGGCGGGGCTCTCCCCGTCCGACGCTGCGCACGTGCGCGAGGTTCTCGCCCGCCTCGGCCCATTTCCGGAGCCGGTTCGTTCCGCCGAGATCCTGCGCCCTCTTCTCTCCCGAGATAAGAAGGCAACAGCTCGCGGACTCGCGACCGTCCTTCTCGAGAAGATCGGCCGCGCGCGCGTGTACGAGGACGTTCCCGAAACGGACTGGCTCGCCGCGGCGGCAACGGCGAGCCTCGAAGTCAGTGCACCCGGAAGTCGACCGTGACGGTCAGGAACACACGCACTGGTCGTCCGTTCAGCGTCGCGGGGCGGTACGCCCTACGCCCAGCGCCGGACCGCCTCCCCGGCGGCGGAGTCGAGCAGCGCCCCCGCCGACCTGACGACGCGGACGTCCTCGACGTCCCCGCTGGCAGTGATGATCGCGTCCAGGATCACGACGCCTTCGATCCGCGCCCGCCTCGCCGCTTCGGGATAGTCGGGTTCCACCCGGCGCACGAGCACCGGTGACCGAACCTCGCCACCCGGCCGGAAGATCCCTTGCTCGCCCGCGGGATCGTTCAAGATGCCGCCGGGACGTCCGCTGGGCATGATCCCGATGCCGGAGCCCGGAACGAGCTCGTCGTCATTTCCGCGAGTGTCTTCGACGACCGGGCCGGCGATCTCCTCCAACGGGGAGACCTCCGAAGACGAAGAGGGAATCTGCGCGAGCCGGATGGGTGCGGCGCTCTGCCGGCGCTTCTCCGACGCGGCGCGCGGTCTCGACGATCCGGCCGGCCCGCCGGCCGCTGCGGGGAGAGCCGTCTTGTAGAAAATGACGGGGACGGATGGCTCCGGCGGTTCGTCGTCGAACCAGACGGAGCCGCCGACGATCCCTGCGAGCACGAGGCCGTGCAGCGCGATCGCGACAGGGAGCGAGAGACGCCGGGGAGGATCCTTTTCGCGGTGGAGCAAGAACGTTTCCTCGAACATTCCCTTCCTCTTCTGCCCTCCAGACCCCGGGTCTTCGGCGCTGGTTCCACGCCGATCCTGCGCTCGCCCGGCGAATCCGACCTAAGTCGGAGTCGCGCGGATATAATGGGCGCCAGTCTTGAAACCAAAGTCCGGTCGGCGGCGGCTCCGCCTCTTCGTTCTCCTCTCGGGCGCGCTGGTCCTCGCGTCGCTGGTACCCCTTCTGGTTTCCGACGCGGCGCTCATCCGGCGCAACCGCCGGGCCCTCGAGGTGCTCGAGGAGAAGTACTTGACGCGCTCCTCCTCCGCGCTCGCCGACCGGATCGCGGCGTATCACGCGTCCGCGCGCGAGGAGCTGAAGAACGCCGCCAACTCGGTCCGGCTTTCCCGGGAGCTCACCGGAGAGAACCCGTTCACCTCGAAGAACGGTCCGGAGATCCTGAGGGCAGCGTTGAAGGGCGAGACTCCGCTGCTGGCTCTCCGCGGCGTGAACCGCAACGGGATCGGCAGCTTCGTGGGACCGGCCTCCCTTCCCCCCGCCGTCGACTTCGAATTCCGTCGCGCGTTCGAGTCAGCGCGCGACGGCGTGTTCTACTCCGGCGATCCGTTCGACGCACCTTCCATCGGCCCCGTCTCGGTCCTTGCGGCGCCCGTTTCGGACGAGGACGGCCTGATCGGGGTCGTCGAGGCGCTCGTGTCCTGGGAGCCGATCCGGCGCGAATTCGCCGACGAAGCGCGGCGCGACGTCCGCGCGACGCTCGTCGACCGGCGCGGTCGAATCCTGTTTCCAGTCGCCCGGACCGGAGCGGGACGGTCCCCCTCTTCGCTCGTCGCGGACTTCGAGCGCTTTCCCGGGCGCGTCACGCGCTCGGAGACTCAGCCGGGACGAAGCGTGCTCGCCTCGATCGCTCCGGTCAACCGGCCGGAGTGGGGAGTTCTTCTCGAACGCGACCTGACCGCGGCATTCGCTTCCGTCGACCGCATGGTGCACGACACGGTGATCTGGAGCGCGGCCGCGCTCGCCGGAGCGCTTCTGCTTGGTCTCATCTTCGCCCGGCGGCTCTCCCGTCCGATCGCCCAGCTGGCGCTGTCGACGCGGGCCGTCAGTGAAGGCCAGTACGGCGCCAACGTCGAGGTCACCGGCACCGCGGAGCTTGCCGACCTCTCGGAAAACTTCAACCGGATGAGCGAATCGATCCGCGACGCCGTCGAGAACCTGAAGCGGGCAGCGCGCGAGAACCACGAGCTCTTCATCAACTCGATCCGGGCGCTCGCCGCCGCGATCGACGCGAAGGATCCTTACACCCGCGGCCACTCCGAGCGGGTCGCGCGCTACGCGTCGCTGGTCGCCCGCGAGATGGGGCTGTCGTCCGAGGACGTCCGGCGCGCCCGGCTGTCCGCCCTTCTTCACGACGTCGGAAAGATCGGAATCGACGACCGCATCCTGCGCAAGCCGACGGCGCTCACCGAGGAAGAGTTCGAGATCATGAAGAGCCATCCGGTCAAGGGCGCCGCGATCATGGAGGCGATCCCCCAACTGCGCGACGTCATCCCGGGGATGAAGCATCACCACGAGCGATGGGAAGGGGGCGGATACCCCGAGGGATTGCAAGGCGAGGACATCCCTCTCCAGGCGCGGATCGTCTCGGTCGCCGACACGTTCGACGCGATGACGACCACGCGACCGTATCAGAGGGCGATGGACATCCGGTTCGTCTTTCAGCGGCTGCGGGATCTCGCCGGTAATCGATTCGATCCTTCCGTCGTCGAGGCTTTGATCCGATCCTACGAGAAAGGGGAACTGGTGCCGATCGCGAGGGAGGAAACTCCGGGCGAGGTTCCCGCTCCATTGCGACGCGTGGAAGCAGGTTGACGAGAGTCCCGCGCCGGTTTCTTTTCTGCGCGGCGACGCTCATCGCAGTCATCGGGTCTGGGTGCTCGGCGCACGCGAAGAAGGCGGGCTCCGCCGAGGTTCTCCTTAACGAACGGATGGCGGCGGTGCTCCTCCGGGAGGGACGGCTCGCGGAGGCCGAGCGGGCCTACCGTGACGTCCTGCCGAACGATTCGAAGAACCCGGAAGTTCACGACGGCCTCGGCGTGTCGCTCTTGATGCAAGGCCGCTTCAAGGAGGCCTCTTCCTCGTTCGACCGGGCCGTCGATCTCGATTCCGGAAAGGTGCTCTACCGGATCCATCGCGGAATGGCTTCGCTCGAGCTCGGACGTTTGAAGGAAGCGGAAGCCGATTTCCAGGCGGCCGAGAGCTCGCCCTCGGCGGAGGACCGTCTGGACGCGGCGATCAACCTCGGCCGGTTGAAGCAGCGCCAGAAGGATTTCGCCGCTGCCGAGGAAGCTTTCTCCACCGCGCTCTCCCGCGATCCGAAGTCCTCGGCCGCGCTGATCGGCCGCGGGATGGCACGCGAGTCGCGTGGTGCGCTCGAGCCGGCCGCGGAGGACTATCTGGAAGCGGTTCGCGTGGAGCCGCGCAGCGCGGAGGCCCACCTGCGGCTCGGGCTGGTGCTCGTGACTTTGAAGAAAACCGCGCTGGGCCGCCGCTACCTCGAGCGGACGATCGAGCTCGATCCGGCCGGAGAATTGGGTGCGAAGGCGCGGTTGCTGCTGGAGTCCTCGGACTCTGTCGCGCCGCGGCGCGATAGCCCGTCTGACAGATCACCTTCCTAGCTGCGCCGCGGCCAGGAGAGATCTGTCAGATATCCCGGCGACAGTTCTTTTCTCGAGCGAGCAATAATCCGGGCCCGATGGCCGAGCGCCGCAGCCTTTTCTCGAAGGTCCGCCGCGGGCTCTTCATGACCCACACGGAGATCCTCGAGAAGCTCGGTGAGGCGGTCAAGAAAGGATTCGGCTTCGACGAGACCGTCCTCGAGTCGCTCGAAGAAGTGCTCCTCGAAGCGGACGTGGGTGCCGAAACGGCCGCTGCGCTCACGGAATCGGTGCGCCGCCGGGGGGGCTCCTCGTCGAAAGCCGATCTCGCCGAATTGAAGCGGGTACTCGTCCAGGAAATCGAAGCCGTCATCGCCAGGGCACCGAAGCCGACCGCCGTACCCGAGGTCCCGCTCGAGGTGATCTTCCTCGTGGGAGTCAACGGATCGGGCAAAACCACGACGACCGCGAAGCTCGCCGCGCGGGAGGTTGCGTCCGGCCGGTCCGTCCTGCTCGCGGCGGCCGACACCTTTCGCGCCGGAGCGATCGAGCAGCTCGAGATCTGGGCGGACCGGCTGGGCGCTCCGATCGTGCGGCATCAGGAGGGTGCCGACCCTTCCGCGGTGCTCTTCGACGCGCTGGTGGCCGCGAAGGCCCGCGGGACGCGGAAACTTTTCGTCGACACCGCAGGTCGTCTCCACACTAAGAAGAACCTGATGGAAGAGCTCGCGAAGATGCGGCGAATCGCGGCGCGGGAGGTCGCGGGAGCGCCCCATCAGATTCTCCTCGTTCTCGACGCGACCACCGGAATGAATGGCCTCGCGCAGGCGCGTCGGTTCGTCGAGGCGGTCGGTGCGACGGGCGTCGTGCTCACGAAGCTCGACGGCAGCGCGCGCGGCGGCATCGTCCTCGCGATCTACCGCGAGCTCGGCCTCCCGGTCCTCTTCGTCGGCGTCGGCGAGGGAATCGACGACCTGGTTCCCTTCGATCCGGCCGAGTACGCCCGGGCCCTTCTCGAGGACGCTCCGGAGGACGAAGCCCGGCGCGGCGCGGCGGTTTGAGCAGCCGCGAAGACAGCTCCTTTCTTTTCCGCGCGATCGACCTCGCCGAACGCGGCCGCTACACCGTCTCTCCGAATCCCATGGTGGGAGCGGTCGTCGCGCGCGGCCGCCGCGTCGTCGCCGAGGCGTGGCACCGGCGTGCGGGCGGTGCGCACGCGGAAGCGGCGGCGCTCGATCTCGCCCGATCGCGCGCGCGCGGTGCCGATCTCCACGTGACGCTCGAGCCTTGCGTTCATTTCGGGCGGACGCCGCCCTGCGTTCCGTCGATCATCGCGGCGGGCATCGCGCGCGTGATCATCGCCGCAAGGGATCCCAATCCGGCCGTCTCCGGCCGCGGAATCCGGGCGCTTCGCCGCGCCGGGATCGAGGTCGTCGAGGCGGGGCCGGACATCCGGCGCCGGGCGGAGCGGCAAAACGAGAAATTCCGGCTCTGGATCGTCCAGAGGCGCCCTTTCGTTCTCGGTAAGTGGGCGGCGACGCTCGACGGAAAGACGGCGACGGCTTCGGGCCACAGCCGCTGGATCACGGGGGCCGAAGCGCGGCGCCGCGCGCTCCTCCTGCGCGAAGAATACGACGCCGTGCTCGTCGGGTCCGGCACCGTGCTCGCCGACGATCCGCTCCTGACGCGGCGTCTCAAAAAGGCAGGCCGCCGCCCGCACCGGCGAATCGTGCTCGATGGAAGGTTGCGCCTGCCCGCCTCAGCCCGGGTCTTCCGAAGCCCGGAAGGCGCGCTCGTCGTGACCGCGGTTGCCGAGAAAACAGCGCGGACCGGGCGCCTCGCCGCGCGAGGCGTCGAGATCTGGAGCCTGCCGGCGTCCGACGGAGGGATCGACCTTGCGCGTTTGCTCGCGCGCCTCGCCCGGGAGGAAACCACGAGTCTCTTAGTCGAGGGAGGCGCCGAGACGCTCTGGACGTTCTTCCGCGCCAAACTCGTCGATCGCGTTGCGGTCTTCTCCGCGCCCCGGGTACTCGGCGGTCGGGACGCGCCCGGAGGATTAGGCGGAGAAGGATTCGAGCTCGAGCAGTCCGCCCGCGTCGTCGAAGTGGAGCACGAGCGACTGGGAGACGACTGGCTGACCACGGGACGGGTCCCTAAGGGTCGAGAGTAGCTCGGAGGTGCGGCTCGATACACTCTGCCCCGATGTTCACCGGGATCGTGACCGGCGTCGGCCGCGTCCTCTCCCTCGAGCGGCGCCGCGGGAGATCGACGCGCCTCGTCGTCCTTCCGCCTCCGAAGTATGGCGTGTTCCGCCGCGGAGAGAGCGTCGCGGTCTCGGGAGTCTGCGTGACGGCGGTCGCCGGCGGGCGCCGGCTCTCCGTCGACCTCTCGACGGAAACGCTCTCGGTGACGACGCTCTCCGAGCTGAAAGCGGGCGATCCGGTGAACCTCGAGCGGGCGCTTGAGTGGCGTGGGCGCGTATCCGGGCATTTCGTGCTCGGTCACGTCGACGCGGTCGCGCGGATCCTGGCGGTCGAGGACGCTCGGGGGTCCTGGATCTACCGTTTCTCGATCCCGCGCGGGTTCTCGCGACACCTGGTCTCGAGAGGTTCGGTCGCCCTGGACGGCGTGAGCCTGACCGTGGCCCGCCGCAGCCCGCGAGCCTTCGACGTCGCCGTCGTCCCCGAGACCCGGCGCCGCACGACGCTCGCCTCCAAAGCGCCGGGCGATCGGGTCAACTTCGAGATCGACCTGCTCTCGAGGTACCGCAGGACTGCCCGGAGGCGCCCGACGTGATCGAGTACGAGGAAGCGGGCGCAGCCCTGGTGCGGCCCCGCGAAACCGAGGTCGGCGGCCGGCGGATCGCCGCCCACGCAGCGCCGTATTCGGGCGAGGCCGGAGGACATCCGTACCGGTTCGACCCGCTGGAGCGCCGGCTCGTCGAGCGGCGCGCCTCGGGCCGCGTTGCCGTCGGTCCGCCCGATCCGGCGGCATGGGCGCGTGCCTTCGCCCGGTGTCCCGCCGGTCCCGTCCTGGTCGGGCCCGGATCGCCGGTCGAGGAGATCCGCGGTGCGTACTCCGCGGCGGCGGAGGGGGCGGCCGAGGCCGGTCGACCGGTCTACCTTCTCGACCCGGGCCCTCTGCCGTCGGCTCCCTCCCGCGCGTTCGTCGCGCTCTTCGCGTGGGCGCCCGGCTTGGGCGCGCGGGAACGCGCGGCGCTCTTCTCCGCGCTCGAGGCGGGGATCCCCGCGGGCGGATTGCTCCCGATCGTGCCGGGCTGGACCGACGAGCCGGAGTTCCTCGACCAGTACCTGTCTCGTCTCTCGGCCGCCGGCGTCCGCTTCGCCGCGCCCGTCCCGGTTTCTGGAGACGGAGACGCGCGGCGGATCCTCGTCGAGGCGCGGGCCCGCGTCGACGCAGAAGCGGCCGACCGCTTCTTCGAGAGGATCCACCACTGCGACTGGCCCGCCGCTCTGCACGAAGGCCTCCGCCGGTTTCGCGCAGAAGCCGCGCACCGTGGTTTCGCGACGCTTCCTCCGCGGCCGGTGGGTGCCCGTGAGCCGCCGGGGAACTCGGCCGCGGCCGCCCGGCTCGAGGAACGGGCCCAGGAGCTCGAAGAGGATGAGCATCGAGCGGCGCTCCTCCACGCCGCCGCGCGGTGGATCGACGAGTGGGGACGCGACCTCGTCCCGGTCGTGCGCGAAGGCAACTTCGCGAAAGTGTTCCCCTTCGGTGCGCTCGCGGCCGAGGCAGAGGCGGCCTTCCGGGCGTCTCGAACGACATGACCTCTTCCGCCGGGCTCTACGTGCACCTTCCGTACTGCCGGTCCCGCTGCGGCTACTGCGCGTTCGTTGTCTCGACGGACGATTCGAGCCGCGGCGAGTACCTCGATGCGCTCGCCCGCGAGGCCGCCCTGGTCGAGCCGGAGGCCAGCGGATTCCGCTTCGACTCTCTCTAC
>WNFV01013936.1_pt1 | contig 22727 bp, 22 predicted proteins | sample 5400101 | NCBI WGS metagenome assembly WNFV01 (sample SAMN13153361, study PRJNA577476) | soil metagenome | isolation source: 115 cm soil or saprolite under grassland replicate 1 | place: USA:California | collected 2016-06-15 | reverse complement strand
TCGTCGGGCGTTTCGAACATCCAGGCGTGCAGTCGGTCGACCGCGCCGTCGCCGAAGGGCTTCTCGCGGCTCTGGTTGGGTCCGGCGACGTACCCGTCGACCGAGACCGAGATGTCGCATACGACGTTGTTGCCCATGGATCCTCCGTGTCGCTCTCCGAACCTGGTTCCGGCTCGTCGAGGCCAGGGCGGCTTCGCCTTCCTGGCTCGTCTGTTCCTCCCCGGGCTGGGAGCCTCCCGAGGTTCGGTCTCCTCGTTCGGGTTGTGGCTGTCCGCTGGTCAGGCTACCTGGTGCGGCGGGTGCGGCTCAGGCCCGCACCGGCCCGGCGTCCTCCTGGGCCCGGACCTCGGCGGTGTCGTGGATCTCGGCAGCGGAGCACATCACGACCGACCCCACCGACAGGTTGTCGCCGTCGTTGGCCGCCATCGTTCCCTCCGACCGCGCGGTCAGCGCGCTGACGCTCCCACCATGGCGGCGCTGCACGAGGTGGTACGTGCTGGCATGGCGCGCGACATGGAGCGTCCACCATGTACGCTTGCCTTACCCGGAGGGTGGCGACCTACCGCGTTGCCGGTCGAGGCGGGGCAGGTCTGCGGCCGGGTTGTTCGCTCGAGGCCGCCAAGTAGGGAGACTGCTGTCATGGGATGGATCGGCTACATCATCAGCCTGATCATCACCGGACTGATCGTCGGCGCGCTGGCACGCCTGGTGGTGCCCGGCCCCAACCCGATGAGCATCGTTACCACGATCGGCGTAGGGCTCGCGGGCGCGCTGGTCGGGGGCTTGATCGCCGGACTCATCGGCGCGGGCTGGCTGATCGCGATCATCCTGGAGGTCGCGCTCTCGGCGCTGCTCGTGTACTTCCTCACCAACAGGAGGACCGTCGCATAGCACAAGCCCGCGACGTCTCCGCCAACCTGACCATCGCGAACATGGACTTCGCCGAGTTCGCCGACGCCACGGACGGGTCCGGCACGTTCCGCGGCTTCGACGGGGACTAACCCGGGTGCCGGCGAGGCCGGATTTGCAGAAGCTGCCACTTCGGCGGTCGGCCTGGCTTCTTGCCCGCCGGCACAGGACCCTCAGCTAGGCGGTGCCGCAGGCCCGTTCCAGTCCGTCCAGGACCAGATCCAGGCCGAACTCGAACTCGTTCGCGTAGGAATAGCCGGGCTGGAGCGCATGATCCACGATCATCTCGGTGAGGTACGGGTACTCGTCCGCGGGCATCTCGCGGAGCATTGCCTCGGCCAGCTTCTCGAGCTCCTCGGACGTGTCGAATGGCAGGTTGAGCGCCTGCAGCACGAATCCGTAGACGTAGCTGTCGATCACGGAGAAGGCGTGAGCGGCCAGCGCGATGGAGAAGCCCGCCCGCCGGAGGCTGCCGATCACGGCGTCGTGGTGTCGCAGCGTCGCCGGACCCGGGTTGGCGCGCGACTCCATCACGCCGATCGCCCAAGGGTGGAGCGTCAGCGCGTCGCGGGCCGAGATCGCACGCTGACGCATGGCCGCCTTCCAGTCGGCCTCCCGCGAGGGCAGGTCGATCTCGCCGAAGACGAGGTCGACCATGCCGTCGAGGATCTCGTCCTTGTCGGCGACGTAGTAGTACAGCGACATCGCCTCGACACCGAGTGTCTCCGCGAGCTTGCGCATGGTGAGGGACGCGACGCCTCTTTCGTCGGCGAGTAGGACGGCCGCGTGCAGGACGCGCTCCTTGCTCAGCGGCACCCGGGACCCCCGATCTGAGGCGGCACTCGCGGATCTGGCAGCCATCGACACCCTCCTCGCTCCGGCGGACGCGCCGCGGTCCGACGCCGTGCTCTTGACACTCTTACATTGTAAGGTAATCTTACAGTGTAAGGGCGCGCCATCACCGATCGAGAGAGGAATGACTTGGAAACCTCACACGCCCTGCGCGAACCCCGGTCCGCGCGACCCGGCTCGACGAGCAACGAGCCGGCCGGCGGAGACCGGCCGATCCAGCGTCTCGCGCGGGCCACGGGACTCATGTACCTGGTCCTCGCGGTGTTCGGGATGTTCTCACCGATGGTGCTGGAGTCCCTGGTCGTGCCGGGCGATGCGCAGGCCACGGCGGACAGCATCCTCGGCTCGCGATGGCTGTTCGGGAGCAGCCTGGTGACCTGGCTGGCGATCGTCGTCGCGGACGTCGCCATCTCGGTCACCTTCTACCTCCTGCTCAGGCCGGTCAGCCACACGCTCTCGCTGCTGGCGGCAGCCCTCCGGCTCGTCTACTCGGCCGTGCTCGCCGCCGTCCTGCTCAACCTGTTCGACGCCTTCCGACTGCTCATCGGCGCCCAGGGCGCAGCGGGCCTGGGCGAGCAGCAACGTCAGGCCATGGCGTTAGCGGCCCTCGACAGGTTCAGCGCGGGCTTCCTGCTCGCCCTCGTCCTCTTCGGCGTCCACCTGCTGACCTTGGGTTCCCTGCTCCACCGATCGCGCTACGTCCCGCGCGTCTTCGGCGCCTTGCTCGTGGCGGCGGGCGTGGGATACATCGCCGACAGTCTGGCCGGGCTCTTCATCGCCAACCATGGCGGGCTGGTGAGCGCGGTCCTGCTCACCCCCGCCGTCGTCGGCGAGCTCGGCCTGACCGCTTGGCTCCTGCTGAGAGGCGTCACGGTGCCGCGACCGATGACCCAGCAGGCCGGCTGAGGCAGGAACGACGCGCGCGAACCCGTGCAGCACCGGAGTTCGGCGATTTGGACACAAGGAGGAAGCCATGGGGACTGAAGCAGCAGGTCGCGTGGAGCACGCCCGAGGCGGCGACACCCCGAAGGTGTGCATCGTCGGGGCCTCCGGCAAGCTCGGGCGCTACATGGTGCGGCACGCGCTCGATCGCGGCTACGAGGTTGTCGGCGTGTGCCGGGAGGAAAGCGTTCACAAGCTGGACGAGTTCGCCGGCCGCATCACGGTCGTGCCGGGAGCGACGAACGACGCCGATGCCATCAAGAGAGCGGTCTCCGGGTGCGACGGGGTGCTCGTCGTGCTGGTCCCGCGAGGCGTCCACGGGTACTCGACGGGAACGGCCCAGGCGGTGCTGGACCATGCGCCTCCGGGCGCGCGCCTGGTGTTCTCGTGCGGGTGGCACATCACGCGCGACGGCCAGGACGTGTACTCGTGGAAGCTCAAGGCGATCGTGAAGGTCTTTGGCCCGCTCGCGCGTCTGGCTCGCTTCGCCGACCTCGACGACCAGGTGGAGGCGTGCCGGCGGGTGTTCGCCAGCGACACGCGGTGGACCGTCGTGCGCGGCAGCGACCTCGAGGAGGGCGAGAGCCAGGGCCTGCCCGTGTGGAGCCGGCACGTGGGTGACCCCATTCTCGAGAGCAACATCACGCGCCGCGTGGACTTTGCCCTGTTCATGGTGGAGGCCCTGAGGAACGACGAGCTCGTCCACGAGGCCGCAGCGATCGTCGGGTGCCAGACGCCCTCGGCACTCGCGCACGCGGGCTGAGTAGCACCCGATGGGACATCCCGGACATCTGACCGCGAGGGAGGACCGGCCGTGCCGGCGCGCCCGTGGAGGGCGCCGGCACGGCCGTGGCGCTGCAGGACGGCGGACCGAGCGCCTCGGGATCGAGACGATGATCGACATGGCGGGTACCGCACTGCGATCCGTCGTCTGGGCGACTCCGAGATCATCATTGGCCGGGCTCGGGCCGTGACTCCAAGATCACCACCGCGGTCTCGTACGACCTGAGGGCCGCATAGGCGTCCAGCTTCGCGTCGATCTCGCGCCATCTGCCCCACAGGCGCGACCGCTCGCCTCCCTTCGCCACGCGAGCCCTCACCAGGCGTGGCCCGTCGACGAGATCGACGCTCGCGTCGGGATGTGCCTGGAGGTTCAGCCACCAGGCCGGCTCGCCATCGGCCCAGCCGTTCATCGCCATCGCGATGAGGTTCGGCCCATCCTCGAGGTAGGCAATGATCACGCTGTGCTTCCGGCCCGTGCGACGCCCCGTGGCCGTGAGGCGCAGGGTCCCCCAGCGGTTGCCCCTCGGACGCCGGAGTCCGACCCGACCACGGGTGACCCGGTACAGACCTCGGTGCACCGACCACGCGAGACGGATGAACCAGCGCGGCGGAAGCCGCGGCCCCCGCTCGGGTTCGTTCGACATGCAGCGCCCCTTTCGCACATGGCGTCCGCTCGGCCTTAACCTCGATCATCGGTGCGATCCGGCCTCCGGCCTCCGGCGCGCCGGCGTGGATCTGTCAGCGCCCGCCTCATGCGTAGGTCCTCAAGGGGATCGCGTAGATCTGGAGCTCGTATTGTCAGGCGTGGACAGGGCGATGATTGGGAGTCTCCGAATTTGCCTCTCTGGGCGGACAGTAAGAGCGTCCACTGAGCATTCCATGCAACTGCCCGGCCACCAACCCCGCCGGGCACCTCGGGCGGCAGGGCTCATTGCAAGGATCGCCACCGCATGCGGCCCTCCGGTTCCGGCCACCGTCACGAGCCTTGTAGATCACTCGCCAGCGTGGCCGCCGTCCGCCCCGGAAGCGGTACGGGCGGTGGGACCATCGCCGTCGCTATCCCGGGTCTCGACTTGCGAGGCGGCGCAGAGCGAAACGCTGTTGCGGCGTCGCCCCAGAACGCTGTCAGGCGTCGAACGCGGGTTGCCGGGCGTGCGGCGGGGAGAGGCGGTGCGCGATGGCGGCCGCCTCGCGCCGGTTCGGAGCGCCGAGCTTGCGCAGGATGTTGGAGACGTGGACGCCGGCCGTCCTGACGCTGATGACCAGCTCCGCGGCGATCTCGCGGTTGGTGAGGCCGCGCGCGACGAGGGCCAGGACCTCCGCCTCGCGCGGCGTCAGGCCAAGGAGCTCCTCGAGGTTGTCCCTTCCGTCGGGTGAGGCGGTCTCCGGCGGCGCGAGCTCGAGCCGTGCCCGTTTCGCGAGGAGCTCCAGCTCGCGGAGCAGGGGCTTTGCTCCGATCCGAGCCGCCATGGCGTGCGCGTCCCTGAGTGGCTCGCTCGCCTCGCGGCGGGAGGCGCCGGCGGCGACGAGCGCCTCGGCCTGGCGCCAGCGGCAGTAGGCCGCCAGGGGTGGTCGTTCGAGCCGTTCCCAGGTCGCCGCCGCCTCCGACCATGCCTCCGGTCGGGCCTCGCCGCGGGCTCGCTCGTACTCGGCCTCGGCCAGGGCGCGCCAGCCGGCGGCGTTCGGCGTGACGGCCGCGGCCTGGGCGGCGGCGCGGCGGGCGGTGGCCAGCAGCTTCCCCGCGCGAGCGAGCCAGTCCCCGGCGGCGCCGGCGTCCCGGCGGGCGCGGGCGAGCGCCGCCAGCTCCGCCTGGGCGCGCAGCCCCTTGGCGCACAGCCAGACGCGGAGCTGGGCCATCTCGCGGGACCGTGCCCGCGCCAGCCCGTCGGTCACGGCCTCGTCGGCGTCCACCCAGCGGCGCTCCCACAGGGCGAGTTCCGCGAGGTAGGCGCCGTAGGTGGCCACGTCGGGGTCGATGTGCAGGGTGGGCGCCGCGGCTTGGAGGTGCGCCCGCGCGGCGTCGAAGTCGCCGCGGCCGACCTCGAGGCTGGCGCGGAGGATGAGGGGCTGGTGGGGCAAGATGGCCGTCATGGCGCGGAGCGCGGCCGCGCTGACGCGGTCGGCCTGGTCCCACTCGCCGATCGCGACCAGGGCCTCGACCTGGTTGGCGACGAGCGTGGTTTGATCGAGCCCGTAGCGGTGCAGCGCCTCGCGGGCGGTCGCCGCGAGCCGCGCCGACTCGCGTGGCCGTCCCAGCATCGTCAGCACGTCGGTGAGCGTGCCGTACACCCATTCCTGTGGCACGGGACCCAGACCCTCCTCCGCGAGCCGCAGGGCCAGCCAGAGCTGCGCGAGGCCCTCGTCGCCGCGGCCGAGGTAGGCCAGACCTGCGCCCAGCGCCCTGAGCGCCAGGAGCTCGGCTTGGCGTGCGCCGACCGCGCGGGCGAGCGCGAGCGCCTGCTCGCAGGCCGGCACCACCTCGTCGTAGCGCCACGCCACCATCAGCACGTTGCCGAGCATGGCAAGTACCTGCGCGCGCTCCGGCGAGGGTGGCTGTGCCGGCGCGAGCTCGACCGCGCGCTCGACCGCCGCGAGGGCGGCGTCGCCACGGCCGCTGTCGTGCAGGTAGCGGCCGAGGCCCTCGTGCAGCAGCGCGGCGCGCAGCTGGTCGCCGTCGCCGACCAGCTCGATCGCTCGCTGCGCGAGCTCGACCGCGCGCGGCGCCGCGCCCGTGTTCCAGGCCAGCTCGGCCGCTGAGGAGCACAGCCCGGCGAGGTCGACTTTCACGAGGTCGGCCGCGTCCGGCACGGCGTCCCACAGCCTGAGCGCCCGCTCGAGGTGCGCCAGCGCCTCCGCCAGGCCGAACACGGCCTGCGCCTGGCGCGCCGCCTCGACCGAGGCGGCCAGCGCCTCGGCGCTGCGACCCGCCACCGCCCAGTGCGGCGCCAACTCCGCCGCCGCCGCGCCGCCGCCGCGCGCGAGCTCCTCGGCGAGCCGGGCGTGCAGCTCCTCGCGCTCGCCGGGCAGCAGCGTCGCGTAGACCGCCTCGGCCAGCAGCGCGTGGCGGAAGCGGAAGCTGCCGGTCGCCTGCTCGGCGACCAGGACGCCGTGCTCGACCGCCCGGCGCAGCGACTCGCGCACGTCGCGCTCTGGCAGCGCCGCCACAGCGCGGAGCAGCGGGTAGCCGACGTCGCGTCCGGCGGCCGCGGCCAGGCGCAGCAGGCTCTGCGCCGGGGGGTCGAGCCGGGCGACGCGCTGCAGCAGCAGGTCGCGCAGGCCACGCGGGAGCGCGCCGTTCTGGTCGCCGGCGGCGGCGAGGAGCTCCTCGGCGAAGAAGGGGTTGCCCTCGGAGCGGGCGACGATCGCGTCGGTCAGCGCCGCCGGAGGAGGGGCGCCGGCGTGGGCCGCGAGCAGCGCCGTCAACTCCCCGTGCTGGAGCGGTCCGAGCTCGAGCACCAGCGCCGCGCCTGAGCGCCGGACGCCGTCGGCAAGCCGGCGCACGCGCCCGGCCGAGGCGGGCTCGTCCGCGCGGTAGGTCGCCAGCAGCAGGACCCGCCGGTCGTGGAGGTTGTGAGCGAGGAAAACGACCAGGTCGAGCGTCGAGGTGTCGGCCCAGTGCAGATCCTCCAGCACCAGCAGCAGCGGCGCGACGGCCGCGCGCTCGCTGAGCAGCGCCAGGGTCTCCTCGAACACCCGCAGCTGCGAGCCCGCTGCCTGGCCGTCGACCTGCCGAAGCGCTCCGAGCGGGCGCAGGGCCTCGACGAACGGCTGGTACGGCAGCTCCGTGCCGACCAGGTCGATCGAGCGCCCCAGCAGGACCTCGAACCCCGCGTCACGGGCGTGTGCCGCCAGCTCGGACGCCAGCCGGGTCTTGCCGATGCCCGCCTCACCGGCCACGAGCGCGGTCGTGCCGCTCCCCGCCCGCGCCGCGTCGAGGGCGCGCCCGAGCTGCCCGAGCTCGCGTACGCGCCCGACGAACACCTCGCTCGCGGAACCCTCCATTCGGGCAGTATCGCGCCCCCGACCCTGGCACGGATAGCGCTCGTACGCATGCCGCGACGGGAGGATACGTAGGCCGGCGGCGAAGGATACGCCTCCCTTGCCCGATGCGCTCCAGCCCCTCCACGGCGACGATCCGGTCGCCACCACGGACACAAGGAGGCGGAGATGACAGCAGTCGCGCAGTCCGGGTCGCTCGACGAGCGGGCGCCGGCAGGGCGGATGAAGGTTCACGAGGTGCGGGGCGGCGGCGGCCTGCGGCTGCACGTGCGCGAGTGGGGCAGGGCGGACGGGCCGCCGATCGTGTTCATCCACGGCTTGTCGCAGAGCCACCTCTGCTGGGCCAAGCAGTACGAGAGCGCGTTGGCCGAGGAGTTCCGGCTGGTGGCCTACGACCTCCGTGGCCACGGGATGTCGGAGGCGCCCCTCGAAGCGGAGCACTACGCCGACGGCGTGCTGTGGGCCGACGACCTGGCGGCGGTCATCGAGCAGCTGCGCCTCGACCGGCCGGTGCTGGTGGGCTGGTCCTACGGGGGCTTCGTCATCTGCGACTACCTGCGCGCCCACGGCCAGGATCGCTTCCCGGCGAAGCCGCTGCCGCCCGACGACGTCGAGACGCTGCTGTGCGCGGGCATGACCGTGCCGGCGCGGATCCGCGCGAACCTCGGGGCGCGCCAGATCGACGGCGACGACGTGCTGCGCACCCTCGAGGTGCCGTTGCTGGTCACCCAGGGCCGGGCGGACACGGTCGTGCTCCCGGCGATGGCCGAGCACGTCCTGGCCACCTGCCCGACCGCCGAGCCCTCCTGGTACGACGGCGTCGGCCACACCGCGCACCTGGAACAGCCCGAGCGCTTCAACCGCGAACTGGCCAGGCTCACCCGCCGCGTCCGCGCATGATGCGCCGCGCAGTATCGGGCGCACACCAGATCCGCCCACGAGTCCGCGGGTGCGACCGTCGCGCACGACGACGCCGCCGGCGGGCAGCGAAAAGCAGGAGGTCACCATGAAGGCAATCGCGCGAGTCCTCGTCACCGCCACCGCACTGGCCGTGCTGGGCACCGTCGGCACGGCGGCCAGCGCCTCGCCGCAGGTCGAAAGCCCGAAGGCCAGCGGCTCCGTGACGGCCGCCGGCCACGACCAGGGCTTCATGTGCAACGCCGGGCCCGGCCCGCAGGTCGACTGCGCCGACCAGGGCGCGCCGGCCGCGGACCTGCCCGTCCCCGCCGCCAGCCCCTCGGCGCCGGCCGACCGTGCCGCCCGACCGGTGCTGGCCCTGTTCGGCCTGCTCGCCGGGACACTGGTAGTGGCCGCGGCCTGGCTGCGACGGCACCGGCGGCCACGCGAGGCGATCTGACCACACCAGGGTTCCACCCGTGCGTGAGGGGGCCCGTGTTCCGACGTCAAGGTCAGTGACGGTGGGCCTCCTCGAGGGATGACCCGGCCAGGCGTGCCGCGATCACACCCGGGGGACGCATACGCCGGAGCGGCCGGGGGCGTCGTCAGCGTGATAGGTCGCGGTGGTAGTCGGCGAGGGCGGTGAAGGCGGCTTTGGGTTCCCAGGGCATGTCGGGGTAGGTGTCGCCGAGGCCGTGTTCCAGGACTTTGACCACGCCCCAGCTTGCCATGTCGAGGTCTTCCCGGGGATCGGGGCGGTAGGGCAGGCCGTAGCAGACGAAGGTGCACGCGAAGGTGGCGTCGACACCCTCCGCGGTGAACACGTCCAGCAGCTCGCGGAGGTAGGTGGCCTGCTCCTGCTCGTCGCGGACGTAGTCGCCGTCGAGCCGCACTGGGGTGGTGCCGTGGTATTCGACGATCTCTCCGCTGCGGGCGCCGTGGTCGGCCGCGCCGCGGTGGGTGGTGCAGCCGAACTCGGTGATCGCGACCGGCTTGCCCTGCGCGACCAGCGCGCGAATGCCCCGCTGGTAGACGTGGGCGACCTCTTTCGAGCGGTGGGCGTCGACCGACACGATGTCGAACGGCGTCCAGTCGACGCCCTCGAACGGAATCGAGGCGTAGGTGACCTTGCCGCCGAACCGCTCGCGGACCACGGTGACGGCCTTGGCGAGGAAGTCGTTGATGCGGGTGGGCAGCTCGGCCAGCAGCTCGCGCGTCTCCGGCCGTGGTGCGAGCAGGGTGCCGGCACGCTCCTGGAGGCTGTCGCCGGGCAGGAACCCGCGGTTGAACAGGCTCAGCTCGGCCCCGGTGACGAACACGACGTTGGCTCCCCGGCGGCGGATCCGCTCGGCGCGCTCGGCACCGTCGGCGAGCAGGTCGAGCATCTGCTCCGGGCCGAGCTGGTAGGTGAACGGCGAGAACCAGACCTCCAGGCCCAGGTCGGCTGCGTGGCGGGCGGCGAACTCGAGCCGGTCCAGGTCGTTGCCGAACAGGCGCACCGCGGTGCAGTGCAGGTCATCGCGGATGATCTGCAACTCGCGTCGGACGACCGCGTGGTCGAATGGCCTGCGGGTGATGCCGTCGAAACTGAATCCGGTGTCGTACCCGATGCCCTTGGCTCGCATGTCGGATGTCCTCCGCTTCGATAGTATGCGGCGACGTGCTGACGTTGCTGCGCAGGATAAATTGCGACCTGTCCTCACCCAACGCGGAGATCCTCCGCAGCCTGCTGGCCAGCGTCAACGACGAGCCAGAACTGCTGGCGCAGCTGCACGAACAGGCCACCGACGGCGGAGCCGGCATCTGGCTGACGATTGTGGGACGCGCCGTGGCCCGCGGTGCAAGGAGCTCGCGGGGATGCTGGGGATCGGCGCGCTAGCCCCGGGTGTGTGAAGCCGTCTTCTCCCAGACGGAGACGTGCTTGGTGCTGTCGCTGGTGAACGGCTCGCGCTTCCAGCCGCTCCAGCGCTCGCGCAGCGTCATTCCCGCGAGCCGCGCCATCAGGTCCAGCTCCGACGGCCACACGTAGCGAAACGGCACCGATACGACCTCGAGCCTGCCGTCGACGACCGAGTAGTGATGGGAGATCAGGCCCTGCGTCACGACGTCGTACTCGTCGAAGCCGAGCCTCGTGGTGCTCACGTTGAAGGCCCGCACGGTCTCTCCCGGTGGGAGCCGCTGGAGCGCTGGAACCCCAACCTCGATCACGAAGCACCCGCTTGGCTCGAGATGCGCGGCGACGTTCTGGAAGCACGCGACCTGCTCGTCCTGCGTCGTCAGGTTCTGGATCGTATTGAAGACGAGGTAGGCGACCGAGAACCGACCATCGACGGTCGTCGTCGCGAAGTCGCCGATCGTCACGCCGATCTGCTCCGCACCTGGTTTCGCCCGCAGCTTGGCGACCATCGCTTCCGACAGGTCGATCCCGTGCACGCGGATGCCGCGCCGCGCGAGTGGTAGCGCGATCCGGCCGGTGCCGATGCCGAGTTCGAGCACGGCACCGTGGCCGGCCAGATCGGCAAGGAAGTCCACGACGGGACCGACGACCGCGGGCTCGAACATGTCGGCGGCCGACTCGTCGTACCGCTGCGCCACGCGCTCGCCGAAGAAGTCCTCGGGCATGGCCGTACTCTCTCGCAGCGTCAGCGGCTCCGCGAGCGAGTTTCGCCCGCTGGGGATGCTGGGGATCGGCGTGAGCACTGGCGCGGCGGCTATTCGGCCAGGTGCTCATGGGCGGGCGATTTCTGGCGTCGTATTCCGAGGCCAGCGCCCGTCGACGCGGGGACTCGTCTGCGGCGGCGACGCCTACTGCCACCGATAGGGTGCCGCTGCCGGCAGCTCGATCTGCGGTTCGAGGTCGCCGTAGAGCATCTGGCCCTGGGGTCCCCGGAGGAGCTCGTAGGGGAATCCGAGCTCGATGCGGGTCGCCTCGTCCAGTCGCGCACGGTGCTCAGCCGGGAGGGTCGACGTCGAGGCTGCCGAGGAGGTCGTGGAGTTGCTCGAGGGTGCGGACGCCGACGATCGGGATGAGCCGCTGGCCGCGCTGGCGCACCCAGGCGGTCGCCACCTGCGCCGAGGTCGCGCCGAGCTGGTCGGCGACCCGGTCCACTTCGCGGGCGATCTGCAGGTTGCGCTCGGTCAGGCGCGCCTGGTTGCTGGCGGCGCGTCTGCTGTCCTGCGGGGTCGTGGAGGGGCCGCGGGTGTACTTGCCGGTGAGGATGCCGGCGCCCAGCGGCGCCCAGGCGGTGACCGACAGGCCGAACGCCTCCGCCACCGGCAGCAGCTCGCGCTCGGCGGTGCGCTCGATCAGGCTGTACTCCACCTGCAGGGCGACGAACGGGTTCCAGCCGCGCAGGGCGGCGAGCGTGTTGGCCTGTGAAGCAATCCACGCGGGGGCGTCGGAGAGGGCGACATGGTTGACCGTACCGGCGCGGACCAGGTCGTCCAGGGCGCGCATGACCTCCTCGACCGGCGTGGTGTAGTCCCAGGCGTGGATCCACAGCAGATCGAGGTAGTCGGTGCGCAGGCGCCGCAGGCTGGCCTCGACCGAGCCTCGCAGGTTCTTGCGCGAGTTGCCGGCGGCGTTCGGGTCGCCGGGGCGCATCGCCAGGGTGTACTTGCTGGCCACGACCCAGCGGTCGCGTTCGGGGCCGAGGAAGCTGCCGACGATCTCCTCCGACTCCCCGGCGTGGTAGACGTTGGCGGTGTCGATGAAGTTGCCGCCCGCCTCGGCGAACTCGCCCAGGATGCGGTGGCTCTCCTTTTCGTCGGCCCCAAGCCCCAAGCGTCGCCGAAGCTCATCGTGCCCAGGCAGAGCTCGGAGACGCGCAGGCCACTCGGCCCTAGCAGCTTGTAACGCATCATGCCTGTCCTTTCGGTCCGGCTCTCATCCTCCTGCTCAGTGGTGAGCGCAGGATGATGGCCGGCCGCTGAGGAAGCATGCGGGATGCCCCCTATCTACGGGCTGATCCCCTGCCGGGTCGCGTAGGCGGCGGCCTCGGCCCGGTTGCGCAGGCCGAGCTTTGCCAGCACGTTCCCTACGTGGTGCTCGGCCGTCTTCCGGGAGATGTAGAGCCGGTCGCCGATCTCAGCGTTGGAGAGCCCGGCACCGACGAGCTGGAGGACCTCGGCCTCTCGCTTGGTCAGCGCGCCGATGCCCTTGGGGCCGATCCGGATGGGCGCACCCAGCGACCGCAGCAGCGCCCCGGCGGCGTCGGCGTGCCGGAGCGCCTTCAACCGTTCGAAGTCGACGAGCGCCGATCTCGCTTCGGCGATGGCGGCCTCGGGTGCGCGTTGTGCCAGCGCGCGTGCCATCTCCAGGCGTGTCCTGGCGAGCTCCATGGGCAGCTGGGCCCGCGCGAAGCCCTCCATGGCCTCGTGCAGGCAGGCGCGCGCGTCTCCCTTTCCGCTGGCGACGGAGACCCGCCCCTTCGCCAGCGCGGCGACCGCCCTGAGGTAGGGCCCGCGCTGCGACTCGGCGATGCGGGTCAGACGCCGGGTGACTCGCTCTGCACCGACGAGGTTCCCCTGCTCGAGGTGGACGTCGACGAGGAGCGCGAGCTGCGGCCCTACCATGGTCGACTCGCCGACCGTGGGGACCTCGTCGTCGGGGCCCTCGGTGGCCCGCTCGAGCAGGTCCCGCGCGAGCGCCACCTCGCCGCGGGCGAGGTGGAGGGCTGCGAGCGTGGGAACGACGTCCGGATGCTGCTCGAGTCCATCCAGCAGCTGGGCGGCCTCCTCCAGACGACCCTGGCGGACACGCAGGTCCGCCAGGCGGATGATCGCCGCGGCGCGGCGCGCCGACAGCCCCAGGTCGAAGTGGCCGGCGGCCTCGACCAGCTGGGCTTCCGCCTCCTGCCAGCGCCCGGCCGCCGTCAGGATGCCGCCGTAGTGGGCGCGGCAGAAGGCGGCCACGACGTTGCTCCGCTGCATGCGCTCGGCAGCCGCACGCATCCACTGGTCGGCGCGCGGCACGTCGTTGACGAGCTCGCATGCCCAGAGGAGTCCGCAGAAGATCTCGTCCACCGTGGCGAGCTCCGTCAGCTCGCCGGCGCAGGCCGCCGCCAGGGCCTCGTCGGAGAGGACCAGGCCCTCCTCGACGCGGTCGGTCATGACGAACAGCCCGCCGAGGTAGGCCAGCGCCAGGAACTCGATGTCGGGGTCGCCGAACCGGCGTCCGACCGCGATCGCCTCGCGGAGCACGGCCTCGCGCACGTTCGCGTCCGGTTCGGAGAACGCCTTGATGATCAGCACCCAGCCGTACTCGGGTCGGTCCTCGCCGGCTTCCTGGAGGATGGTGCGGGCACGCGCGAGCCATCCACTCCGCACGGCCCAGTCGCCGAGGACGTTTCCCGTGATCCAGGCAGCCGTGCGCGCCGCCCGGCCGGCAGCCATGGTCTGGCGTTGCCGACGGTAGGCGGAGCAGGCGCGCTCGTACTGCACGGCGGCGGCGGCGTACTCGCGCTCCAGATACAGGGCCTCGGCAAGCCCTTCCAGCGCCTCGCCCGACTCGCCCTCGGCGAGGGCCAGCTCGAACGCACGGCGAGCCGCTGCCGCGTCGCCATTACGCAGGGCGGCCAGGCCTTCTTCGATCGGGAGCGAGCTCACGACCTGATGATGGCACGGCGGGCGAGTCGCAGCGCGGTCACAGGACCGGGCAGACCGTGCGCAAGCAGGCTGTTGGGTCTGTGCCGCCGCTCGCCATTGACGGTCTTTCCGACACCGGCACAATGGTGATCATCGCCTGCTTGACCGTCCGGTCGGGGGTGATGGCGATGGTAGCCCCGGCAGATCGACTCTTGGCATGGGCGGAGCGACGTCCCGAGCGGGTCCTCGGGTACAACCCGTGGCAGCTCGGCGTCCACGTGCTCCGCACCGCAGCACGCCACCGGGTCACCGGTCCGGCCGCCGAAATGTCCTTCTTCGCCCTGCTGACCTTGGTGCCGCTGACCGTGGCCGTCGGCGCCGCCTTGGGCGTGATCAAGCGGCTCGTTGGGCCCGAGAAGGTTGCGCGGGGCCAGGATGCCGCAATCTCGGTGGTCCGGGTGGTGATCAGCCCGCGGGTAACCGACGGGGTGGTCGACCCGTTCGTGCGGGCCCAACTTGGCCACCAGCACGGCGGCGCTGCCCTGGGCGGTCTGCTGCTCACCTGGTGGCTGGCCAGCCAGCTGTTCGCCGCTACCAGCCGCGCCCTCGACACCGCCTACCAGGAACGGCACCGGCGCCAGACTTTCACCCAGCGGCTGATCGCCATGGGCTTCGCGTTCGCCTCGGTGGTGGTTGTGGTGCTGACCCTGGGCATCCTGGTTGACGCACCGTTCGTGGACGAGCAGCGGGCGCTGGCCGACCAGCTCGGGCTCAGCCAATGGCTCGCCACCGCCTGGTTCCTCGGCCGGTGGCCGGTGGTGCTGCTGGTCCTGGTCGGATTCTTGCTGTGCCTGTACCGGCTCGCCCCGAGCGTCGAGCACACCTGGCGTGACCTACTGCCCGGCGCGGTACTCGGCGTGCTGCTGTGGATCCTGGCGGCGGTCGCCTTCCGTATCTACCTCGCCCTCGGCCGGGGAGCGCCCACCGGGCTGGTTGTCAACGACGAGCGGGTGGTGATCGTCGGCCGGGCCGTCGGCGCCGTGGTCGCGACCGTGCTGTGGACCTACTTTTCCAGCGTGGCCATCCTGCTTGGCAACGAGCTCAACGCCGAGCTGGCCCGGCTGCGGCGCCTCGGCGGCCAACGTTAGACCGCTTTGCAAGCCCAGCCGCGAAGTTGGCGACGATGATGGCGACGTTCACGATCGGGAAGCGCCGCGCCCGGACGTCGTCGGAGAGCGGAAGCATGGGGGAACTGTAGTGTGGCGCTCCGCAGCGCCTACGGATGGCATGCCCGCGAGCTGTCGCTGGCGGTCCCGGTGTGCTTCCTTCCCGTATCGGTTGACTTGGTGTGGCTCCTCACCGGTTGCAGGAGCCGCTGCTCGGGCTGGCCGGCTGGAGCGAGCTGGAGCGCTGCCAGGTAAGCACGCCGCGCCTGGTCGCTGCGGCCGAGGCGGCGCAGGAAGTCCGCACGAGCCGCTGGCAGCAGGTAGTAGCCGGCCAGGGCTCGTGCATCCAGGGCGTCCAGTGCCGCCAAGCCGGCCTCGTAGCCGTCGCGGAAGCCGATGGCAATGGCCCGGTTCAAGGCGATCACGGGTGACGGCTGGGCGGCGAGCAGGGCGTCGTAGAGGGCGACGATGGTGCCCCAGGCGGTCGCCTCCGCGGTTGCCGCGGTGGCATGGCAGGCAGCGATCTGTGCCTGCAACCGGTAGGGCCCTGGCGGACGCCCCGAGCTTGCCGCCCGACGCAGGTGCCGGCGTCCCTCCTCGATGAGCGCTGCATCCCAGCGGCCGCGGTCTTGTTCCTCAATCGGCACGAGGTCGCCGTGGGCGTCGAAGCGGGTCGAGCGCCGGGACATCTGGAAGCTGACCAGCGCCAGCAGCCCGCGAGCCTCGTCCTCGCCGGGCATCAGGTCGACCAGCAGTCTGGCGAGTCGCAGCGCCTCGACGGCCAGGTGGTCCACGTGCCGGCCGTGGCCCTCGTTGAAGATGAGATAGAGCACGGCGAGCACGCCGCTGGTGCGCTCGGCGAGCAGCTCGTCCGGCGGCACCCGGTAGGGGATTGCAGCGTTGGTGATCTTTCGCCTGGTGCGCAACAGCCGCTGGGACATGGCCGGCTCCGACACCAGGAACGCCCGCGCGACGTCCGCGGTGCTCAGGCCGGCCACGGTCTTCAGCGTCAGGGCGACCTGACCGTCGAGGGGCAGCGCCGGGTGGCAGCAGGTGAAGATCAACCGCAGCCGGTCATCGGACTGGGGGTCGGTCTGCCGGGCGCCGTTCGGGCCCATCTCGTCCATGATCGCGCGCTGCTGGAGCTTCGCGCGTTCCGTCTGGCGGCGACGCAGGACGTCGAGTGCGCGGTTCCTCGCCGTGGCGGTCAGCCAGGCCGCCGGGGATCGTGGCATTCCCTCGTGGGGCCAATGCACGAGGGCCCGCTCGACTGCGTCCTGGACGCAGTCCTCGGCCAAGTCCCAGTCGCCGGTGAGCCGGATGAGGCTGGCGACCATGCTGGTCCGTTCCGCCGCCACGGCCGAGGCGATCGCCTCGGCCGTGGCGCGGTCCGCGTGCGTGGTCAATCCTCATCGGTCCAGAACGGGCGGAGTTCGAGCTTGCCGCCGTTTGCCTGCGGGTGCCGCGCGGCAATCGCGATGGCCTCGTCGAGGTCGTCGCACTCGAGGATGTCGAAACCGCAGATCCACTCCTTCGACTCGGTGAAGGGCCCGTCGGTGACCAGCACCCGCCCGCGGCTGACCCTGACCGTGGTTGCGTCGCTGACCGGGCGCAGGGCATCACCGGTGATGCGCTTCCCCCGGCCTTCGACGTCGGCCAGCCACTGCTCGATGGTCAGGTCGTCCTCTGACGGCTCGGCCTCGGCGGCTGCGTCCGGGTCGACGACGACGAACATCATGTACCTCATGGGTTCGTGCTCCTGGCTAGGTGGTGCTGACGAAGATACGACGATCGGTGAACCACCCGATCCGACAGCTCGACGCCTCGAGTCTCCGAGGAAGGAGAACTCGGCTTCATGCGTGCCATCCACGCCGGATTGCGCCGTGACGTGGTGGCACCGCCGGCAGCCGGGCTAGGCGCCGTACGCGGAGGCGAAGAGGTAGCTCACGGCCAGGCTGCGGTGCGGTCGCCACGCCTCCGCGATGGCCACCACCTCGGCCTGGCTGGGGAGGTGGTCGAGCCCGTAGGCGCGCTGGATCGCCTTGCGGAGCGCGAGGTCCCCGGGGAGCACCACGTCGTCGCGGTGGAGGGCGATCGCGAGGAACCCTTCGGCGGTCCAGCGGCCGACTCCCGAGACCTCGGTGAGGCGCGCCACCACCTCCTCGTCGGGGAGCCGCTCCAGCTCGGCGGGGCTGAGCCGGCCGTCGACGAACCGCTCGGCGAGCTCACGCAGCGTCTGCACCTTGCGGCGCGAGAGCCCGGCGGCGCGGACGTCCTCGGGGTCGGCGGCCAGCAGCTGGTCGGGCGTGGGCAGCCGTCCGCCGAAGCGGTCCATCAGGCGGCCGAGCATCGTCCGCGTGACCGCCACGGAAAGCTGCTGGCCGATCACCTGGAAGATCAGGACGCCGAAGGCGTCCATCACCGGCAGCTGCTCCAGCCAGGCGTCCGGGTCGAACTCCGGGTTGGCGTCGATCAGCGCGGCGATCACCGGGTCGGCCCTCCGCAAGCTCGCCAGTGCCGCGGCATCGGGACCCTTCAGCCTCTCGCCCATGCCACCCTCGATTCCGACTGCCGTTCCGAGCTGATTCCTGACGACGACAGCGCGGCCATGGCAGCCCGTATTCCCGATCCGTGGGTCTCCCTCGAGCGGAAGGTGGCGGCCGGCGGGTGAGGTGGCGCGCGTCAGCTCGTCCGGATGCGCAGCACCTGCCCGCCGCCGGGCGAGCCTGCGTTGTTGGTGACGTAGAGCCCATCCTTGCCGATGGCGATGCCGCCGGGCATGGTGAGCGTCCCGGGGGCCAGGGCGATCTGCCGCTTCGTCCCGTCAGGGGACACGGCAAAGAGGCCGCCATCGGTAGACCCTCCCAGCAGCCCATCGTGGTCGATCTCGAGCACGTACAGCGTGCCATTCGTCCCGAACGCGAGGTCCATGATGTTCGTGAACCCGCTCGCGAAGACGGTCACTGCTCCGGTGCGCGGATTCACGCGGTAGACGTTGGCGCCGCCGGGCGGGAACGGGAAGCCGGTGAGCTGGCTGACGTAGTACTGGCGATCCGGCCCCACGACGACCGACGTGGGCACGGCCTGCATCGGGATCTCCGGCCCGCCGAACGGGTTGGGAACCGGGCGGTTGGCGAACACCGCCAGGTTCGAGACGCCACCCCTGTGATTTACGACGTCGATCGCGTTGCCGCCCGCGTCGGCCACCACGAAGCGCCCGCGGTCGAAGAGGACGTCGACGGGGTTGGAGTCGACCGCTGGGTTGCCGACCGCCGCATCCGGGTTCACGTCGCGCTCGAACGCCCAGAGGTCGGCGACCTTCCGGATCTTCTCGTGGTGCCGGATCAGCAGCAGTCGGCCGAAGAGGTCCGCGACCGGGTTCTGCGCGGCCAGGGTGTCCCGGGAGATCGGCGAGCCGGACGCGTCCTTGGGTTCCGTAGGCCCGCCGTTGGTGACATAGACGCGATCGGCACCGAGCACCGTGATGCCGTGCGGGCCGATGGCGTTCGTGTTGTCCGGCGTGTTCGCGTACGAGGCGAGGCCCTCGGCGATCCGCGACTGGTGGCCCCACCGGTCGATCTTCGTCACCGCGCCCGTGGCGCCCATGCACGCGGGACCCTCACCACCAAAGAAGCACGGCCCGCTGCCACCCCGGCCGGACTCCGCCACGAACAAGTCCCCTCGCGACCCGAACGCCAGATGCCGCGGGCTGTCGAGCCCGGACGCCACGACGTCCACGCTGGTCGTTGCCGCCGAAGCAGGCGCCACCCCGAGCGCGAGAAGCAGCACGATGAGCAGGACGCGGAACAAGCGCATAGACCCCTCCTCCGGGCGGATGCCGGTGCCGAGACGCTCTCATTCGAGGTCGAACGGGTCAAGCCGTGGCCGATCGACGCCTGCGGGTAACGACCTGGCCGGCCTGATCGCTCGAGGGTAGTGGACAGATCGGCACCGGTGGCCCGGAGGACGCAGACTGGCGGGTGGTGTTCACCATCTTCGTCGATCCTGGCCCACAGACGTTCAAGTTCTGAGCGATCTGAGCCTGTTGCGCAAAGGCGGAGCGTGCAGGTCGTCAGCGGCTTCTCGGGTCGGGGAGCGTCGCGGTGGCCGCTCCCGCCGGGTGGACGGCGCCCGCCGCGGTGGCTGCGTCCCCTCCTGGAGCGTGGCTCAGGTGGTCGCCGGGCTAACCACTGGCTGGGCGGCCGTGTGCCGCCAGCACGCCCAGCAGGGTCTTGGGGTCGTAGGCGGGATGGCCGTGCCCATCGGCCCGATAGCCGCGCAGGAACGGCGCCAGGTCGAGCTGATCTGTCACGTCGCGCACGAACCAGGCGAGGTGGTCTTGGGGCAGCCAGTCTCGAAGGTCGGGAGGCAGCAGGAACGGCTGGTCGCGGTCGCCGCGCAGGAAGTTGTAGACCATGACGCATACTAGCGTTTCGCGGCATTCGTTCCAAACGCGAATTGTTTCTTAAGTGTCATTGCCGCGTTGCGGTGACGATGTTCGTAACGGTCCCGGGACGGTCGAGCGGTAGGGTCATGCGGAACGCGGACGGATTCCGCGCCCGTAGCGGGAGACGATGATGGTGGCGGCTGCATCCTGGCCGACCAGCCGGCACGCTGAGCGGCCACACCGTGGCGTCGGCCCCGTCGCGCTTGCCTTCCTCGGCAGCTCGCGGCCACCTACAGCTGACCGGTGGGGGCGCTGCCACAGAAGGCCGCCATGACCCGCCGGACCGCAGCCCGGGCTGCCTGGTCGCTGTGGGGGCTGTCGGTCGCCCTGGCAGCAGGCGGCGTGCTGGCCGGGGTCTACGGCGGTGCCTACAGTCGCTCCGCCCAGGTCCCGGCCGTGCTGCCAGACCTGCACAAGAGCATGCGCGACGACCTCAGCTTCGCCGTGTGGATCCTGGTGTTCACCACCCTGGGGGCGCTGGTCGCCGCGCGGCGTTGGCGCAACCCGGTCGGCTGGCTGCTGCTGGCCGAGGGCCTGGCCTGGGACGTCCAGCTGCTCGGGGAGGACTACGCCGCCGCCGCGCTGTTCACCCATCCTGGCACCCTCCCCGGCGGGGAGCTGCTGTTGTGGGTGCTCGACTGGTGGCTCTACCTCGCCGCCTACCTGCTGCTGGTCTTCTTGCTGCTGCTGCTGCCCACTGGCCGGCTGCCCTCGCGCCGCTGGCGCTGGACCGGCTGGCTCGCCGTTGGCGGTGGCCTGCTCGTGGTTCCCGGCCTGCTTGCCCGCCGCCCGCTGCGCCCCCAGCTGCCAGCCATCACCAACCCGGCCGGGCTGCTGCCCCCCAGCCCCGTGCTGGACCTGCTCGCTCACCTCGGGAAGGGCCTGCTGTTGCCGCTGCTGGGGGTTGCCGCGGTGGCCTCGCTGGTGCTGCGCTTCCGCACCGCACGCGGTGTTGAACGCCAGCAGCTCAAATGGCTGGCCTACGCAGCCGTGCTGGTGCTGGTGGGCCTGCTCGCCGCCGACCTCGCCCAGCGTCTTGGGGCGTCCGGCTACGTGGTGAGCTTCTTCCAGGTCGTCCCGCAGGGCGCCATCCCGATCGCCATCGCCGTGGCGATGCTGCGCCATCGCCTGTTCGACATCGACCGGATCATCAACCGGACCCTGGTCTACGGGCTGCTGACCGCCACCCTCGGCCTGGCCTATGCGGGTGGGGTGCTGGTGCTCGGGCAGCTGTTCGGTGGGGTCAGCGAGCACCCACCGAGCTGGGCGATCGCCGGCGCCACGCTGGCGGCGGCGGCGCTGGTTAGACCGGCGCGGCGGCGCATCCAAGCCACCGTCGATCGACGTTTTAGCCGGCGCAAGTACGACGCGGCCAAGACCATCGAGGCGTTCAGCGCCCGCCTGCGCCAGCAGATCGATCACGACACCCTGACCGCTGAGCTGCTGGCCGTGGTCGACCAGACCATGCAGCCGACACAGGTGTCACTGTGGCTTCGACCTTCCGCCCAACCCTCCAAGGGCGAGGCGGCGCGGGCCCAGTAAGCGACCGTCACCTCTTCCGTCCCTACTTCCAGCAACCCCTACCTGGGGTTTCTGCAACGGGCTGATCTGCGTCAACGCCCAGCCTGCGAGTAGCCGATCGCGGGCGGCGTCAGGACCCGGTGTGGCTGGCGAGCCAGCGCTCCACCAGGTCCCGGTTGCGCCTGGTGGTGGGGTCGTCGGGGTCGAGCAGCACGACGCCGTGGTAGGGGCCGGGGACCACCACCAGCTTGCGGTCCGGCACCTTCGTGGCGGCGTACATCTCCCGCGCGTTTTCGGGGAATCCGCGGTCCTGCGCCCCCACCATGAACAGCACCGGCACGGTGAGCCGGGACGCGGCTCTGACCGCATCCATGGCGTAGAACTCCGACGGGCCGGAGAGGCAGATCACCCCGGCCACCGGGGGCCGCACCCCGGCCGCCGCGGTCACCACGGCGGTGCCCCCGAGCGAGCCGCCGACCAGCACCACCCTGCTGGCGCCCCGCTCGCGCAGTAGCTCGGCGGCCGCCGCCACGTCCTGGTCGAGCGGCGGGTCGCCGCTGCCGGGGGAGGGGCCGGAGGCGCCCGAGCCCTCGAAGTCGAATGCGAGCACGCGGTAGCCGCGCTTGGCCAGCACCCGCGCGTACGGCAGCCACTGGCAGAGGTCGTTGTTGATCTGGTGGGCCAGGACGACCCCGACCTGACCCTTGCCGAGCAGCACCCCGGCCAGCTCGGCGCCGTTGGCGGACCGGAACCGGACCGTGCGCGACCGCTCCCCGCCTTGCAGGCAGACCGCGCCGATCTGCGCGAGGGTCGTGGAGGGCGCGGCGGCGGTGGTCGCCGCGGGCCTGCCCCCGTCGCCCTGCCCGCCGCAGGCCGCCCCGGCCAAGGCGAGCGCCACCAGGAGCAGGGCCGATCCGCGCCGGGCGCCGTTGCTCACTAAGGCCGCCTCCCAGCTCGCAGTCTGGTGCCGGGCCGCCGGCACGCGCGTCTTACGATACGAATCCTTGTCCGGTTCGTCCACATGCCATCCGCCGCACTTGTGAGCGCCGACCGTGCGGTCTGGATCGACTGATCGCTGATTCCCAGGTCCCTCGCGACGCCGGCCGGCGTGAGGGCCGCCCCGCCGCCTCCCAGGCCTGAGGGGGCGCCGGGCGGGGTCAGGGCGGCGGCGTCTCCTCCGCCGCCGCTCGGGTGGTGCGCTTGCGCTGCTCGCGCAGGCGTTGTCGGGCTGATCCCTTGGTCGCCTGCATCTCTACCGCCTCGACGCCGGCGGCGAGGCCCCATGGCGGCATGTTGGCGTAGACCCCCTCCCAGCTGCCGGGGCTGGCCAGGTAGGTCTCGTGCCACAGGCCCATGGCCTCGTCGCCGAGCGCCTCCCGCAGGTAGCGCTGCCACGGCTTGCGATGGGGGAGGCGGTGGTCGCGGGCCCAGGCGTCCAGGGCGTCGAACGACTCCCAGTACTGCACCGCGACCAGGGTGCGCCCGGCGCGGTACACCCGCCCGGCGAGGAAGCCGCGCTCCGGGTGGGCGTCCAGGTCGCGCAGGACGCCGCGGAGCACCCGCAGGCCCCAGACGAAGCGAGGCAGCCCGCGCAGCCGGTTGAGCCGCATGCCGAACACGAACAC
>WNFV01002831.1_pt1 | contig 22743 bp, 21 predicted proteins | sample 5400101 | NCBI WGS metagenome assembly WNFV01 (sample SAMN13153361, study PRJNA577476) | soil metagenome | isolation source: 115 cm soil or saprolite under grassland replicate 1 | place: USA:California | collected 2016-06-15 | reverse complement strand
CCACCACTGGAACGGGGGCGGGGTGGCGAGATCCTCGGCGAGCGCCCCCACCTGCTCGGGGGTGAGATAGATCAGTAGCCCCTCGCTCACCACCAGCACCTGCCGCCCCGCCGCGCCGATCTGCCCGAACAGCGCGCGCCGCCGCGCGACGTCGGTGAGGTCGATCCCCGCGCGCTCGAGCGCGCACGCCGGCCGCTCGCCGGCGAGCTGCTCCTCCTTGTACGCGATCACGTCGGGAAAGTCGACCTCGACCCAGCGCAGCGACGGCGGGAGCGGCAGCCGGTAGGGTCGCGTGTCGAGCCCCGCCGCGAGGTTGAGCACGGTGTCGACGCGATCCCGCGCGACCGCGCGGAGGATGAGCTCGTCCATCACCGCCGTGCGGACGATCATCGGCCACGCCCACGTCCGGCCCCTCTGCATGGAGGCGAGGATCCGCTCGCCGCGCTCGCCCGCGAGCCGGCGGGCGTAGGGATCGCGGAACAACGAGTCGGGCCGCTCGGATTCCATGGCGCGGTACAGCGCCACCCACCGTGCGGTGTCGGAGACGTGCTCGATGACGCCACTCATGCCGCGCAAAGCTAGCCCGCGTTCCCCCCCTCCGCATTGAGTCCTCACCCCCTGGCCCCTCTCGGTCCTCACCCCCTGACCCCCTCTCCCTCCGGGAGAGGGGGAACGACGGCAGGAGAGAGTTTCCCCTCTCCCGAAGGGAGAGGGGATCAAAGGGGTGAGGACCCAAACGGAGTAGGGGTCAGGAGGTGAGGTCTTCTAGCGCGCGGCGTCGAGCGCCGCTTTGAGGCCCCGCAACACGTCCGGCAGAGGGCCGTCGGCCCAGAAGTGGATGAAGTAGAGGCGCGGCTGTTCGTCGATCAGGTGCGTGTGCACCGCCGTCGCCGCGATGCCGCTCGCGGCCAGCGCCGCGAGCAGCGGGCTCACCTTGTCGCCCGTCACCGCGAAGTCGCCCGTCGCCACCGCCCGCGAGGCGCCCACCATTTGCACGTTCACGGGGCTGCCGTAGGCCATCGCCGGGACGAGCGGCCGCCCCCCCATGGTCACCGTGCCCGGCACCAGCACGAACCCCACCTGCGCCACGTTGGCGCGCGCGGTCCCCGGCTTGCCGAGCGTGCGGAACACCAGGGCCGTGTCGATCGTCGGCGGCGCCGGTGGTGCCGCGCGCACGGGGCGCGGCGTCGCGGTCCGGGCGAGCACCCGGTCGAGCCGCGCCGCGAGGTCGGTGGCCACCCCGTGCCCGTGGAAGTGCACGTAGGTGAGCTGCGGCTCCTCGCCGGCGAGGTGGTTGTGCACCGCTGTCACATCGAGGTGCTGGCGTGCCAGCTCGGCGAGCACGGGCTTCACCTCCGGCGCGGTGAGCACGAGGTCTCCCATCATGGTCGCGTCCGTCGCAGTGCCGCTCAAACCGGCCCAGCTGCCGAGCGCCAGCGCGGGCGCCACCGTCACGTCGCCGACGCGCAACGTGATGTCGTGCCGCGGCAGGTTGTACCGGTAATAGCCGCCCGCGGCGACTCCGGGCGCCCGGAGGATCGTCGCGACCGAGTCCCACGGCGCGCCCGGCGTCGCCTGGGCGGGCGCGGGCCGGGGAGGGAGCGTGAGGAGCAAAACCAGCAACCGCAGACGGATCGATGTGCGCATGGTTCGCGCGGTGGGCCGCGCGGTCAGCTCGCCCGCTTCTCGGCCTCTCTCGCCTCTCGCTCGGCGGTCTGCTCCGCCTGTTTCGCCTCCGCGGCGCTCAGACCGAAGCTCTGGAGGGTCTGGCCGATGCTCTTGCCGCTCTGCAGGCTGCTCAGAATCGCGTCGGCCGTGATGGCGGGATTCTTCGAGCCGAGGTTTTGCGCCACCACGTTGGCCGCGATGAATTGGCCCCGGGTGAGCTTCGGGTTCGCCTGCTTTGCCGCCTGGTAGGCGCTCTCCAGGGCGTCCGGCGTGGTGTTCAACTTCTTCGAGATGCCCTGAAAGGTCGTCTTGTCATGCGGCGGGCTGGCGGGGTACGCCGGCTGCCCTGCCGGCTCGTGGGGGCTCGGCGCATGTGCGGCGGGCATGGGCGGATGCGCGGGCCGTTGGGCGGCTGCGACCGCGGATGCTCCCAGCATGAGTGCGAGCGCCAGCACGGCGCTCGCTGCGAGCTTCGCTTGTACGGGTGTCATGATCGTCCTCCGGCTTGGGTCTGGTGAGAAGCCGTAGGAGAGACCACGCGCCCGCCCGCGACGTCACAGACGGGCGGGCGCGCCGGGCGATTCCGGGCTAGAGCTTGGGCGGGGCTTGGCGCGCCTCGCCGTCGACCCGCATGCGCGCGAGGTGGGTGAGCCACCCCGAGACGCTGGCGAGCGTGCTGGCGAGTGCGATGGCGGTGCGGCGCGCTTCGTCGAACGTGTCGGCGACGATCGTTTCGGCCTTTTCGGGATCCTGGAGTGCCGCGTACACCGTCGCGTACACCGTGCTGCGGTAGCGGGCGAGCAGCTCGCGGAAGGCGCTCTCGTCGCCGCTGATCATCCGTTCCACGATCTCACGGTCCGGAGCCCGGGGTGCGGGCTGAGTACGATCGCGGCCGGGAGTCATATCCTTCAAGAGCATCCGATCAACCACGTGGTAACGCCCTCGCCGGCACCGCCGGCTTGTGGAAGTGTAAGCACGCAGCGAAGTTTCGACCGTCCGACCCGGTAGCTCAGTTGGTAGAGCAACGGACTTTTAATCCGTAGGCCGCGGGTTCGATCCCCGCCCGGGTCACGTCCTGCCCTTTCCTCACCCGGTCTCCCACCACGCCACGATTCCCTCGTGCCCGCACTTGGAGCATCTGGCGCGCTCGGCACTGTCCGCGGCGTACGTGCCGGATGTGCCGAGCCGGGGCCGTCGCGGCAATCGATTGCGGGACGCGCACGAGGGACACACAGCGAACACGCGGCCGACGTCGGCCTTCGTGCCGCGGGCCGGATTCGGGTCGTCGGGTGTGCGGTACACCACGGTGAAACGATCGGGGCGGCGGGGTCGCACCTCGACGATGTCTTGGGGCACGGCGACCCGGCGTCCGGACACGTCGAGCACGAGCCGCGTGGACCCTTCGCTCAGCACCGGATACCACGCCCCCTGGCGCAACGTCTCGGCGTCGTCCCGCTTCGCGGCCGCCCACATCCTGGCCCAGCCGATGGATTCGTCCATGGGGTAACAATCGCCCTGGACCTGGGGTCCCGTCCGTGATCTGGATAACACGTACGCTGGCCGGGCCCGCCGTAGCCGAGCGGTCGTTGGGCCAGGTATATTCGCGAGACTCGTTGGCTGGAGGTCGCACGATGCACCAGATCAGGGCAAAACGGCCGCGTGCCTGGGCCGCCGCGGGCGTCGCGACGCTGGCCGTAGGCTGCGCGGTGGCGGCGGTCGGAGCGGGTGCCGGCGGGGGGATCTACTTCACACAGCGAGGGGTCGAGTCGGTCGTGCCCGCGTCGGTGGAGCGCGCGGCCGCCGCGACCACGCAGGCCTTCGACCAGCTCCACATCCGCCAGACCAAGGTCGAGACCGCGCAGGACGACGCCGGGGAACGGCGCGAGATCAACGGGACCGCCGACGACCGCGACATCGCGGTCACGTTGAAGCCCGAAGGCAAGAGCTCGACCCGCGTCCAGGTCGTCGCGAAGAAGAGCGCCGTGACCTGGGACAAGGACTTCGCGCGCGCGGTGCTGGACAAGATCGTCGCGTTCTCACACTAAGGGGACCATGCCACCCATCATCTGGATCGACGGCGCGTACTACGACCGGACGAGCGCCAAGGTCTCGGTGTTCGATCACGGGTTGCTCTACGGCGACGGTGTGTTCGAGGGTATCCGCGTGTACAACCGCCGCGTCTTCCGCCTGGCCCAGCACCTCGATCGGCTGTACGCCTCGGCGAAGGGCGCGTGGATCGAGATCCCGCTCGCGAAGCCCGCAATGCACCGCATGGTGGAGGAGGCCGTCGCGAAGAGCGGGCTCGAGGACGCCTACATCCGGTTGCTCGTGACCCGTGGCGTGGGCGATCTCGGGCTCGACCCGCGCAAGTGCGAAAAGCCAACGACCATCTGCATCGTGGACACGATCCAGCTGTGGTCGGAGGACCGCTACGACCGGGGCCTGACCGCCCTCACCGCCGCCACGCCGGTCAACCACCGCGAGAGCCTCAGCCCGCGCATCAAGTCGTTGAACTACCTCTCGCACATCCTCGCCAAAGTCGAGGGCATCGCGGCCGGCGTGGACGAGGTCGTCATGCTCGACGCGCAGGGCTACGTGGCGGAGGCGAGCGGCATGAACCTGTTCGCGGTGACGAACGGGGGGGGCGAGGGGGGCGGGGGGGGCACGCTCAAAACGCCGCCCGCGTACGCCGGTATCCTGCGGGGCGTGACGCGGGACGCCGTGATCGAGCTGGCGCGCGAGGCCACCTACGGGGTCGAGGAGGTTCCCCTCAACCGTTACGACCTGTATACGGCGGACGAGATGTTTCTCACCGGCACCGCCGCCGAGATCGTGGCGGTCGTGAAGCTCGACGGCCGGGTGATCGGCAGCGGCACTCCCGGGCCCGTCACGAAGGAGCTCTCCAAGCGGTTCCGGGCGTTAGCCACGCGAGGTGACTGACTCCACCCACGACATCATCATCGTCGGCGGCGGGACGGCCGGCCTCGTCACGGCGGCCGGCGCCGCCGCGCTCGGCGCGAAGGCGGCGCTGATCGAGCGCGCGGCGCTCGGCGGGGACTGCCTGTGGACGGGGTGCGTGCCGTCGAAGGCCCTGATCGCGTTCGCGCGGAAATACCGGGACGGGGGACAGGGGACGGGGGAGGGGTGGGCCGATGCGGTCGCGTGGCTCCGGTCCGCGCGCGATCGCATCGCGCCCCACGATTCTCCCGAGCGGTTTCGCGCCCTGGGCGTGGACGTGATCCTTTCGCCCGCGCGGCTCGCCGGCCTCGGGCGCGTCGAGACGGCCGGCCGCGTCCTCCGGGCGAAGCGGATCGTGCTCGCCATGGGCTCGGTCCCCGCGGTCCCCCCCATTCCCGGACTCGCCGACGTCGGCTTCCTCACGAACGTGACCGCGCTGGATCAGCCCGAGCTGCCCGCGAGCCTCAGCGTGCTGGGCGGCGGGCCGATCGGGCTCGAGTTCGCGCAGACCTATCGCCGGCTCGGCGTCCAGGTCACGGTGCTGGAACTCGAGGCCGAGGTGTTGCCCCACGAGGACCCCGAGGTCGGCCGGTTCGTGCGCGAGCGGCTCGCGGAGGAGGGGGTGGCGATTCGAACGGGCTTCCACGCGGCGCGCGTCGCGCGCGAGGGGAACGGGAAGGCGATCTACGGCGCGGACGGCGAGCGCGTCGTCGCGGACGAGATCCTCGTCGCCACGGGGCGACGGCCCGACACTCACGACGCCGAGCCGGAGCGCGCGAGCGTGGCGCTCGACCACGGCGCCGTGCGCGTCAACGCGCGGCTCGAAACCAGCGCCAAGGGCGTCTGGGCGGCGGGGGACGTCACGGGCGGCCTGCAGTTCACGCACGTCGCCGACTACATGGCCAGGGTGGTCGTGCAGAACGCCCTCACCCCGCTCAAGACCGTGGTCGACTACCGCGTGGTGCCCTGGGTGACGTTCACCGATCCGGAAGTGGCGCGGGTCGGGCTGACCGCCGCCGAGGCCGCCGCCGCGGGCGAGCGCCCGGAGGTCTTCCGGTACAGCTTTACCGAGCTCGACCGGGCCATCGTGGATGGCGTGGCGGTCGGGTTCTCGAAGGTGGTGACGCGCCCGAACGGGCGGATTCTCGGCGCGACGATCGTGGGCCGCGGCGCGGGCGAGTTGATCATGGAGATCGCCCTCGCGATGCGACACGGCATACCGTTGCCGCGGCTCGCGAGCGCCATCCACCCGTACCCCACGATGAGCGAAATCGTGAAGCGCACGGCCGACGCGTGGTACCGCGCGCGTTACGGCGACACGCCCCGCGGCCGGCTGCTCCGGCGCTTCCTCCGCTGGTGGCGGTGACGCCCCGCGCGAAGGGGCTGCTCAAGCTCCTCGTCCTGATCGCGCTGCTGCTCGCGGGCGTCTACGCGCTGCGGGGCACGCCCGCGCGCGACTGGGTCACGCCGGCGGGCGCCGCCCGGCTGGTCGCGGCGCTGCGCGAGCCGTGGTGGGCGCCGCCGGCATTCGTCATGGCCTACACGGTCGCGGCCGCGCTCGATTTCTCGGGGCTCGTGCTCACGCTCGTCGGGGGCGCAGTGTTCGGGTTCTGGTGGGGCTCGCTCTTGAACCTGATCGGAGCGAACCTCGGCGCGTCGGCTGCGTTCTGGGTGGCGCGACTGCTCGGGCGGGAGGGACTCCGGGCCATCCTGGGCGGGCGCCTGAGCGGGCTCGACCGGTTGACCCAGGACGCGGGGTTCGCGTGGCTGCTGCGGCTGCGCCTGATTCCGGTGGTTCCCTTCAACCTGCTCAACTTCGGGTCGGGGCTCACCGCCATCTCGTGGCGCACGTATGCCGCCGCGACCGCGCTCGGCATCATCCCCGGGACCCTCGTGTACACCTTCTTCGCCGATGCCCTGCTCTCCGGCTCGCACGAGGCGGGGCATCGGGCCTTCTTACGCGTCCTCATCGCCGGTGTCCTGCTGGTGTTGCTCACCTTCGTGCCGGCGATCGCCCGCCGGTTGGGCTTTTCCGTCCAACCGTCCGACCGTCCAACCGTCCGACCGTGATCGGTGTCGTCATCCCGACCCTGAACGAGGCGGGATTCCTACCGGACCTGCTCGCGGATCTGCGCGGGCTCGCCCGGACCCTCTCCGTGGACGTCGTGGTGGCGGACGGCGGCTCGAGCGACGAGACGCCCGCCGTGGCGGCGGCCGCCGGTGCGCGCGTGCTGGCCGCGCCCCGCGGCCGGGCGCGCCAGCTCAACGCCGGGGCGGAAGCGGCGCGGGGCGATTGGCTCTTGTTTCTGCACGCGGATTCGCGCCTCCCGGCCGCGGCCCGGCGCGCGCTGCTCGCCGCGATCGTGGACGAGCCCGACCTCTTGGCGGCCGTGTTCCGCTTCGCGATCGATCTGCCGGCGCCCTGGAAGCGGTTCATCGAGCTCGGGCAGGCGCTGCGGCAGCGGCTCTCCCGTCTCCCGTACGGCGACCAGGGCTTGCTGATCCGGCGCGAGTTGTTCCAGGCCGTGGGCGGGTATGCCGATATTCCGATCATGGAAGACGTGGAAATGATTCGGAGAATGAAAAGACGCGGGTTCGAGACGCGTACGCTTCCCGCCGCGCTGCTCACGTCCGGGCGGCGCTACCGCGCGCACGGCGTGCTGCGCACGTGGCTCGCCAACGTGCTGCTGATTTCGCTCTACCTCGTGGGTGTCCCGCCCACCCGGCTGGCGCGCTGGAGGAGGCGCGCCCCGTAGCGTGCGGGCGCTCGGCATCTTCGTCAAAGCGCCGATCCCGGGACGGGTCAAGACGCGGCTCGCGGAGGACATCGGACCGTCGGGCGCGGCGGACGTGTACTGGCGCCTCGGTCGTCAGGTCGTCGGCTCCGCCACCAGCCGGGGCCACCGCACGACGGTGTGGTTCACGCCACTCAACGAGGCGCCGTTCGTGCGGGAGTGGCTCGACGGGGTGGGGCGCGTGGCGTTCCGCCCCCAGGTGGGCGCCAGCCTGGGCGACCGGCTCAGGCACGCGTTCGCCCGCGAGTTTGCCGAGGGTGCGCAGCGGGTTGTCGTCATCGGCTCGGACTGTCCCGGCGTGAACCGCCGCGTCGTGGCCGAGGCGTTCACGGCGCTGGGCGGCCACGACGTGGTGCTCGGGCCCGCTCTCGACGGAGGCTATTACCTGATCGGGCTCGCGACGCCGCAGCCGGCGCTGTTCCGCGGCATCGCGTGGTCCACCGCCGCCGTGGGGGTGCAGACCCGCACCCGGGCGGGGGAGCTCGGGCTCTCCTGTCACGTGCTCGGGCCCCTGCGGGATGTGGACACCGCCCGGGACGCCCGCGTGCTCGGGCTACTCAACTATTGACCGGACTTTGAGTTAGACCACATATTGTCGCGCCCTTGTTTTGCGAGGTGATCCATGCCCTGGAGAGTGATCGCCCTTGGCGATCAGGTTTGGCATGTGGACGCCCTAGCCGAGCGCCCGGCCAACACGGAGGCATGGCAGCTGGTGCTGTCGTTCCGCCCGGCCTCCGAGCGTCCGGGACGGTCCTTTTGGACCCTGTACCCGCTGGAGGCCACGTCGAAGTCGTCGCTCTTCATCCAGGCGGAGCGCATCCCCGACGCGGCGCTCTCGCAGCTCCTGGCCGAGCGGCTGACGTGAGCTCCCTCGAGCTGCAGGACCTGCGTCGCATCGTCGCTGCCGTCGCGCGCCTGCGGGGGGAGTCGGTGCGGGAGGTCACGGTCCGGTCGGACCTGCGCCAGCTGCGGGTCGAGCTCGAGAGCGGGCTGATCCTCGTGGTGTCGGCCGAGCGGGACGCGCAGGGCCGGCCCCGGCTCGAGGTGGACGTGGTCGAGCTGCCGCAGGACACGGCCGGCCGGCAGCAGATCGAAGTCCGGTTCGATTGAGGGAGGAGGCGGACCGTGGCGGCGCCGATGGCGGAATCCGCGCGCGAAGGGGGAGGCGAGCGGCTGCGGTTCCAGGACTTCGCGTTCCAGCGGCTCGCGAGCGGGCGCTGCCGCGCGAAGGTCGTGCTCGCGTGGGCGGACGGGCGCCAGTTCACCGGCGAGTCGGAAGGCGTGATCTCACAGGCGGGGGAGCTGCGCTGCTGCGCGGCGGCGACGGTGCGGGCGCTCGAGCGGGTGGTGCAGCCCAAGCTCGGATTCGAGCTGCTGGGAGTGAAGGCGGTACGGGCGTTCGACGCGACGGTCGTGATCGTGTCACTCTCCGCGCGGCAGGAGTCCCGCGCCTCACGGCTGGTGGGCGCCTACCTCACGCCGAACGATCCGCCGCGGGGGGCCGCGCTGGCGGTGTTGAATGCGACGAACCGTATCCTGGGGAATTTTTTCGCGACGCGATGAGACGAGAACTGCGATCGGAAGGATGTGTGGGGGCGCAGCATGCTGCGCCCCTACTCGCCCTGCTGCTAGTCGTAACCGGCTGTGGCGGCGCGCGCGGCGCGCCCTCGCTCGCCGTGACACCGGCGCCCGATACGCTGGCGGTGCCCCTCACCCTCGCAGCCCCGGCCCTCTCCGCCGACTCGCTCGCGACGCTCGCGGCGCGCGCCGACCAGGACTCGGCGGCCGACGCGCAGGTGCTCGACAGCCTGCACCAGCCGCGCGCGCGGACGGATACCCTGCGGGCGCAGCCGCCCGCGGCGGCGGTGCCCCTGAAGGGCGAAGAGGTGGAGCGCGAGGCGGTGGAGCTGTTCGGCCCCGAAGGGCGGGCGGCGCTCCGCGCGGCGCCGTCCTCGCCGACCTTCGACATCGACGTGTCGAGCTTCGCGACCAACCGCCGGGTGCTCGAGTACCTCGAGTTCTTCCAGGTGGACGCGCGCGACCGCTTCGAGATCTGGCTGTCGCGGCTCGGGCGCTACGAGGGGATGATCCGCGAGCGGATGCGGGCCAAGGGGTTGCCCGAGGACCTCGTGTACCTGACGCTCATCGAGAGCGGGCTCTCGAACACGGCCGTGAGCCGCGCCAAGGCGGTCGGCATGTGGCAGTTCATCGCGGGCACGGCCCGGCTCTACGGGCTGACCGTGGACCCGTGGGTGGACGAACGCCGCGATCCCTTCAAGGCCACCGAGGCCGCGGCCAACTACCTCGCCGACCTGCGGGAGCGGCTCGGCAGCGTGTACCTCGCGGCGGCGGCGTACAACGCCGGTGTCGGACGGGTCGAGCGCGGAATCGGCCGGCTGCCGGGCGAGCCGGATTCGGTGGACGATCGCACGTTCTTCCAGCTCTCCGACCGCCGCTACCTGCGGCGCGAGACGCGCGACTACGTGCCGAAGCTGATCGCGGCATCGCTCATCGCCAAGCAACCCGCCCGCTACGGCTTCGAGGCCCAGCTCCTGCCGCCGCTCCGGTTCGACGAGATCACCGTCGCCGACGCGACGGGGCTCGACGTGATCGCGCGCCTGGCCGACACCACCGCGGCGGCGATCCTCGAGCTGAACCCGCAGTTCGTCCGCGGCATCACGCCCCCGGCCCGGACCGTGGTGGTCCGCGTGCCGCGGGGGCGGGGCACGCAGGTGGCGGAACGCTACGACAGCCTCCCGGTGACCGACCGGATCACGTTCGTCGACCACTACGTCGCCCGCGGCCAGACCCTGACCGAGATCGCGCGGCGCTACCGCGTGAGCGTGGCGATGATCCAGGGCGCGAACCCCCGGCTCACGGCGCACGCGCTGCGCGTGGGCCAGCGGATCGTCATTCCGATGAGCGGGCGGGTCGTGCCGGCGTCGGCCTGGTCGGTCCCCCCCGAGCCGCGCTACCGGCGGGTGAGCCGCACCGACGCCAGCGCCGGGAGCCACCGCGTGCGGGTCGGCGAGACGGCGAGCGCGATCGCGCGGCGCTACGGCGTCTCGCTCGCGAGCCTGCTCAACTACAACGGATTGACGATGCAGTCGATGATCCGGGCGGGGGAGGTCCTGAAGATCCCGCAGAAGTGCGCTGCGGCGTGCTGAAAAACGTAGGGGCGCAGCATGCTGCGCCCCTACCGTATGCATCGCCGCGCGGTTCGGTCAGCTGCCTTTTCGCCGGTACCCCTTCATGACCGTCGTCGCGTACCCGTTCTGCGGATCGCGGCCGGCGTCGAGCAGCTCCTGCACCTTGCCCGGCCCGCGGTTGTAGGCGAGCAGCGCGAGGCGCAGCTTCGCTTCCGGGTTGCCCTCGTAGCGCTCCAACAGGTCGCGCAGGTAGCGGAAGCCGAGGCGCAGGTTGGTGCTCCGATCGTACAGCTGCGCGGTCGTAAGCCCCGGCTCGTACAGCCGCGCCGTGCTGGGGAGGACCTGTGTATAACCGATCGCTCCCACCTTGCTCCTGGCCCTGGCGTTGAACCCCGACTCCACCTTGACGAGCCGGAACGCCAGCGCGGGATCCACCCCTTCGGCCAGCGCGACATCGTAGATGGCCGCAGCGAGGTCAGCCGCGACGCCGTAATGCGTCGAGTAGTCTATGATCGCGTTGGCGCGCTCGAGCTGGAGCCGGGCGACCGCGAGGTCTCCCCGGGTCGCCTCGAGCGACTGCTCGAGGGAGCGCAGCTCGCCGAGCAGCGCGGGCGCCGTGAGCGGCGCCGGCTGATCGTCGGCTGTAGCGCGTCGAGCCCAACCCCCGATGCTGCTCACCACCAGGGCGCCGAGGAGGATCACCCCCCCCTGCAGCATCAGTTTCTGGGTTTTCGTGTGCATAGCCCTCTCTTGTGTGTCCGTGCGGCCCCAACGTGGCGCCGCCCCATCAATTCACCGTCAACCGGCGGCGTCCCGCCGCCAGTCCCCGCGCGTGCCGCCCGTCTTCTCGAGCAGTCGCACGGTCTGGATCTCCATGCTCCGGTCCACCGCCTTCACCATGTCGTACACAGTGAGCAGCGCCACCGAAACGGCGGTGAGGGCTTCCATCTCGACCCCCGTCCGGCCCACCGCTTTGGCCGCCGCCCGCACCCGCACACCGGGGAGCGTCTCGTCGAGCGCCGCCTCGACCTCCACCTGGTCGAGTCCCAGGGGGTGGCAGAGGGGGATCAGCTCGGCGGTGCGCTTCGCTGCGAGCGTGCCCGCCACCTCGCTCACCGCGAGCACGTCGCCCTTGGCCACCGCCTGGTCGGCCACCAGCCGGAACGCCTCGGCCGACATGCGGATCGCCCCTTCGGCCACCGCGCTGCGGACCGTGATCGGCTTGTCGCCCACATCCACCATCCGGGCCCGGCCCGCCACGTCCACGTGTGACAGCTTCATCGCGGCTCCCCTCCGGCCAAGTCCTCCGCCAATACGGCCGCGACCAGCTGCGGGTTCACGTTGCCCTGGGCGAGGCCGCGCGCCTCGAGCACTTGGGCGATCGCCTCGACCACCTTCTCGGTCTCCCCGCCGGCGCGGGCCTGTGCCCGCAACCGTTCGAGCAGCCCGTCGAGCATCGCGGTGAACCCGCCCCGCGCCTGGAACGGTTGCTGAGCCAGCGCGAATGCGTGGCGACGCACCGCTCCTCCTTCCACGGCTGCTAGGAACCGCTCAGCGGCGGCCACCCCGGCCGGCCCGGTTTCCCCCGCCCCCCCCGCTGCCTGGCCTCCTTCTGCAAGGAGCCTGCCGATGCGCCCCTCGGCCATCCCAACTCGTTGAGCCAACGCACGTTGGCTGCTCACGCCGAGCTCCCGCTGTGCGAACGCTGCCACGATGCTGTCGGCCAGGCGTGCCATGCGGACACGCACGACGCGAGACCGGATTGTCGGCAACAGTGCATCGGGCTCCGCCGCGGTAAGCACGAATACCGTGTCCGGCGGCGGCTCCTCCAGCGTCTTGAGCAACGCGTTTGCGCCGGCGTCCGTGCCCGCCTGCGGCACCAGCCGCTCGGCGTCGCCGATGATGAAGACGCGCCGCCGTGCCAACGCGGGCCGGAGCGCGAGCCGCCGCAACAGCAGCCGTACCGAGGCGATGCCGTGGCTCGCGAGTCCCGTGGGCGGCTGATAGTACGGCCGTTCGCGCCGCGCCGCCATCTCCTCGGCGAGGGCTTCCTCGACCAGCTCGATCTGCTTGTCGGCGTCCGCGCCCTTCTTCGACAGCTCGAGCGGCACGAACCAGTGCACGTCGGGGTGCGACAACGTCAGCACGAACTTGCAGTGCCGGCACTCCCCGCACCCTTCCCCTGTCTCCCGTCCCTCGCCTTCACAAACCAGCGCCTGTGCCAGCCATAACGCCAAACGCTGCTTTCCGACTCCCTGCGGTCCCTCTAACAGGAGCGCTTGCGGCAACCGGCCGGAGGCGATGGCGCCTACCAGCCGGTTTCGGGTCCCCTCATGGCCGTACAGGGGGGGGATTGGCATGGCGCAAATGTAGCTGTGGTCCGTTTTCCGTCGTCCGCTGTCCGCTGAAAGGTGTTGCGTGGGCGCAACTTAGCTAGAATTTTTGGGGCTTGTGCCACTTTAAACTTATTACTGATAACTAATTACGTTCATAAGTGAGCGGCCACTCGCGAGATAATGCCCAATTTCCCTAGTTTTTCGGCTAATGTTCGGGTATCGCAGCGTCACCGGTTGCCTCCCCGGCGACCAGGCGCCCCGCCGCTCGGAGCTGGTGAGGCTGGCCGACGACGACCAGAACGTCACCTTCGGCCAGCCGGAAGTTGGGACCCGGCGTCGGGATGTCGCTCGAGCCCCGGGTCACCGAGAGCACCAGCGCCCCGGTCTGGGTACGCAGGCCCGTCTCCGCCAGGGTCTTGCCGCCGAGGGTCGAGTGGCGGGGCAGTCGCAGCCGCTCCGCGGCCATTTGGGGGATGCCGCCGACGGTGCCGAGCGTCGTCGGCGGGCCGCCGTCGGCGGCGCGAAGCGCCTGGTAATGGGAAGCGCGGATGTGGTCCACCAGGCGCTCGACGTCGTTGCGCGGGACGTTGTAGTGCGCGAGGACGCGGGCGAAGATCTCGATCGACGTCTCGAACTCCTCGGGAATCACGACGTCCGCGCCGAGCCGGGTAAGCTCGGGGATCTCCACTACGTAGCGCGTGCGAGCGATGATGTGGATGCGCGGGTTGAGGGTGCGCGCGACGCGAACCATACGGCGCGTCGCCGCGGGGTCGGAGATCGCGACCACGAGCATGCGGGCGCGTTCGGCGCCGAGGGCGCGGAGGATCTCCTCCCGCGTGGCGTCCCCGTAGAACGCCGGCTCCCCGCGGGTCCGCGCCTGCCGTACCGTCTGCGAATTCAGCTCCACGATGAGGTAGGGCGCCCGGATCGAGCGCAGCGCGGCGGCCAGGTTGCGCCCGTTGAGGCCGTACCCCGCGATGATGACGTGGTCGGTGAGCGGCTGGTCGCCGGCCGACATGCCCTGGGGCCGGAACCCGGGGAGCAGGCGGTCGAGCGGCACGGCGCGCTCGAGGGCGTCGAGGATCGCCGGCCCGCCTTGCAGCAGGAACGGCGTCACGAGCATCGTGCACACCGCCACGCCCAGGAAAGTCTGGTACAGCTCCTCGGGGAGGAGCGCCATCCCCCGGCCCTCACGGGCGAGGACGAAGGAGAACTCGCCGATCTGGGAGATGCCGAGGGCGGCAAGCAGCGCCACGCGTCCGGAGTACCCCATCAGCGCAGGACCGACCGCCGCGGCGAGCGTCTTGCCGCCCATGATCACGGCGACCCCGCCGACGGCGAGCAGCGGGTGCTCGCGAATGAACTCCACCTGGACCAGCATACCCACCGCGACGAAGAAGAGCGAGATGAACACGTCGCGGAACGGCAGCAGCTCGGCCAACGCCTGGTGTCCGTAGTCGGACTCGGAGATGACGAGGCCGGCGAGAAACGCGCCGAGCGCGAGCGACGCGCCGGCCGCCGCGGTACCCAGGGCGGTGAGGGTGCCGAGCAGGATGATCGCGATCAGGAAAAGCTCGCGGCTGCGGGTCTTCAGGATCTCGGCGAGCGCGCGGGGGACGACGGTGCGCGCCAGGACGAGCACGCCCAGCACGACCAGCACGGCCTTGCCGAGCGCCAGGAGCAGCCCCGTCGCGCCCCCCGCGGCGCGTCCCGCGAGGAACGGCAGCACCAGCATCATCGGCACGACGCACAGGTCCTGGAAGATCAGCACGCCGGTGGCGAGCCGGCCGTGGGGTGCGTCGATCTCGCCGCCGTCGGTGAGCCCCTTGAGAACGATGGCGGTGCTGGAGAGCGCGATCAGGAAGCCGAGCAGCAGGGCCACGGGCCACGCCAGCCCGAACCCGGCGGCGACGGCGCTGGTGATGCCGACCGTGAGGCCGACCTGCGCCAGCCCGCCGCCGATGACCTGCCGGCCCATCTCGCGCAGGCGGCCGAGTGAGAACTCGATCCCGATCGTGAAGAGCAGCAGGATCACGCCGACTTCGGCCAGGTTTTCCACCTGGTGGACGTCCGAAACGAGGCCGAGCGCGTTGGGGCCGAGCAGCACGCCCGCCACGATGAACCCCGGCAGGGCGGGCAGCTTGAGGCGGTGGAAGACGAGAATGACGACGAGCGAACCGGCGAAGATGATCGCCAGGTCCCGGAGGATCAGGTACTGGCTCATGGTGGTTTGCGGTATCTCATTGCCGCATCCTCACTTGGGTCGCCGTCGGTGACGCAGCACACCACCACTCCGTGGGCGAGATAATGGAAAAAAGGGGCGCTGGATGCAAGGTTGTGTCTCCCGTTTTGAGGCCTGGTCGTCAGCGTGAGCATCAACCGGTTCCGACTGCTGCATCCGAGCGACGACGCCCGCGACGCGCACCTGTCGCGGACGGAGGAGCAGCTGCGCGCCACGGCGCGCCAGCAGGAAGCGGTGGCGCACCTGGGGCAGCAGGCGCTCGCCGGGGCGCCGGTGGGCGAGCTGGTCGATGCGGCGGTGGCGCTCGCGCCGCGCGTGTTGGAAGTGGAGTTCGGGAGCCTGCTTGAGCTGCGGGCCGAGACGCGGACGCTGGTGCTGCGGGCCGGGGTGGGGTGGAAGGCGGACAGCGTCGGGCGGACGGTCCTGCCGGCCGACGCGGACTCGCACGCGGGGTACGTGCTGCGCTCGCCGGGCCCGGTGGTCGTTGAGGATCTCGCCACCGACCCGCGGTTCGGCAGCTCGCCGCTGTTGTCCTCGCATGGCGTTGTGAGCAGCCTCAGCGTGCCCGTGCCCGGCAAGGATCGCCCGTTGGGGATCCTCGGCGTCCATTGCGCGCGGCGCCGCGAGTTCACGATCCACGACACGCACTTCCTGCAGGCGGTCGCGAACGTGCTCGCGACCGCCGTCGATCGCGCGCGCAGTGAAGAGGCGCTCCGCAAGAGCGAGGTGCACTTCCGCTCGCTCATCGAGAACGCCTCCGACATCGTGACGATCGTGGGAGAGAACGGCGTCTTCCAGTACGCCAGCCCCTCGGTCGAGCGGGTGCTCGGGTATCCGCCGGGGGAGCTGTTGGAGCGCAGCGCGTTCGACTTCGTCCACCGCGACGACATCGCGGGCGTCGCGGAGGCGCTGGCCCGCGCGATCCAGCATCCCGCGATCCCGCAGGCCGCCCAGTTCCACTTCCGGGCGCGCGACGGGTCGTGGCGGTTGCTCGAGGCGGTGGGGCAGGCGCGGGTGGAGGAGGGCGGCACGGGGGGGGCGCACCTGATCGTCAACGCCCGGGACGTGACCGAGCGGCGGCGCCAGGAGCGCGCGCTGCGCGAAAACAAGGAGCGGCTGCGGACGGTGATCGCCGGCGCGCCGCTCGTGCTGGTCGCGATCGACCGGGACGGGATCTTCACGATGGTCGAGGGGAAGGGCCTCGACTCGCTGGGGCTGCGGCCCGCCCAGCTCGTCGGGCGCTCGGCGTTCGAGCTGTACGCGGAGCTGCCGCAGGCGCTGGCGGACCTGCGTCGGGCCCTGGGCGGGGAAACGTTCTCGTCCACGGTCGACGTGTTCGGCGCGGTGTTCGAGTCCTGGTACTCGCCGGTGCGGGGATCGCACGGCGAGGTGACCGGCGTGATCGGTGTGGGCACCGACATCACCGAGCGCCGGCGAGCCGAGGCGGCGCTGCGCCGCTCCGAGGAGAGCAGCCGGGCGCTGGTGGAGCACGCCTCGTACGGGATCTATCGCTCCACACCCAACGGGCGGTTCCTGGCGGTCAACCCCGCGCTCGTGAAGATGCTGGGCTACGACTCCGAGGAGCAGCTGCTCGCCGTCAGTCTCCCCCGCGACGTGTACGCCGACCCGGCGGAGCGCGAGCGGCTCCTGGCCCGGTTTCAGGACGGCGACGAGATCGACGGCGCCGAGATCATGTGGCGGCGCCGGGACGGGCAGCACATCCTGGTCCGCCTCTCCGGGCGGGCGGTGCGGCGCTCCGACCGCAGCATCGAGAGCTTCGAGACGATCGCTGAGAACGTCACCGAGCGGCGGGTCCTGGAGGAGCAGCTTCGCCAGTCGCAGAAGATGGAGGCGATCGGGCAGCTCACCGGCGGCATCGCGCACGACTTCAACAATCTGTTGACGATCATCCTCGCGAATGCGCAGCTCCTCGCCAAGGCGCTTCCGGCCGAGCACGCCGACGCCCACGCCGACCTGCGGGACGTGATGTCCGCCGCGTTGCGTGGCCGGGTGATGGTGAAGGAGCTGCTCGGCTTCGCCCGGCGCTCGAGCCTCGATCTCCAGCCCGTCCACCTCGGCGGCATGGTCGTGGATCTGCAGGGGTTCCTGCGCCGGATCCTGCCGGCGGACGTCGAGATCGTGATCTGCGGGGACGAGGACCTCCCCGAGGCGCGCGCCGACCTCCACGCCGCGGAGCAGATCCTCTTCAACCTCGCCACGAACGCGCGCGACGCGATGCCCGACGGCGGCGTGCTGCGCATCGAGACGCACCGGGTCCGGCTCGACGAAGAGCGCCGCACGGCGTGCGGCGCCGCGCGCGAGGGCGACTACGTCTGCCTGCTCGTCGGCGACACCGGGACGGGGATGGACGAGGAGACCCGGCGCCGGATGTTCGAGCCGTTCTTCACCACCAAGCCGCCCGGCAAGGGCACCGGCCTCGGCCTCGCCACGGTGTACGGGATGGCGAAGCAGCACGGCGCGGGCATCGAGGTGGAGAGCGAGCCGGGGAAGGGCACGCGGTTCCGCATCTACTTCCCGGTCGCCGAAGGCGCCACGGGCGCCGCCCGCCGCGAGGCCGGCCAGCCGGAGGTGCGCGGAGGGTCCGAGACCATCCTGCTCGTCGAGGACGACGACCCGCTGCGCCGCTCCGCGAAGCGCATCCTCGAGGAAGCGGGCTACCAGGTCCTGACGGCCGCCGACGGGCTCGAGGCGCTCGACGTGCTGCGTCAGGGCGCCGCGGTCAAGCTGGTGTTCTCCGATTTGGTGATGCCGCGGCTCGGCGGGCGGGGGCTGTACGACGCAGCCCGGCGCGAGGGCCACACCGTCCCGTTCCTGTTCGCGAGCGGCTACTCCGACCCGGAGGCACGCGGCACGTCGAGCCTCGACCCGTCCACGCCTCTGCTCCACAAGCCCTGGACCGGCCCCGATCTGCTGGCCCGCCTGCGGGAGATGCTGGACCGCCAGTAGACGGCGCTATCCGGAAGCCGGTCATCGCGGCGGCTGGTCGAGGACCTCCCGCACCTTGCGGGCGAGGGCATCGGACGTGAACGGCTTTTGCAGAAACGCGATGCCGGGATCGAGGACGCCGTGGTGCACGATCGCCTCGTCGGTGTAGCCCGAGGTGTAGAGCACTTTCACGCCGGGGCGCGCGGCCCGGAGCCGCTCGGCGAGCTCCCGGCCGCTCATGGCGGGCAGCACGACGTCCGTCACGAGCAGGTGGACGACCCCGCCGGAGGCGGCGACGGCGCGCAGCGCCTCGGCGCCGCTCGACGCCGCGAGGACCGCGTACCCCTGCACCTCGAGCATCTTGCGCGTCAGGCTCCGCACGCTGTCGTCGTCTTCCACGAGGAGCACCGTCTCCGATCCGCGCAACGCGGCGCGGGCGAGCGGCGTGGCGGGGACCGGCTCCGGCGCCTGGTCCACGCGCGGCAGGTACATCTTGAAGGTGGCGCCGCGACCCGGCTCCGAGTACACCCAGATGTAACCGCCGCTCTGCTGCACGAAGCCGTACACCATCGCGAGCCCGAGCCCCGTGCCCTTGCCCACGTCCTTCGTCGTGAAGAACGGCTCGAAGATGTGGGCCCGCGTCTCGGGGGTCATGCCGACGCCGGTGTCGCTCACGGCGAGCATCACGTAGCGGCCGGGCGCGAGCGTCCCGTGCTCTTCCGTGTACGGGTCCTCGAACACGATGTTGGCGGTCTCGATCGTGAGCTTGCCGCCCTCGGGCATCGCGTCGCGGGCGTTGACCACCAGATTCATGACGGCCTGCTCGAGCTGGCCCGGATCCGCCTTGACCGCGTCGGGATCGGCGGCGAGCGCCGTTAGCAGCTCGATGTGCTCGCCGACGAGCCTTCGCAGCAGCTTGTCGAGGCCCGCGACGACGGTGTTCACGCCCAGGACCCGCGGCGCCAGCACCTGCCGGCGGCCGAACGCGAGGAGCTGCCGGGTCAGGTCCGCGGCCCGGAGCGACGCCTTGAGAATCTCGTCGATGTCCCCGCTCGCCGGGTGCTCGCGGCCGATGGTGCCGAGCAGCAGCTCCGCGTTCCCGATGATCGCCGTGAGCAGGTTGTTGAAATCGTGCGCGACGCCGCCCGCGAGCCGGCCGATGGCCTCCATCTTCTGGGACTGGAGCAGCTGGGTCTCCAACGCCTTGCGCTCCGTGACGTCGAGCCAGGATCCGAACAGCTCCACTGGGTCACCCTTGGCGTCGCGCACGAGCTCCGCCTGGTCGTGGATCCAGCGGTAGCCGCCGCTCTTGTGGCGGAAGCGGTACACGCCGCTCAGATGCCCGCTCGCCAGCACCCCGGCCACCGCCGCGAGGACCTCGTCGCGATCGTCGGGGTGCAGGTGGCTCAACCACCAATCGGGCTGGAGGGCCTCCGCTACGTCATAGCCCATCGTGCGCGCGATGTTCTCGCTCACCCAGCTCGGGGCGAACCCCTCGGGCTTGACCGCCGTGGCGTACAGGACGGCCGGAGTGGAGGCGATGACCTGCCGCAGGCGGGCCTCGATGGCCCGGAGCGTTTCCTCGGCCTGGCGCCGCTCGTGGCGCTCCCGGGCGTCGCGGAGCTCGCGCTCGACCGCCGGCAGCAGGCGCTTGAGGTTTCCCTTGACGACGTAGTCCTGCGCGCCCGCCCGCATGGCCGCCACGGCGGTGTCCTCGCCGATGGTTCCGGACACGAAGATGAAGGGCACGTCACCGCTGCGCTTGCGGACGATGGCCAGCGCGTCGGTGCCGCTGAAGTGCGGCATCGAGTAGTCGCCGAAGACGATGTCCCACTGCGCCCGCCACAGCGCCCGCTCCAGCGCGGCCGAGGAATCCACGCGCTCGACCGCGGGCTCGTAGCCGCCGCGGCGCAGCTCGCGCACCAGCAGCTGCGCGTCGTCTTCCGAGTCCTCGATGATCAGAGCCCGCAGCGGGACGCTCATGTCAGATCCGGGTTCCGGGCGGCGGGGGCTGGTTGAGCAGCAGCCAATAGAGGCCGAGCTGCCGCACGGCGTCGACGAACTCGACGAAATCCACGGGCTTGCGCACGTAGCTGTTCGCGCCCAGGCGGTAGCTCTCGACCAGATCCCGCTCTTCGGTCGAGGACGTGAGAATGACGACGGGCAGGAGGCGGGTGCGGGCGTCGGCGCGGAGCCGCCGCAGCACCTCGAGCCCGTCCACCTTGGGCAGCTTCAGGTCCAGCAGCACGAGCTGCGGCAGGTCGCTCCCGCCCGAGAGGTACGCCAACGCCTCGGCGCCGTCGCGGGCCACGCTGACCGCGTTCGTGATGTTGTTCTTCTGGAACGCGCGCAACGTCAGCGCCTCGTCGTCGGGGTTGTCCTCTACCAGCAGAATGGTCTTGTCGCTCATGCACGCCCTCCGTGACGGCCGTCACAAAGTGAAATAAAAGGTCGCGCCCTGGCCCACGGCACTCTCGGCCCATACCCGCCCGCCGTGCCGGTGCACGATGCGCTGCACCGTGGCGAGGCCGACTCCCGTGCCCTCGAACTCGGCGCCGGAGTGCAGCCGCTGGAAGGCGCCGAACAGCTTGCCGGCGTACGCCATATCGAACCCCACGCCGTCGTCCCGGACGTGGAAGGCGCGCTCCCCGTCCCGCTGCCCCGTGCCGACCTCGATGCGGCCGCCCGGCTGCTTGCCGGTGTACTTCCACGCGTTGCCCAGCAGGTTCTCGAACACCACGCGGAGCAGGCGCGGGTCGGCGTCGGCGACCAGCCCGTCGGCGATGGCGACCTCGACCTGGCGCTCCGGAGCACCCCGCGCGAGCTCGGCGACGACGCTTCGCGCCAACGCGCTCACGTCCACCGGGGCGCGCTGGAGCTCGGTCCGACTCACGCGCGCGAGCCGCAACAGATCGTCGATCAGCACGCCCATGCGCTGGGTGGCGGCGCGCACGCGCTTGAGGTGGTCGCGGCCCGCCTGGTCGAGCCGCTCGCCCGAGTCATCGAGCAACGCCAGGCTGAAGCCGTCGATGCTGCGCAGCGGGGCGCGCAGGTCGTGCGAGACGGAATAGGCGAAGGCGTCCAGCTCGGCGTTGGCGGCTTCGAGCTGCGCCGCGTAGCGCCGCGCCGTTTCCTCCGCCTGCTTGCGCTCGGTGACGTCGCGAATGATCCCCGTGAAGGCGACGCCCGATTCGCGCTTCCAGCTCGCGAGGGACAGTTCCAGGGGAAATTCCGTCCCGTTCTCTCTCCGTCCCACCAGCTCGACCGTCTTGCCGACCACACGTGCCTCGCCCGTCGAGAGATACCGCGCCAGCCCCGCGCGGTGCGCGTCGCGAAGCCGCTCGGGCATCAAGACCGTGAGCTCCCCGCCCACGACGTCGTCCGCCGCGTAGCCGAACATGCGCTCTGCGCCCGGATTGAAATAGGTGATGCGGCCGCGCCCATCGGCGGAAATGATGGCGTCGTTCGCGGTGGCCGCGACGGCGCGGAACCGCTCCTCGCTCGTGCGCAACGCCTCCTCCGCGCGCCGGCGCTCCGTGATGTCGCTGAACGCGGCGATCGCGAACGCCACCCGGCCCGCCGCGTCGGTGACGGGGGCCGCCCAGGCCTCGATCGGCACGCGCCGGTCCCGACGGTGGATCTCGATGTCCGTGACATGGGTCCGCTCGCCCCGCAGGGCGCGGACGATCGGCGTGCGCTCGGCAGGGTAGGGCTCCCTCGTGCCGGCGACGCACGCGTGGTAGACGTCCGGCAGCCGGTCGGGCGTCGCGTCGGGCACGATCCCCTTGCCGAGGATGTCCTGGCTGGCCTGGTTGGCGTAGTAGGGCCGGCCCGTGCCATCGAGCACGAAGACCGCGACCGGCATCGCTTCCAGGATCTGGAACAGGCGGAGCTCGCTGTCCCGCAGCGCCTGCTCGGCGGCGCGCCGCTCGGTATCGGCCCGGTCGAGCGAGCGGGCGCTCCACCAGGCGAGTGCGGCGAATGCGGCGATCATGCCGGTGGCGAACAACGCCGTGCCGCCCGCCGAGTCGTAGAGGCCGGCCCGCTCTCCCGCCAGCCGGAGCCAGCCGAGCACCAGCGTAATCGCGATCATCGCGGGGATCAGACGCCGCACCAGCACGCCCCCGGCCGTGGCGCTGCCGGCGAGCGCGGCCACGCCGTGGTCGGGCCGGGACCACAGCACGCCCGCCGCAGCGATCAAGAAGGCGAAGGCCGTGTTCAGCGCCATCGCCCCGTACAGCAGACGCGTGCCGTAGGCGTGGGCGGTTATGCCTACGAGGGCGATGAAGCCGGACGCCAGCGCGAGAAGCTGCACGCCGAGCCGCGCGCGTGCCGTGTCACGGCTCCGCCACAGCAGTGCGGCCCCGACGAGGAGGCAGTTGAGCGCCGTTTGCGGCGCCACACTGCTCGAGTGTCCGGGGGACAGGGCCACCCGCTCCGCGAACAGCAGGCGGTCGATGCCGGGATCAACGCGGAACAGGTATGCGGCGAGGCGGACGAGGCCGAGCAGGGCGACCGCGGCCGCGCAAGTGCGTGCCGCCCAGACGCTTGGGGGTGAAGGTGCGTCCCCTGGAGAGAGGTAGAGCGCAATCCCCAGGAGCACGAGCGCCAGCGCCGTCACCGGGTTCATGGTCGCCTGGCCCGGTGCC